>Ga0075425_100003370_pt1 | contig 16243 bp, 9 predicted proteins | sample SoiMethybrSBSTD4_FD_75300 | JGI IMG/M metagenome (GOLD analysis project Ga0075425, IMG submission 75300) | Bulk soil microbial communities from a Populus tree surrounding site in Tennessee, USA - Soil MetaG P. TD hybrid SBSTD4 | ecosystem: Environmental > Terrestrial > Soil > Tree plantation... | reverse complement strand
TTACCTTGACGAACCAGCTTTGGTAACGCTCGGCGTTTGCTATGAGCGGGTCCCACGGTTTGGTGGCGGCGTCTATCATTCCATCCTGCGCAGACTTGAAACCTTCACAGATGATCCGCTACGCACTGCCATTCGGGATCACGAGAAACGGGCCACCATGGTGCTCGACCTGGAAGAGAGAGTGGCGGGAGCCGTGAAAAAACTGAAAGAGCGCGGTCTGGTGAGTCCTTATCTCCGCTCATTCGTCGTCGCACGCATCAATCCACTGCGCTGGATCAAAGGCGAGCCTCCTCCACTCGAAGAGGTGTTCAAGACTATGCGCGAGCGAGCGGCAAAATTTAATGTTGAGAAGGTCAAGCCGCAAGATCTGGCAGGGGCGGCAGGACCGCCCGACGAAGAAGCTTGATTGGCTCACACCTCTGCGAAACCCGGCGGACGGTTGACAGCATCGCGGTGGGCGCACAAGACCTGGTCGAGTTCCCAATTCAAGAACACTCGGCCAGGTCAGGTGCCCCTAAATATCTTCCCCCCGTGATCGAGGGGCAATCCTCTAGAAGGTAAATTTGGCAACCAACGCGATACTGCGCGCGTTGCTGGCAAATACTCCCTTGGGATTGTTAAAAATCGGATTCCCAGGAGTCAGATAGTTCAAGTAGCTTGAACTGTTGGGTCCTGTCAGGAACGAAGTAACGTCGTTCACCCCCAGCCCCTGACCAGGATTGCTGCCGGGAATATATTGCGGGTGATTGAGCAGATTGGCGAATTGCGCACCGAAACGGAATCGGAATCGCTCTGTGATGCCGATGTCCTTGTAGGTGCCGAGTGAAAAGTCGTTGGTTGGCTCGGTCGCCAGTGTGTTGCGGCCGACCGTGGCGAGTGCCCCAGGTCCCGCAACGATGTATCGAGCATTGGGATTCTCAGCGGCGTATCCCACAGTGTGCGTATCCAGGCAATCGCTGTCGTCCGGAGCACACGTGTTGGTCGTGAGCAACGGTACGACTCCGCTACCCGTACCGCGCGCTCCAGCAGGGTTGATGATAACCCGATCCCCGGCGGAGTCTCCGTTAAGGTTGGAATCGGTGGCGGACTGAAGGGTCGCCCACTGCGGGGACTCGTAGGTGTAAATCGGACTGAAACTCCAGTTGCCTACGATGTTTTTCATGAACCAGTTGCCGTTCTTGAAGAAAGGCAGGTCATAAACCGCCGCCAGAGTGAAGCGGTGCGTCCGAGACAAGGGCGAGACGGATCTCTCGGCGTCCCAATTCAAAAAGTCTTGCGGACGGCGAGGAGTGAGGCTGGTGGTAAAGAAATCTGCAGTGCTGTTGTCGATGGTGCGGCTGTAAGTGTATGACGCCTGGAACATCAGGCCGTTACGTAAACGCCGCGTGAGTTGTGTTTGCAAGCCGTGATAGATGGAGTAGCCCATAGGAGCGTCTACTACGATGTTCGAGGCGAAGCCGGCGTCCGCATACTCCGGTAAAAACGATCCTGGAGCCTTCAGGTCGGCTAGCGTGGTCGTCATCGCGTCTATTTCAGCTTGTGATGGTGCTTGGAGCAACGTCGGTAAGAACGATGTCGGAGTCACGAGGGATCTGCGGTTGATTCTGCTCTGAACGTCCAAATGGATGCCGCGGGTCCCCACATACCGAATCTCGGCTACGAAGTCCTTTCCGAAGGAATGCTGCACACCCAAGTTCCAGTTGATCGAATAGGGCCACTTGACGTCAGGTGGTATCCAAGCCGAAGTGTTTGCACGTGCGGTGGCCTCGTCGAGTACCTGGATGCCGGAACCGCCACCCGGCAAACCACCACTGGCGAGGAAGCCAGGTGTCTGGCTGCCCAGGTCGACGTCATTCGTTGCGCCGATCTGTGGAGGCACCGCCAGAATGCCAATGTTGTCATATAGAACGTCGTAGGCCATGCCGAACCCCGCGCGAATCGACGTGTTGCCGCTGCTTCCGGGCGAGTAGGCGATACCAATGCGAGGAGCCCAGTTGTTCCTCGGGGCGCGTGGTGCATCGAACAGCAGGCGCTGGTTGACGCTACCCGGCACAAGAATGCTCGGGGTGTTGGACAAGGCATTCAGCGTTTGTTTCGACTCGCTGGTAGAAATCGTGGTGTATTCGTAACGTATTCCCAGATCCAATGTCAGATTCGACCTCAATTTCCAGTTATCGTTCGCATACCAGTAGACTGCCTTCTGGTTTCCGTAGTAGGTCACAGAACCCTGACTGCGCTCGCCGAAGAAATCAGGAGAAAAGTCTTCCAAAAAGAGGCGCGTGGAATTGTACTGATAGTCGCCGCGCTGACGTTGGGTAAAGCTTTGCGGCGAAATGTACCAGCGGTACTCGCCGCCAAACTTGAATGTGTGAGCTCCCTTGGTCCAACTGACGTTATCCACGAATTGATACAGGTTCTGAATGGTGAACTGAGGAGCCTGGGAATCCGGTCCAAGCTGCAGGCCTGCGCCCAAATCATTCAGGACGATGTTCGGGAAGGCATCTAACCCAGAAAATTGAAAGTTTCCGTCAGGCGTATTGTTGTAATAGCGGTTAAAGCCAACCCGGAACTCGTTCAGAACGGATGGGCTGAAGGTATGATATTCACCCAGCGTAAACAGATGCCAACGGTAAGGTTGAACTGTGTAAAACGCAGACAAATTCGCACTCTGATCGACTTTGTCTAGCTTGTTGTATACGTAACGGCCGCGTAGTTGATCACTGGTGGAAATGTTGTAATCCACACTTTGTACAAAGTTCTCGAAGTTTTGCCAGGCTGGCGCTGCGATCGTCACTGCGCCAATAGGAACCGATCCAGCCGCACAGCCGCCGCTGGCTGGAGCGCCCTGGTAGGCGAGACAATCACTCCCCGCCGGCGCGACTGGCACATATTGCTTGAAGACTCCAAAGTTGGCGGAACTGAGATTTGGGTCGGCCCCAATCGCCGCTAATCCATCCGCGGTAGGCGTCAACACTTGACCGCCGGCGGTTGCAGTAAGTGATATGCCCTGGCGCTCGAAGTTGGTAAAGAAAAACAATTTGTTTTTGATAATCGGCCCGCCAAAAGTGCCGCCGTACCGGTTACTGTCAAAACGCGGGTTGGAGGTAAAGCCTTGCAGCACAAAAGAGTTGTCCAACGCGTTTAGATTGCGGTTTCTGAAATATTCGTACAGCGACCCGTGGAAGCTGTTGCTACCGCTCTTGATCGTAGTATTGAACTGCCCTCCCGAAGAGTGTCCAAACTCACTATTGAACTGATTCGAGAGCAGGGTGAAGTTCTCCACCGCGTCGTTAGGAATTGTGATCAGATTTCCCGTAACGGCCTTGTTATTGTTGTCAACGCCCTCGACGGTGAAGTTGTTATTGTACGGGCGTTGGCCACCTACGGACGGTCCTACCCCGATACCCACTCCGCTCGCTTGAGCGACTCCGGGACTCAACAGAGACAAGTTCAGAACGCCGGCGCCGATCCCTCCGGCAGAGGTAATTCCCAAGTCCTGAGAGTAGCGGTCGGTATAAGTGGTCTGGAGTTGCGCTGAGGTTGTGTCAATGGTGGAAGCAACGCCGGAGACCTCGATGGTCTCACTGGTGGCACCGGGGGTCAGGGTGACATTCAGAGTGCCGGTCTGATTAAGCACTATGTCTACCTGCTGGAGAGCCGTCCTAAAACCACGGCTCTTCACGGCGATCTGGTAAGTGCCGACCGGCAAATTTTCGAAACGATATGCACCGGTACCGCCCGTGGTTGTGGTCGTGACCACTCCAGTGTCGATTTTTGTTGCCTCGACGCTCGCGTTCGGGACTACGGCGGAAGAGGAATCAATCACCGTGCCTACGAGGTTGCCACTGATAGCTTGCCCGTATGCCCCGCTCGAACTCATCGCGATCAAAACCAGACAAGACAAACAAAAGGCGGCCGCTTTCATAGCAAATGTGCGTGGATTCATACTTCTTCTCCTCTGACCGAAACCAGCGTTAAGCGAAGAGCATTGGAACCTGATCGGAACGCTGTTATGACTGTTTTGTCTTTATGCGTCACTCTGGGCGGAGTAAAACGCTTTTCTAATAGCCAAACGATGCAACTAACATTCCACAACACGACGTGAAGCAGAGGGCGTGTTAGCTTCGAGTTACGAAACAAATGTGAGAAATGTAGTATTGAAAACTGGACAGTCGGCAATGTATGGCTATGAGTTCTCAGAGGTTGTCAGGCGGAGTTAGTTAGTTCGTAGTAAGGTATTGACGGTAGGGCCATGTTAAAAGGTCCTTCGTATCAACATAACAATGTATAAGTGTTGCGATTTTTCCAGGCCGATGCTAGCGGGCACAGCTGGACACGGCATGACTCGGCAACAGCATAATCAGCGCAAGGCCAGAGACGGCGTCTTTCGACGCCGAACGTGAAATAGAACTTTCACGCAAAACACATTGGACGCTCAACGGGAAACGTACGGTGAGGTCTTCAAGAGACCTGCTGGCGATGGGCCGACTGTCCTCATCGGATCAAGTCGGCCCAGGCGAATTGTTCATATTCCCGATGCGTCGCTGTGAGGACCGGCGCACCGTCTGCTGGCACTAAGCGTCTTCTCCGCACAAGAGGGGAGAGGAACACCATCGTGTTCCAAGCCTTCTACGGCCTAACCTCATAAACAATATTGAACGGCGTCTCCGTCGCCCGGCGGAACCGGCTGAACCCGGCAGCCGTCACAACTTCCCGAATCCGCTTCTCCCCGGCCTGCGCGCCCAGACACAGACCAACTTCCTGCGACCGGGAACAGGGCGTGCATAGCAGCGTCGAGAACGAGTAATACACGCGCCCGACCGGATTCAGATTGTCCGCGAGTCGGTCTTTGGCAAACGGCTCAACGATCATCCAGGTGCCGTCCTTCGCCAGCGATTGCCGGACATGCCTCGCCGTCCCGACCGGATCCCCCATATCATGCAAGCAGTCGAAGACTGCCACGAAGTCGTAGTTGCCTCCCCCGAATTCCTTCGCCTTTGCGACTTCGAACTTTACGCGGCCGTTGACACCGGCGCGGCTCGCGGACTCGCGTGCCGCTTCAATCGACTTGTCGTGATAGTCGAATCCGAAAAACTCCGACTTCGGAAACGCTTGCGCCATGATCAGCGTGGAGGCGCCCTTGCCGCAGCCAACGTCGGCCACACGCGCGCCGGACTCGAGCTTACTCCTCACATCGTGAAGCGCGGGAATCCACGAACTCACCAGGTTGGCAACGTATCCCGGACGGAAGAACTTCTCGCATCCGTGAAACACGCCATCGACGTGCTCATGCCAGCCCATGCCGGCCCCTGTGTGGAATGAATCGGCGATGCGGGGAACCGCGGCTAGCGAGCCCAGCGCAAGCTCAAACGCCCCCGGCAAATACGCCGGACTCGCTTCATTCGCCAGCGTGAAGGCCTGCTCTTCGCTCAGGCTGAATTTGTTCGTCGCATCGTCATAGGTGACGTATCCTCCCGCAGCCTGCGAAGAGAGCCATTCGCGCAGGTATCGTTCATCGGTGTCGGTTTTCGCGGCGAGTTGGGCAGAAGTCATGGGCCCTCCTGTCGCCAAGGCCTTGTACAGTCCCAATTTTTCTCCAATTACCACCAGCCCCGCGTGCACGGTCGCACCAAGATCGGTAACGAATTGCCCGATGAACTGATTCAATTTGTCCATGTCGAGGGCGGGAGTTTGTGTTGCACTCATAACAGTCTCCTTAAGGATTTTTTGCGGCCTTCTGCCGCGCAGGGTTCCCTTCGAAATGCAGAGACACTCCGCTTCGACCTGGTAAACGGGGCGAAGCGAATGCAATGCGTGTCGTGCTTAATAGTTCGTGTCAGGCGTGTACGACTTGCACGACACATTCGGATGCCAGTTCACGAATGCGCCGTTCGGATTCTCTTTCCAAGCCCACACATGCAGTGTGTAGAACGCTGGAAGCCCGAAACGGTTGGGAGCCTCGAAGTAGTGAAACCACTGGCCCATCAGTTCCGGTGGGACGCCGTGGTGTGCTTTGTCCCATGGTTCAGCCAGGACAAGGAAGTCCGCTCCGGTCAGCTTCGGTTTCCCGTTTGCGCTAGGCTCATAGATCACGATCTGCGGACGGGTGGGATCGAGCACGCCGGCACCCACAAGCGACATGTTCACGTAATGAAGCCCCATCGCGCCCGCGTCCGGTCCGGTCACACAACCGAACATCAGCTTGTAGCCTTCCCCCTCCGCCACCGACACGTCCTTGAATCGCTCGGTCGCTTCGCGAACTGTTTTGATCAGGGCACCAGCACGCTCGTGTCGCGAGTTCCTGTCCCCCTGATGCTGTGCAAAAGATGTCGCCGCCAGGATTCCCGTCACCAAGAGAGACATTGCGATCGCAGTATTCCGACGTGTCCACATAAGAACCTCCGTTTGCTTCAAAGAAAAATTTCGCGGATGCGATGCAGATCATCCGCACGCGATTGGCGAAATCTCAACCATCCGGGAGCCGGAGGGCAATGGACCAGAAATGAAAGGTTCCTCCCTGACTAAATGGTTGCAAATAATTTACTTATCGCTTGATCTCCCCCACCTGAGCTTCGGCGTTCTCGTGATATATTTGCCGCCAATAGTTCGTGGGGCCGGGGAAATGGGCGACTCAGCATCCGCTACACAGATCACGTCTGACCAATCGCTGGACGACCAGCGGGTGCGCTTCGGCGTCTTTGAGGTCGATTTCCACGCCGGGGAACTCCGCAAGAGCGGATTGAAGATCAAACTTCATGCCCAGCCCCTGGCCGTACTGAAATTCCTTCTGAAGCGGCCAGGCGAGGTCATCACCCGTGAAGAGTTGCAGCAGAACCTTTGGGGAGACAACACCTTCGTCGATTTCGACCACGGGCTCAACAAGACAATCAACAAACTGCGCGAGGCACTGAGCGACAACGCCGGCACTCCCCGCTTCATCGAGACGCTGCCTCGACGCGGGTACCGCTTCATCGCTCCGGTCACCCTGCCGACGCCGGCACCGGAGATGGTTCCCCCGACCATGCGCAATTCGAAGGTGTACTTCAGCGTCGGGGCGGCAGGTGTTCTCGTAGTGTTATTTGCTTTTGGAATTTACTGGTTCGGCTTTCGTAATCGCGGCACGCAACTCCCCCCTTCGGGGAAGGCCATGCTGGCCGTGCTTCCTTTCGAGAATATGAGCGGGGATAGCAATGAAGACTATTTCGCTGATGGCCTGACGGAAGAAATGATCGCGCAGCTTGGCCAGCTACAGCCGACGAACCTCGGAGTAATCGCACGCACCTCGGCCATGCGTTACAAGCACACCAAAGAAAGCGTGTCGCAGATCGGACACGAACTGGGAGTCAACTACCTGCTCGAGGGTAGTGTACGTCTCGCAGGGGAGCGCGTCCGCATCACGGCGCAGTTGATCCAGGCAAAGGACCAGACGCACCTCTGGGCGGAAAGTTACGAGACGCCGCTTACCGACATCCTGAAAGTGCAGCGCGAGATCGCCGAGCGCATCACGCACTCGCTGCGCTTGGAGCTATTGCCCTCGCAAAAGAAAGTCGTCACCGATGCGCACTTCGATCCCGAGGCATACCGCAAATATCTTCTCGGGTTGAACGAGTCCCGCAAGGGAACGCGCGAAGGATTTGAAAGAGCCGTCCAGGACTTTCAGGATGCAATCGCGATCGATCCGCAAAACGCCCGCCCCTATGCGGCATTAGCGGAAGCGTACAGCGCGGCGGTCCCATATTACATGGCGCCCCGGGAAGCCAGAGAACCGATCAGGCAAGCCATCCACAAAGCTCTGGAACTTGATCCGAATTTCGCGAGCGCACACGCTACCATGGGAGATGTGGCCTTGCTGTTTGATTGGGATTGGGCGGTGGCAAAGGCGGAGTACGATCGCGCGCTTGAAATCAATCCTAACTTGCCCGAAGCTCATCTCGCGTATGAAATCTATCTGGCGACGCTGGGGCGACACGACGAAGCCATCGCCCACGCCCGGCAGGCCTACCTGTCCGACCCCCTGGCGGTTGAAACCCGTACCTGGACACTCTGGGTGAACTACTTCTCGGGGCATCTGCAGGAGACTGTCGACGAGGCCAAGCGAACGTTGGAGTTGGAACCGCAGGCGGCTCTTCCGTACGCATTGCTCGCGCTCGCCTCTGCCGACCTGGGTCAGAAAGATGAAGCCGTGCGGGCAGCCCAAAATGCGCTTCGCCTCGGCGGCGACAGCGGCAGCGTGATGGTGACGGCCGCTTCCGCGTTAGTGCGCGCGGGGGAGGCGGTTCGCGGGCGGCAGGCGCTCAACCAGGCGCTCGCAATAGAAAGGAAACGATACGTTTGCAACTTTCTCATCGCCGGCGTCTATATCGGCCTCAGGGAAAACGAACACGCCTACGAGTCTTTGGAGAAGGCCTTCCGCCAGCGCTCGACTTGACTGGTATGGATCGGGGTGGATCCCCGAATGAATCCGCTGCGGAAAGAGCCGCGCTTTCAGGAGATGGTGCGTCGCGTCGGGCTGCCCGGCTGACGCAAGCCCGTCGTCTCAAAGTCATTGTGGCGAGCCTCTCCACTCCTCCCAGGAAGCTCCAGCGGCTTGTCGTTCTCCTGCGCTCTGGGATTTTCACTTATCCTCGCGCTGTGTACGCAGAGTCCAGCTAAGACGTTCGCGCTAGCCCATCGCGTTTTTTAGAACCCGGCGCCGATCCGCGCTCAATCCCTGGAGTCGCCTCTTACTCGGTAGTGCAATCATTAGGCTTGAAACCTTCTCCATCTGTCGGGAATTCGGCGGCAACGCCAGCATGGGGGTATGAAGTTTGTCCTCTCCCTTCTGCTGGTGGTATGCATTTCCTCGTCTGTGGCATTTGCTGGCATCACTACAGCTCGCGTGCCGAACGGCACAGTCCACACCGCCTATTCTGCGATTATTTCGGTGAGCGGTGGCTGCACTCCTTACAAGTGGGCAATTGTATCGGGAGCGCTCCCTGCCGGGGTTAGCGCGAAAGTGTCGACCGCAACGACCTCGCTCAACCTGACCGGAACGCCGACCACAGCGGCGACCTACACCTTCGCGGTGAAGGTCACCGGGTGCCACGGGGGCTTCTCGCAGGTTTCATACAAGGTCGTCATTAAGGCCGCGGGATCAAGTGTCGGCATCACCACCACCAGCGTCCCGAACGGTATGGTCAAGACGGCTTATTCCGCAGCCATCCGGGCGAGCGGTGGCTGTACGCCTTACAAGTGGGCGATTGTATCCGGCACGCTGCCTGCCGGAGTCAGCGCGCAAGCGGCGAGCACGACGACGTCGCTCAACCTTTCCGGAACACCGACCACAGCAGCGACCTACAACTTCACGCTCAAGGTCACCGAGTGTGGCGCACATGTTTCGCAAGCCTCATACAAGGTCGTTGTCCAGGCTGCGGCGAATCATGTTGTGGAACTGAGTTGGAATGCGTCGAGTTCGAGCAACGTGGTCGGCTACAACGTCTATCGCAGCCCCGACGCAGCCACATGGAAGAAGATCAACGTAAGCCTGATTGGTTCGACGCTCTATAGTGATGCCACCGTCGCGAACAACACCACATATTATTATGCGGCGACAGCTATAGATACCGTTGGTCGCGAAAGCAGCAAGACAGCCGCGGTCAAGGTCGTTGTTCCGTAGAGGGACGCGAGGTCACGATGGCGCCAACGGTTCCGTCACAGGGGTAGCGAGAGAAAAGCCAAACTCAAACTTGCAGTCAGCCTTGGACAAAATTCGGAATGTGGCCTCTTTCACCGAGCAGAGCGTGAATTGTTTGTTTCTACATTCCCAGAATGAAAGCTAGCTGTCTTTGCCGCCTTCCGCAGCGCTTCGGATTCACGCGCCAGGTCGGTTCGGGCAATTTGCATCCAGCGCTCCGGCGCGCTCGGTTGCTTGGACAAGATCTCATAGCCGGCCCGGCTTTCCGCCTCGGCTTCCTGATAGCGCGTGTCCAACAGAAGTGCTCGGCCCAGGCGGACGCGTGCAATACCTACGTTGAGGTGGTCGGCAGAAAGGGTCTGAGAGTAGATCTGAAGCGCCTCTCGAAACAATTTCTCGGCTGCGCCATAGTCTTTGCGCTCTACAAAGACTCCTGCAAGATTCGATAAAGCGATTCCAATGTAATAATGTTTCCCGGCATAGACCGCGCGGTAGATATCTGCCATCCTTCGGAAGTCCGCTTTGGCCTCGTCCAACCTGCCTTGCTGCTGCGAAATTTTGCCGAGTTCATTCAGCGTTCCGGCCACTCGCGGATGAACCTTGCCGTAGCTCTGTTCCTCGATCAGGAGGGCTGCTTTTAGTAGGCCCGCGGCTTCATCATTCTTGCTTTGTGAAACGAGCGTGCGTCCCAGAATCGTGAGTGCAGAGGCCGTGGCCGGATGGTTCTGCCCGTAGAACGACTGCGTAATCTCGAGCGCCTCGCGATCAAAGCGTTCAGCCTCGGGATAGTGGCCGAGGTCGTACTGGATGGCGCCGAGATTGATCAGATCGTCGGCCACGTGCGGATGTCGATCGCCGTAGAGTTGCCGGTCCATGGCGAGGACCTGCTGATTCAGAGCCTCGGAGGCAGCATAATGACCGGAGTAGAAGTGCGAATTGGCCAATTCCGTGAGGCTCTCGGCCAAATCGGTGGTTGACCCGCCATGGGCGGATTGCAGCCGAACGGCTTCTTGCAAGACTTGAATAGCTGCATCATAAGAGCCGCGATCTTCCAACACCTTGCCCAACGCGCTCGTGGAACGAGCGACGCTGGGATGACTATTCGGCAGTTTCCGGTTGTAGATAGCCAGGCCCTGCCGCACGAATCGCTCCGCGTCTTCATACTTGCCTTGCGAGTCACGAAGCAAGCCAAGCTCGACCAGCGTCTCGGCTGCTTCCGGGCTTTCCGCGCCAAAAACCGACTTGCGCAGCTCCAGTGCGGTCTGTAGCAACGGGTCAGCCTGTTCGAATTTGCCCAGCTTCTCATAAATGTCGCCGAGGTTCTGATATAGCTCGCCTTGAATCTTGGGATCGTTGTTGAGTGTTTTGGCCTCGAGCAAGCCCCGATCTAGCAGAGTCACAACCCGGAGCGAATCGGAGGGGCCGACCTCCTCATCCCCCCCGTCGAACAGGTTAAGCATGAATTTCTTGATGCGTTCTGTGCGTGCCGCCTCAGCCAGTGCGACGTTGCGGGCTTTCGCCAGGTGGATTGTGAAAAAGGACAACATCCCGACCATGACCGCCAACGAAGCGGCGGCTAGAACAACACCCCGCCGGTTGCGCTGTACAAATTTCCCTAATCGATAAGAAAAACTGTCGGGGCGCGCCTCCAGTGGTTCGGCACGCAGGTAGTGATCTATGTCGCGGATCAGAGCTTCAACCGATCGATACCGTCTTGCCGGATCTTTGTGTATCGCGGTGAGGCAGAGCACGTCCAAGTCAACCCATGCGGACTTGCTGATGGCCGAAGTGCCTTGCGCCTGCAGATTGCTCTTCGCAATCGCCGACGGTTTACCTGGTTCATGGTCAGCGATAATGCTGGCCGCCTCGGCGGGAGCGAGGTTCGAAAGATCGTATGGCAACTGTTCTGTAAGCAACTCGAACAAAATCACGCCGAGCGAATAGACGTCCGTGTGGATACCGACTCGTTCCCCGCGAATCTGTTCCGGAGCCGCGTAAGCCGGCGTCATCAGGCGCAGGCCGGTCATGGTCTGCTTCACCGACGCGTCCAGGCTTTCCAGTTGTTTGGCAATGCCAAAGTCGAGCAGGCGGATGGCGCCATCCTGTCTTACGAGAATGTTCGACGGTTTCAGGTCCCGGTGGATGACCGCTTCACCGTGTGCGTACTGCACGGCTTCGCAGACTGAGCGAAAAAGCTGGAGCCTTATTTCGATCGAACAGTTGTGCAGACTGCAATATTCCGTGAGCGGGACACCTTCCACATATTCCATGGAGAACCAAGGAGTACCGTCGGGTAGTGCGTCCGCATCGTAGAGGCGGGCAATCGAAGGATGGTTCAGCTGTGCCAGCGTTCGCTGCTCGGCAGCGAAGCGTTCACGGCGAGCCGGCGAGAGCCACGCGTCCCGCAAAATTTTGATGGCTACCTGCGTGCCCAGATCCTTTCGCTCCGCGAGGTATACCAGCCCCATGCCGCCCTCGCCCAACAGGCGAATTAGGCGGTAGGGGCCGAAGTCCTGGGTGCGAAACTGAGCAGAATCGGAACTCACGAGAACGTCGCGGGCCATCTCGGCGACTCCGCGATCGAGAACCGAAGCCGGACGCGTGTCCTCGCGCAGCATGGCCCGCACATCTTCGGCGAGTTCGGCGTCCGTGCCGCAGGCTTCCGCCAGCAAAGTATCCTGTTCGGCTGGGGATAGGTCGGCTGCTTCGTGAAAGAGCGCTTGCATCCGTTCCCAGCGAATTTTATCCATGATGAAGCCGCCGGGGGGAGGGTTAGACAGCTAGTGAACTTGTCGGAGCGCCTGCGCCAACCAGGCTTTGGCTGCGCGCCAATCGCGAAGAACCGTTGCTTCGGAAACACCGAGCAGCGCTGCTATTTCTGGAACATCGCAGCCCCCGAAAAACCGGCTCTCCACCATCAGAGCCTGCCGGGGCTGCAAGCGCGCCAGTTCCTGAAGAGCCAAATCCAGAGCCAACACCTCTGCACCGGAATTTCTATTCGGTCCTAGCGATTCGTCAAAGGTGACCATCTGCGCCGCGTCTCCGCCCCGCTTGTCTGCATTGCGGCGGCGGGCCGCCTCGACCAGAAGCTGCCGCATGGCCCGAGCGGCGATGCGTTTGAAATGTAAGCGGGACTCAGATGCCAATCCCGGCGAGTTCGCCAGCTTCAACCAGGCTTCATTGACCAAAGCAGTGGGATTCAGCGTAGCGTTGGGATCACCTCGCTTAACGCTGGATGCCAGACGGCGCAATTCTTCGTAAGTCAAGCTGAATAGCTCGTCGGTGACGCGACGGTTGGCGGCACGCAAAGCTGCCTCTTTATCCCCCGCTGCGCCTTTTAGCAATTCCGACACTACAGGCGTCCCATTCTTCCCTGGCATAAGCAGATTGTGGGGGGAGGCGAGTACGACCTTGCGCGGATAAGCGTTCTTAAACTTCCAAGACGGGTGGAATCGTACCACCCAATCCCAGGACGAACAAGCCACTTTTCCCAGCGCTTTACAAAAAATTTTCTTCTGGTGACGGTTTTTCCCGGCGGACTGCGCAATGCGAAGTGAATGTCGATGCGCCCAGCCGGCGTTCCCGGCACCCCGAAGGAGGGAGCGATGGCAAAGAGAGGCAAGGTGCTGCGCGACCCGCATTTGGGTCCCGGTCTGCTTCTGGTTGAAGGTAAACAGTACCAGTTTCTGGAAGAGCTCTGGAGGTCGGACATTCCCGCCAAACCCGGGCTTGTGGTGAATGTCGACTTCGACTCGGGGGGAAACCTTAACGCCATCACAGCCGTGCCCCATGCCGAACTTGACCAGGAGCGGGCCGAGAAGTTGCGTGGTAACCGAAATGAGATGTTCGATAACTGGACAAAAAGCTCCGCAATTCTGGTGCGAGCGACGGCTGCTGGAGGTCTCCTTGCCTGCTGGTTCTTTCTGACGGCGATTTCAATCCATCTGCCGTTCCTCGGGAACCTCGACCTCACGTTTTGGCAGGTGCTCGGTTATCTGAACAGGGGCAATTCGCTGCCGCTGCTCGAAGTGCAGGGCAATCCGGACTCGGGTATTTTCGGTTTCCTAGCCATTCTCAGCCTGGTGGCACCGTTTCTTCCCTGCTTCTGGAAAGATCGCCGCCTGCTGCTGGCCGGAATCCTACCTCTCGGCTTCATGGTTCTCATCGCGTGCCTGATCGACGCGAATATTGATGGTGTTTTCGCGTCTGAAATGAGCGGAGTGTCTCGGTCGCTGCCCGGCGGGCACCCCATCTTCAGCATGCTCTCGCCGGGGTTGGGAACGTATCTTTCAGCATCGCTCGCACTTTACTTGTCTGTGTCGAGTACGAAGAAATTCTTGATGTCACGCCAGCCGCGAGAACAGCCTTTGCGCTGTTCTCAAAAGTTGGCTGCATAACTCATTCGGGGCATGAGCACGGAATTCAAGTTCGATAGGAGAGGGATATGAACACAAACAAAATGACGAGGATGGTTGTCCTAACCGCTACTCTGGCTTTCTTGCTGGCCACGGTGGATGCGCAGCAGAATCAAAACCAGAACCAGAACCAGAACCAGAACTCAAATCCACCGCAGAACCAGCAGGGCCAACAGAATCAGCAGACCCAACAGAATCAGCAGGCGCAACCGCAACCGAAGAAAGGCTTCTGGCAAAAAGTCAGGGACATGTCGCAGACAGGACAGAACGTCATTCAGCAGGGATCGAACACCGTCCAGCAGGGGCGGGGCACGATTCAACAGACCGGGCAACAGGTGCAGGGTACGATTCAGCAGACCGGGCAGCCGGTGCAAGGGGGCGTCCAGCAGTTTCCGAATGGAATGCAGCAGGGAACGGATGGCACTCAAGGCGCAGTGAACGATTTTCAGGCCGGGGGTGGAGGGGCGGGGGCGTGCGGGCCGAGTTGCTTCGATGCGGGGGCCTTCCAAGCCAACGTATCGCAGATGACTATGAGCCAGCAGGGCGGCTGGCATGTCATACGAATGAATATTCAGTTTCACAACGCGACCAATGCGCCACTCATCCTGGCATATCACGATGGGTCCATGGTGATGGTCGACGGCAACGGAAACACGTACATCCCGGCGGGAGGCAATCCGGGGGAACTTCAGGGCATGGGGATCGACCGCGGAAACCAGACCGATTCGCAGTTCCAACTCGGGCCAGGCCAAACCGGTTATGCGTTGTTCTCCGTTGCGCGCAGCCGCGCTGCCAATAGCGCTGTGGGTACTAGCTATTCCTATAACCTGACCATCGACGAACTCCAGCTTCAGAACGACGCGCTCGCAATTCCGGTACGCATGTATAACCTGAACTTTCCAAGCCTCACTGCGGGAACCAGCGCAGCCTCTTTCGGCGGCACTGCGCCGGCAACCGGATATGTGTCGAATGGCAGAAATAACACTGGGGTAGCGGTTCCCCAAGGAAGCGCTCAGAACCTGCCCGGGAAGGCGGGAGCTATCGGGGCCGCAGTTCCCCAAGCTGGCGTGGCGGGGCAGCGGCAGGTTGGAAGTGTTGGGGCTGTTACTCCTCAGGGAGCTGCGCGGGGCGTAGCAGTACAGCGTCAAGTTGGAGCCGCCGTCGCAGTTCCCCAAGGAAGCGTACAAGGGCAACAGGTTGGAACTGCCGTTCCCCAAAATGCTGTGCAGAACGTGCCGGTTCAGCGTCAAGCTGGAGCGGCTGGCGCGAGCGTTGGAGTTTCAGCCCAGCAGCGGGGAATTGCCAATGGCGGTAAGGCTGCAGCGATAGCTTCACAACCGATGCCAGCATCGCCGGTAAATAACGCCGCAATGAAAACCGCGATGCCTACAGCAATGAGAGCGCCGGCAAGCGCACCACCAAGGACTCAGGCCGCACCCGTGGTCGCAGCCAAACCGAATGCCGCCACACCCGCTGTCAAGCCGACACCGGCCGCTTCCCAGAAGAAAGTCCCAGTTACGACGACCACGACCCCGCAAAAATAACCAACACATTTTCGATCCGGCGCACGCTACGAAAGGTGCGCCGGACATTTCCGCTCTGATCTTCAAGTCTCCCCAGCGTGTGCTTCTTAAGGCACTGCTTATCCGACAATAACTGCTTATCCGACAGTCAGCGCGGCGATCTCATAGTCATCCACACGCGGTATGGTGAAACGCAGCACTGAGCCATCGAGCCGGAAGGGAATTGACGTGTCGGAGCGAAGCAGGTTCACGGCTTTCACCTTCACTCCTCCGGGTAACGTCATTCTGACCGTTTGTGGACCCAGCGGGTAGACCGTGCTCAGCCAGCCGTGGTGGGCGTTCGGGTTCGTGTAATTGAGCAGGTGGATGGCGTAACCCGGCGTAGTTTCCCAGACAAAGAGCTCCAGGAATCCATCGCCGTCAACGTGGACGACGGCTTTATCTTGAGTGATCCAGCGGATGGTGTTGTGCAACAGGCGCAGAAGATCGCCGTGACCGGTAAGCCAGAAGGTTCGTTCGATGTCTCCAGGAAAGTAGGCTAGGCGGCTGGAACCGACTTCACGCAGCACCACTGCTGGCTCATCGGTGTGCGAGGCCGGTGGGTAGGCCAATTCCGGAGGATACTGCACGAA
>Ga0075425_100003367_pt1 | contig 16255 bp, 13 predicted proteins | sample SoiMethybrSBSTD4_FD_75300 | JGI IMG/M metagenome (GOLD analysis project Ga0075425, IMG submission 75300) | Bulk soil microbial communities from a Populus tree surrounding site in Tennessee, USA - Soil MetaG P. TD hybrid SBSTD4 | ecosystem: Environmental > Terrestrial > Soil > Tree plantation... | reverse complement strand
CCGATGCGGCCGAACACGATCGCGCCGAACGGACGCACCGCGAAGCCGGTGGCGAAGGTGGCCAGTGTTTTGAGGAACGCGATCGTCGGCGTGTCTTTGGCGAAGAACTGTCCGGCGATGATCGTGGCCAGACTTCCGAAGATGTAGAAGTCGTACCACTCGATCATCGTGCCGGCGGCGGACGCAGCGATGACTTTCCCGATCGGGTAGGCGTTCTCTTGCGCGGTCATGTGTGCGCGCGATTATGCGGGATAGGGATAGCCGGCCGCGAGCGCATTCTCGAGCGTCGCATCGTGCCCGTAGATGTCGTCGAAGAAATGCACGACGCCGTCTTCGGTGACGAGCGCGGTGGTGTAGAGAATGAGCACCGGGATCGGATGCTTCAGGTTCACCTGCATCGAGTCGTCCTGGCCGTTCATCGCTTCGCGGATTCGATCGGGCGTCCACTCCGATTGATCGCGCAGCACCCACTCCGCCAGTCTCGCGGGATGCTCGACGCGAATGCATCCGTGGCTGAAATCGCGGCGCGTTTTCGAGAAAAGCTGCTGCGACGGCGTGCTGTGGAGATAGACGTTGTTCTGATTCGGGAAGATGAACTTCACCAGTCCCAGCGCGTTCGACGGTCCCGGTTTTTGGCGCACCGTGTACGCGCCGCTGCGCAGCTTCGCGAGCATGGCGTCGTCGACCTCGTCGCCGATCGCGTCACCGTTCGCGTCGACGACTTCGTAGCCGTTGCGCGCGAGATAGTCGTGATCGCGGGTGACGTGCGGCACGAGCTCGCTGCGCTGAATGTTCGGCGTGACGCTCCAGTACGGCCGGAAGACAACGTACTTCATGTCGCCGGCGAAGATCGGCGTCTGATGTCCGTAGGTTTGTCCGACGACGACGCGCATCGTCAGCGCTTCCTTGCCGTTCTCGTCCCACGCGCGGAGACGAAACTCCGGGACATTGACGATGATCGGCGGCGTCGCGAATTCCATCGGCGCCCACCGCCAGCGCTCCAGCGCCCACTCGATCTGCAGCACGCGGCGGGCGAGCGGGACGTTCATCGCGTCGAGCGTTTTCTTCGTCAGCACGCCGTCGGCTTCGAGGCCGTGGCGATCCTGGAAATGCTTGATGCCTTCGATGAGCGTCGCGTCGTTCATCGCGGCGACCTGCGCGTCGGGTGCGAGATCGCCGAGGCGTTTGAGAAGTTGCACGAGGCGCGGCAATGAGACGGGCGACGCGAGCGGCTTCTGCTCCACGGAAGCGAGTTGTCGATACGTCGCCAGCGCTTGCAGGAGTCGTTTGTAATCGTCGTACTGCGGCTCGATCGTCGCCAGCAGCAGCGCCGGCGAGCCGGAGCCTTTTACTTGCGTGACGAAGTCGGGGAGGTAGTACTTCTTGTGCTCGATGTCGAGCTCGAACCGCACGTTGCGTGGATTGACGCGGCCGATGTGCAGATCGGAGATGTAGCGCATCAACGCGACGGTGAGGGCGACGTCGAATCGCGCCGCGTTCGATTCCTTCAGCGACTTGAGCCGCGCCGGCCAGCGCGGGCCGTCGTAGTCGGCCGCATGAATTCCTTTCGAGTCCGCAGCTTCCAGCAAATCGATCACCGTGAGCGCCTGCGGCGTCGCCACTCCGTCATGCGACCACGCCAACGCATATCCGTTTGCGGCGTAGAAGTTGTGGAGATGGTTGCGATAGTCGCTGAAATCCGGCCAGCGAAGCTCATCCATCGACGCTTTCTCGATGAGCGTCTGGATGGTGCGGCCCGACTCGGTGGCCGGCGGAATCTCGATCGTCTGCGCGTTCGCAAACGAGCAGAGGAATAGCAACAGTAGAGCTCTACGCATGGAGGTCCTCAGCACTTGTCTTGCACCCGATTTTGTCGGAAGGAGGATACATGTCCGGCGCGCGCTGGGCGTCGGAGGCGTATCGCCACAACTCACCCGACACGCGGTTCTCGTATCGATGGGATCCCGACCGCTCGTTCAACCGCCGGCCGGATCCGCGGTTCGACTACGAGCGCGACGACCGCTATCGTTACTAACTGTCATCCCGAGCGGCAGCGAGGGATCTGGGGGATGGCATCGCGCTACACACGCTTCCGCCGCCCAGATGCTTCGCCCTCTTCGGGGCTCGGCATGACAGCTTTTTCGTGACTGCGCCGTGATGACCGCGTGAGAATTCCGCCCGATCTTTCGTATGTTTCGAAAGGGCAGAGGGCATATGAAACGTCTACTCATCATCACCGCGGTCATCGTCGCAGGCGCGTGGCTTTTGTACGCCGCCCAGCCGGCGCACCAGCCGAAGCCTGCGACCAATGCGAATCGAGGAGCACAGCCGATGTCGAAGTACACGAAGCCGTCGGACGCCGAGCTGCGCAAGGAGCTCACGCCGCTGCAGTATGAAGTCACGCAGAACGAAGGCACCGAGCCGCCGTTCCGCAACGAGTATTGGGACAATCACAAGGACGGCATCTACGTCGACCGCGTCTCCGGCGAGCCGCTCTTCAGCTCGAAGGACAAGTTCGAGTCGGGCACCGGCTGGCCGTCGTTCACGCAGCCGCTCGAGCCGGCCAACGTCGTCACGAAGACCGATCGCAAGCTCTTCATGTCCCGCACCGAAGTTCGCTCCAAGCACGCCGACTCCCACCTCGGCCACGTCTTCGACGACGGCCCCGCGCCGACGGGATTGCGCTACTGCATGAACTCCGCGTCGCTGCGCTTCATCCCCGTCGACAAGCTCGAAGCCGAAGGCTACGGCGAGTACAAGAAGTTGTTCGAGGGAGCGCACAAGTGACGACGCAGAAAGCGACGCTCGCCGGCGGCTGCTTCTGGGGCGTCGAGGATCTGCTGCGCAAATTACCGGGCGTGGTGAACACCGAAGTCGGCTACACCGGCGGAACGCTCGAGAGCCCGCGCTATGAAGAGGTGAAGACCGGACGCACGGGCCACGCAGAGTCGATCGAGATCGAGTTCGATCCGTCGACGATCACCTACGACACGATCCTCGATCACTTCTTCAGCCTCCACGATCCGACGACGTCGAATCGCCAAGGCAACGACATCGGCTCGCAGTATCGCTCGGCGATCTTCTACCACGACGATTCGCAGCGTGAAGCCGCGCAACGCGCCATCGAGCGCGCCCAGAAACATTGGCCGAAACCGATCATCACCGAAGTCGTGCCGGCATCAACGTTCTGGCGCGCCGAGGATTATCACCAGGATTATCTGCAACGGATTCCTTGGGGGTATACGTGTCACTTCGTTCGATATGCGGTTTAACGAACTGAGGACTGAGGACTGAGGACTGAGAGGGGGCTTCCCCTTTTACCTCAGTCCTCAGTCCTCAGTCCTTTTCACTTCGCGATTAACGCGACGATGCGAAGCGGCCCCCCCGACCCCCCGGCAATCTTCATCGGCAGCGCGATGATCGTCGCGCCGCGCGGGGGGAGTTGATCGAGGTTCATCAGATTCTCGAAGCCGGGAACGTTCGCGCCCATGGCGATCTGGTGGACGATGAAGTTCGTCGACGGGCCGTAGTCGATGCTCGGCGTGTCGAGGCCGATCGCGCCGATGTGGCGCTCGTTCACGAGCAGCTTTGCGGAGTCTTCGCCGAACGACGGGAAGTGTAGTTTGTCCGTTGCGCCCGGCGTGTCGTCGCCGAAATACGCTTTGCGGTCGCCGTAGCGCGGCGCCCAGCCGGTGTTGAGGAGCACGATCGTGCCTGCGGCGATCGTCCCGTTCTTCGCTTCCCACTCCTTCACGTCCGCGGCGGTGAGGCGATAGTCGGCGTTCGTTTTCGTCTTCGACGAGACGTCGATCACCACCGCCGGCGCGATGAGCTGCGAGAGCGGGATCTGATCGATCGTCTTTCCGGTCGCCGAGAAGTGAATCGGCGCGTCGAGATGCGTGCCTCCGTGCTCCGGTGCACAAAACGCAAATGACGAATAGAAGTAGCCGCCGGGCGTCGGACCGTACGCGAGCCTCTTCAGCTCGAAGCCTCCGGGCGAGTTCGGCCAGTAGAGCGTGTGCTCGTCGAATGAATGCGTGAGATCGATGATCTTCGTGTGCTCGAGATCGATGATCGGGCTCGCGAGCGCGAGAAGGAAGATCAGCGTTTTCATGATGGGCGAAACAGTAGCAGATCGCGGCTGATCGTCACGGCGTCGATCTCCTTCATCCGTTTCGGGCGGTAGGTGGAGACGGCGAGATCGTGCAACGCGTAGCCATCGACCGGCGCGCGGAACGCGATGCGCTCGTGGCGTTCGAGCGTGAAGAGGGGCGCGAAGGTCTCGATCGTCCGCTCGACGCGATCGCGCGTGTGGCCGCGCAGCTCGACGAGATCATCGGGACCGGCGATCGCAATCAGCACGCGATCGCGAACGACGCGCCGGAACTCCGTCGGATTCAGTCGGGCGGTGATCGACAGGACGACGTCGAACGACGCGTCTGCGTACGGGATGAAGCGGTCGGCATTGGCGACGATCCACTCGCGATTCGGATATCGCTTCGCCGCCGCCTCGATCGCCGGAATGGAAATGTCGATGCCGCACGTGCTCGGCGTGTGTCCTTCGCCGCATCCGACGTCGAGCGAGATCGAACCGCCGGCGATGGAGGCGATCACGTCATCGATCGGTTTGAACATTTCGCTGTCGAGCAGTCGCCGCCGCGCGTTGACCATCTCCGCCGAGTCGCCGGGTTCGCGCGATCGCTTGTCCTGCGGCTGCAGCAGGTTGATGTAGCCGCTGCGCGCGACGTCGAACGAATGCCCGCGCGCGCAGACGACGCGGCGCTCCTCGCGCCGGAGCGGCTGGCGACAGTCGCGCACTGTGCAGAGAAGTTGCGGCATTAAACTGAAAGCATGCACCCATCCCGGTTCCTCGGCATCGCGCTCGCGATCGCGCTTGCGGTTCCGCTTTCGGCCGGGATCGAGCCGCCGCGCGAGAACGACCGGTGGACGAAGCTCGAGCTCGACGACTACGTGATCTACAGCGCTGCGCGCGACAGCGTCACGCGCGACGTCGCCCAGCGCCTGCAACTGATGCGCGACGGCCTGGCGATGATGACGCGCCTCAACGTGCATCCGCCGCACCGCGTCACCGTCCTGCTCTTTCCGAACGATCGAATGTTCGCGCCGTATCGCGACGCCGCGATGGGAAAGAAGATGCCGCACATCTCGGCGCTCTTCGGCGGCGCTGCCGACGCCGGATTCATTCTCATCGACACCGACGCGAACGGAGGCGTGGACCGCTCCGTCTTCCACGAGCTGACGCACTGCTTCACGCGCAACAGCGTCGACGGCGACCTGCCGGTGTGGTTCAACGAAGGGATCGCCGAGTTCTACTCGACGTTTCAGACGTATGGCCGCGACAAGCTGCGCGTCGGCACGCCGATCGCCGAACATCTGATGCGGCTGCAGCAGCGTGGTCTCGTGCCGCTCGATCATCTCTTCGCCGTCGGCTACGAATCGCCCGATTACTCCGAACAGAATCGCGCCGGAGATTTCTACGCCGAGTCGTGGCTCCTCGTGCACTACCTCATGCTCGGCAACCCCGATCGCGCCAAGTCCCTCGGCACATTCATCGAGCTCCTCACGAATCACGAGCCGCCGGCCGCCGCGGTGGAGAAGGCGTTCGGCATCACGGAGAAGCAGCTCGCGTTGGAGCTGCGAAGCTACCTCAGTCAGCCGACGATGAACCTGCGCGAGTTCACGCCGGCGGAGAAGCACACGTACACGATCGTCGATCCGGCTCCGGTGCCGCGCGACGCCGTGCTCCTCGCACTCGGCAATTTCCTGGCGCACTCGCTGGCGTCGGAACAGGAGGCGCCGGCGTTTTACGACGCCGCACTGAAAGCGAATCCGAACAACGGCGACGTCTACTCCGCGATCGCCGAGCTCGCGCAACACGCCGGCGACACGAAGCGGCGCGATGCCGCCGTCGCGAAAGCGGTGGCCCTCGGCACCAGCGATCCCATCGTGTACGTCGCTGCCGGACTCTCGAGTCTCGACTCGACCGGCCATGCCGGACAGGCCCGGGCGATGTTCGAGAAAGCGCTCGTGCTAGATCCGCGCTCCGCCACTGCATATGCGGGACTCGGCGCCGCGTATTCGATGGATCACGAAGACGAGAAAGCGATCGCCGCCTATCTGAGCAGCCTCGCCATCGAGCCGCAGGAAGACGCCGCGTTCAACTTGGTCACCATCTACGTGCGCAACGGCAAGCGCGACCTCGCCGAGAAGACGATCGCGAAATACATCACGCCGAAGGGCAACGCGGCGCTGGAGAACGAAGCGCGGGAAGCGCTCCTCGCGCTCGATCTCAATCACGCCGTCGAGCTGGCGGAAGCGGGGAAGATCGATGAGGCGATGAAGATCGCGCGCGCCGCGCAGGCTTCCGCGAAGTCGGAGATGATGAAGCGCGACGCCGCGAACATCGAGACGGAGATCGCGCAGCAGCAGCAGATCGCGGAGGTGAATCGCGCCATCGAGATGGCAAACCGAGGAAAGTACCGCGACGCGCTGGCGGTGATCGACTCCGTCATGCCGGCGATGGACGGCGAGATGTTGTCGAAGACGAAGGCGCTGCGCGAGCAGCTCGCGGCGGCGGCGAAGAGGAAATGAACCGCACCGCGATACGGCTGCTGAGATTCCTCGCCGCGCTGGTCGCGTTCCTCATCGTCGTCACGCTGCTCTACCAATTCGGCATGACGTACTTCGAGTCGAAGCCGCGCACGCTGCTGCAGTCGATCGAGTGGGCCGCCGACACGTTCTCGACCACCGGCTACGGCCGCGACACGCACTGGTCGCATCCGATGATGGTCGCGCTCGTGATCTTCGTGCAGTTCGCGGGCATGGTCGTCGTGCCGATGGTGATGGCGCTCTTCGTTCTGCCGCTGCTCGCCGAACGATTCGAGCAGCGATTGCCGCGCAGCGCCGATACGAAGCTGCGCGATCACGTGATCGTTTATCGATTCGGCCCGGCGGTCGAGACGCTGCTGCAACGATTGCGCGCGCGATCGATCGCGACGCTCGTCGCGGAGACCGACGAAGCGCAGGCGCGCACCGTTCTCGATCGCGGCGAGAACGTCGTCTTCAGCAGATCGGATGACGAGATCCTCGACGTCTGCAGGCTTCAGGATGCGCGCGCGTTGGTTGCGAACGGCCGCGACGAAGAGAACGCCGGCGTGATCCTGCGCGCGCGGCAGATGGGTTTCCGCGGCGACGTCTTCGCGTTCGTCGAAGATCCGACGCATCGCAAGCCGATCGAGCTCGCCGGTGCGACGTCGGCGTACACGCCGCGCCACATCATCGCCGCCGCGCTCGCGGCGCATGCGAGCGATGTCTTGAGTCCGCGCCTGCCGGGCATCGAAGCGGTCGGCGGCGTGCTTCGCCGCGAGATTCGCATTCCCGCCGACAGCCCGATCGCCAACAAGACCCTCGCTGAGACGCAGCTCGGTGTCGTCGTCGTCGGCCAATGGTGCGCGAGCAAGCTGCAGACGCGCTGCACGGCCGACATGCGCATCGAGCCCGGCGCGGTGCTCGAGATCGCCGGCGACGCGGAGAGTCTCGATCGCGCTGCATCGATCATCGGCGGCAAGTTGTTGCGTCAAAGCGGCCCGTTTCTCATCGCCGGATTCGGCGAAGTGGGACGCAAAGTGCACGAGCTGCTGCGCGACGCCGGCGAAACGGTCCGCGTGATCGAGCGTCGCGCAGCGCCGGACGTCGACGTCGTCGGCGACGTGCTCGATCCATCCGTGCTCGCCAGCGCCGGTCTCACCGACGCGCGCGGCATCGTTCTCGCGCTCGACAGCGACGACGCCACGCTCTTCGCCGCCGTGATCGCACGCGACGGCGCATCCGACGTTCCCATCATCGCCCGCGTGAATCACGCGCGGAATCTCGCCAACATCCACCGCGCCGGCGCCGACTTCGCCCTCTCCATCTCCGACATCTCCGGCGAAATGCTCTCCGCCCGCCTCCTCGGGCGCACCGCGCGTGTGCGCGAAGAACATCGCCGCGTCCAGTCGATCCCCGCCGCGCGCTGGGCCGGCAAACGCCTCGATCAACTCCCGCTGCGCGAGAACGGCTGCTCCGCCGTCGCGATCGAGCGCAACGGTGCGACGATCACGCAACTCTCGCGCGACGTCGTCGTCGACGCGAAAGACTCGATCTGGGTGTGCGGGACGGCGGACGCGCTACACCGACTGGCATGAGGCATGAGGCATGAGGCATGAGGCACGAGGACGCGGAGCGTTCCTCTCATGCCTCATGCCTCGTGTCTCATGCCCTCATGCCTTAATCCTGAACCTCTTCACTTCCGTCTCGAACTCTTGTCCGCTCCGAACGAGCTCCTGCACTGTGGCGTTGAACTCGCGGGCGATCGAGTCATTTTGCTGTGCGATGTCGAGCATCGTCTTCGATGCCTCGGCGATGCGGTCCGTTTCGTTGAGCTGACGTTCGAGCAGATCGCGCATCGCGCGCGTGTCGAAGGCGATGTTCTCGACGGCGCTGGTGATGCCGCGTCCCGCCTGCGACTGCTCGTCGGTCGCTTTCTTCACCTGCCCGGCGATCTCGCGCACCTTCTCCGCTTCCTGCGCGAGGAGCTGCGTGCCGCGGGCCTGTTCTCTCGTCGCTCGATTGATCTCCGCGATGTGATCGCTCATGCGCGACGTCACTTCATGCAGATGCCGGCTCGCCTTCGCCTGATCGTCGAGCGCGCGCGAGATCTTCGTCGACATCTCATACGAGCTCGCGGCGCTGGTCACGATCTTCTGCAGCGACGCCGACGCCTCCTGCGCGAGCTGCACGTTGTCGCGGACCTTGGCCACCCCTTCGTGCATGCGCTGCACGGCCTGGCGCGATCCGTTCTGCACCGTCTTGATGATCTCGCCGATCTCTTTCGTCGATCCGCGCGTGCGATCGGCCAGCTCGCGGATCTCGTCGGCGACGACGGTGAATCCCGCGCCATGCTCGCCCGCTTGCGCCGCGATGATGGCGGCATTGAGCGCGAGAAGATTCGTTCGGTTCGTCACCTCTTCGATGACGTTGAGGATCTGGCTGATCTGTCCGACGCTGCGTTGCAGCTCGTCGAGCGTCTGCGCGGCGCGCGACGTCAGCTCGTCCGACAGGTTGATGCCTTCGAGCGTACGTTTGACCGCGCCGCCGCCCGCTTCCGCATCTTCGCGCACGCGGCGCGAGATCTCCGCGGTCGACTGCGAGCTTTGCCGCAGCTCTTCGACCGTCGAGTCCATCTGCGTGACGAACGACAGCACTTCGTCGCCGATGCCGGCGAGGACGTCGGTGCGATTCGACATCTCGCGCATCGACGCATCCATCTCTGTCGTCGACGACGACGTCTTCTCCACCGACTGGAAGAGGTAGTCCATGCTCTTCGCCACTTCCTCCGCCGATGCCTGCAACTCCAGCGAGCGGCTCGACGCATCTTGCGTCAGTCCCGTGATCGAGTCCGCCGCCGCGAGAACCGTCGAGATTCCGCCGCGCACGTTCTCCAATGCGAGCGACGAGTTCTCGGTGAGATCGGCTTGATCGCGCGCGCGCACGAGCAGCGACTCCGTGCCGCCGGTGATCACGCGAACGCCTTCGGTGATCACGGTTCCGCTTCCGCCGATTCTTCCAAGGAGGCGGCCGAGGTTGGAGGAGGTCTCGACAAAGGAGCCGGCGAGCTGGCCGACTTCGTCGTCGGAGAAGACATGCGCGGAGACGTCGAAGTTGCCGCTGGCCATCTGCTTCGCGACGTTCTGCAATTCGTTGAGCGGCGTGGTGACGTCGCGCGAGAGGTAGTACGCGGCGACGCCGAAGGCGAGGATCGTGAGCAGCGCCACGATCGCCGTGTAGAACGCGATCTGCCGCGGAATGCTCGCGTACGGCGTCCACGGAATCGACATCACGAGAATCGAGCCGTCCTTCAGCTCCGCAAAGCGCGTGACGTGCGACGAGATGAACGACGTGCTGTCGCCGGTCTTGACGCGGCGGATGGCGCCGACTTCATCCGTCGTCAGCGGATCTTTCGACGCGCTGACGTTCCCCTTCTTGTCGATCAGATAGAGCGTGTAGTCGGCCGGAACGTACTCGCGCAACGTCGACAGCTCGCGTTCATCGACGTGGGCCATGATGCCGGCGTTGTCCATCAGCCGCTGGAATCGTTCCGATGACGACTCGATGGCGAGATGCTCGAGCGTCGTCGACACCTTCGACGAGATCAGCTCCACGAGCACGACCGCGGCGATGAAGAGCGACGCCATGAAGACGACGCCGATTTTTCTCCCCAGCGAGAATTGCGGTCCGACGTAACGCAGCGTCGTCGCGCGCGTTGCGGCCACTGCGACGAGCCTGTGTTTGCCGGCCGCGTACGCCCACGCTGCGGACGGAAACGCCACCAGCACCGCGGCCGCCGCGAAGTAGCCGAATCCGGCGGGCGTGCGCATGAAGAGCAGCGTCGCCAGGACGGCGAAGACGAGTCCGGCGACCGGCCAGATCGCCAGCGTGCCGCGCGTCGTCTTCTGCAGGCAGTCGGAGATCGCGCGCGAGATGTCGCCGCGATTGTCGAGCGCGCTCTCGACGTCGTTTGCGCACGTCGCGACGAAGATGCTCATCGCCGCCGCCGCCCCCGCTGCGAACAGAATCAGCAGCAGCGCGAGCCCGAATGCGCGGGCGATCGTGAGCGGAACGACTTGCGCGAGAAAGAGAAACGCGAGCGGAAGCGCAACGAGCGCGGGCGGAACGGTCAGCCACGCGAGGTAACGACGTGCGAAAGCCACGGAAGGATTATAGGTTGTGGAGGATAGGCGCCCACGCCTGTCCGGACAGGCGAGGTGCCTATCCTCCACGGGACTAACCGGCAGAATTTCGCGCCGTCCAACGTCCATGTTCACGATCGCGTTCCTCGCTCTCACCTACGTCTTCGTGCCCGGCGGCCCGAATGTGGTCTCCGCCAATCTCGATCTGCAGCGCGCGCTCGCGATACGGCGCGAGCACGGATCGCGCTTTCTCTGGTTCAAGCGCGACGGCCGCGAATACGTCATTCGCGATCGGGAGACGCTCGAGCGCGTCGACGCTCTCTTCGCCGATGCGCGGGCGATGGATCCGGATATGGAGCGCCTGCGCGCGAAGATGCGTCCGCTGGAAGATCGCGAGAACGAGCTCGATCGCGAAGCGGATGCGATCTCCGACGACGACCATCGCACTCGGCGCGATGAAGAGCGCCTGCGCGACCTCCAGCGCGAATTGCGCGACGTCGAGTCGCGCCTCGGCGATTACGAGCGCGAAGAGGAGCGGCTCGACCGGCAGCGCGACCGCCTGGAGATGGAAGCGGAAAAGAAAATGATCCCGATCGTCGACGACGCCATCCGGCGCGGGATCGCCAAGCGTGACTAACGCTATGCTGTTCCGAAACGGTGAGCCTCGAGACCGGAACACGAGTCGGTCCGTACGAGATCGTCGCGTCGATCGGCGCGGGCGGGATGGGGGAGGTCTATCGCGCGCGCGATCCGAAGCTCGATCGCGAGATCGCGCTGAAAGTCCTCGCCGCCGAGCTGTCGTCGAGTAACGAGCACCTCCGCCGCTTCGAGCAGGAAGCGCGCGCCGCGTCAGCGCTGAATCATCCGAACATCGTCTCGATCTACGACGTCGGCCGCGACGACACGCATGCGTACATCGCCATGGAGCTCGTCGAAGGGAAAGACCTTCGCGAGCTCACCGCGCACGGACCGATGCCGATCAAGCAGCTCGTGCGCACGGCCGCGAAGCTTGCCGACGGCCTCGCCGCCGCGCACGAGCGCGGCATCGTGCATCGCGATCTCAAGCCGGAGAACGTGATCGTGTCGAACGAAGGATTCGTGAAGATCCTCGACTTCGGTCTGGCCAAGCTCATTCGCACGATCGGGCAGGACGAAACGACAATGCCGCAGACGATGCCGGGCGCGGTGTTCGGCACGGTCGGCTACATGTCGCCGGAGCAAGCCCGCGGGCGACCGATGGACTTTCGCTCCGATCAGTTCTCGATCGGCGTGATTCTCTACGAGCTCCTGTCGGGACAGCGTCCATTCGAAGAGCCGTCGCCGGCGGAGACGATGGCGGCGATCATCCGCAACGATCCGAAGCCGCTGCGCGAGCTCCGCGCCGACGTTCCGCGCGATCTCGATCGCATCATCATGCGCTGCCTCGAGAAAGATCCGCGCGACCGCTACGCATCGACGCGCGACCTCGCGCGCGATCTGCGCGAAGTGCGCGACATGATCGCCACGCCGAGCATCGCCGAGCGGACCTCCACCGCGCGGCCTCGCTTCATGACGCGTCCGAGGAGACGAGCGGGCGCGTTCATCGCCATCGTGCTGGCGGTGCTCACCATCATCCTGGCGACGCGGTCAGCGCGCCGGGCGGCGACGACGTCATCGGCACCGCAGTCGAACGTGAAGTCGATCGGCGTCCTGCCGTTTCGCGACTTGAGCGGCACGAGCGAGGGGCAGCACTTCGCCGACGGAATCGCGGAGACGATCAGCGTGCGCCTGGCGCAGTCGAATGCCATTCGCGTCGCGCCGATCACCGCCAACGGCTCGACGCCGAGTTTCCTCCAGGAGATCGCGAAGCGCACCGACGTCGATCGCTTGCTGCGCGGCGCCGTGCAGCGCGCCGGAGATCAGGTGCGCGTCACGTACGCGATCGTCGATCCGGCCACGAACGAGGAAGTCGGCTCGAACACGCTCACCGCGAACGTCGCCGAGATCTTCCAGCTCGAAGACGATGCCGCCGATCAGATCCTGCAGACGCTGCGCGTCGCGCACGGCGCCGCGCGCAAAGTGACGCCGACCGGACTCACGCGCGCCGCCGATCAGTCGGCGTATCTCGAGGCGGTCGGCCTCTTGTCGACGGCGAAAGACGTGAAGTCGATCGATCTCGCCATCGAGAAGCTGCAGTCGATCCTCCCGAACGCGCGCGACTCCGCCGTCGTCAACGCGCAGCTGGCGCGCGCGCTTCTGGCGAAGTACTCGATGACGCGGCAGAGCAACTACGTCGAGACGGCGACGCTTTACGCCGAGCGCGCCGTGCAGTTCGACGCGCAGTCGCCCGAAGCGCAGCTCGCGTTGGGCAACGCGCGACTGACGACCGGCAAGGCCACCGAGGCGATCGATGCATTCAATCGCGCCATCGGCTTGCGCCCGAACTACGGCGATGCGTATGCGGCACTCGGCCAGGCGCAGGAAATGCTCGGCCACGCCGCCGACGCCGAGCGCGCCTATCAACAGACCATTGCGCTGCGTCCCGAATGGGCCACCGGCTTCACCAAGTACGGCGCGTTTTGCGCGACGCACGGCCGCTACGCCGACGCGGAAAAATACTTCCGCCGCGTGATCGAGCTGCAGCCCGACAGCGCGCGCGGCTACGCGAACCTCGGCGTCGCATTGCAGTGGCTCGGGCGCTACGACGAGGCATTCGGCGCATATCAGCGCGCACTCGCGATCGCGCCGTCCGCGCAGTCGTTCTCGAATCTCGGCACGATCGATCTTCTGCGCGGCCGCTACGATGAAGCGTCGCGTGCGTACGAGCAGGCGACCGTCCTCTCGCCGAACAGCTACGAGATCTGGATGAACCTTGGCGACGCCTATCGCCTCGCCGAGCGAAAGCCCGACGCCGCGAAAGCCTACGAGCGCGCCATCGCCGGCGCGCGCGCCGCGCTCACGGTGAACGCGAAGGACGCGCTCGCGCGTGCGACGATCGCGAGCTGCCTCGCCAAGACCGGCCGCCACGACGACGCCGCCAACGAGATCCGCGCTGCGCTTACAATTGATCCCACAAATGCATATGTCCTTTATGACGCATCTGTGGTCGCGCAGATGAAAGGCGACGTGAATGCGGCTCTCGACTGGTTGCGTCAGGCGATCCAGTACGGACTCTCGCCCGCCGATGCCGCGGCCGATCCCGATCTGCGCGCGCTTCGCGATCAGATCAAACAAAAGGCTTGAGGAGGCCCGTATGAACAAGTTCCGGCTCCTGATCTTGATCCTGGCCGCCGCGTCGATCGTGGCATGCGCGAGCAACGACAAACATCAGCACAGCGGCATGAGGACGTCCGCCCAAATCAAAGTTCATAACGACGCCACGACCGATCAAGAGACGATCGAGATTCAGGCGCGCAACGGCACGGCGCCGTCGATGCTCAAGTGGACGAGCGACGACCCGAGCGCGATCCTGAAGGTCGAGTTCACCGAGGCCGGGCAACCGTGCGTGGTCGACCTGATGTGCAGCGGCGGCGTCTGCACCGCGGCGAGCAACGTCAACTTCCGCGGCGCGACGTCCGCGCGGTGTCACTATCGGACGTCGGTCGGCACCGCAACGCACGATCCGATCGTGATCATCGACAACTGTTGCCCGTAAGCTTCGCGCGCGAGCTGTCGTTTGGCTCGGTTCGACGTTTGATCACCATTTCGGGGAACGCGATCACTATCTCCGCGAACGTAATCACTATCTCCGCGAACGTGTGATTCTCGCCCTGAGGACAGTGTTTACGTACCGCGAGCAGGTGATTCTCGCGCTGAGGACAGTGTTTACGTTCCGCGAGCACGTGATTCTCGCTCTGAGGACAGTGTTTGCGTTCCACGAGCACGTGGTTCTCGCCTTGAGGACAGTGTTTGCGTTCCACGAGCAGGTGGTTCTCGCCTTGAGGACAGTGTTTACGTTCCGCGAGTACGTGATTCTCGCCTTGAGGACAGCGTTTACGCTCCGCGAGCACGTGGTTCTCGCCTTGAGGGCAGTGTTTACGTTCCGCGAGCACGTGATTGTCGTCTCGAGGTCCAGCCCTGTGCGTAGAAGCGCGCACACGAGCTTGCCATCCTGCAATTCTCGGCTTGCGAACAGTGTCCTAGCGGCTGGAACGGTAGATAGGCACTTGAAGATGAGCCGCTTCCCATCCTGAGAGTGCTTCGCGCGCGATCGACGATTCATAGCTCTCAAAGCTCTCGTTTGTGAAACGGAACCTGTGAGTCACAAGCGCCGGTGAAGGTAAGTGATCTACTCCGGGCGTGTCGACAGCTGCTCAGGTCTGTTATCAATACCTCCAGATTCGCGCGCTCGAACGGTCGGGAGCGGCGACGCCGTAGCGTACTCGCACCACGCGCGGTGCTGGTCGCCATCAAACATGAAAAGCGACGCGCGATGTGCTATGCAGCCGCTCCGATTACGCCGATGATTGCTGAACGAGTAGGCGCTGACTGAGTGATGATGTGTCTCAACACTCCGTGCACTGGTTGATCATGGACAAGTACGACATCCTCGAAACTGGTCTCGACCGCTATTAAGACATGGTCGCCAGAGCGAAGAGGTATGTCCGCCGTTTGAACCTCCTCGGCCTCGTAACCCAATCCAGCCCACTAGACAATACTTGAGAGCCCGCAACGTCGACAGTAGTAGGGGTGATGATCGGGTGAGCGACGTTGCCTCGCCAGAGCTGTGTATTCACATTACCGATACCCGCTGTTACGACACGACTCGCTGTTACGATCGCAATGAGAATAGAGTAATACGTTCCGGTGGCTCGCAATGCATCTTGCGCACTGCCGATCACACTACGCATGGCCGATTCGGTCTCTTCCGATCGAACGTCTTTTGGAAGTCTTGCGAGACGGTCGGCGCCGCGCTCTACGTCATATTTTGCTTTGACATCCGGTGTTTCGTCGGCAAAGTCCGAATGCCTCCGAATAAGGAGCAGGCGTGCTGGATTGATATCGGTTGCGTCACCGTCGAGGCGTAATGCGACGAACCCTCAGCCACGATGATCAATCGCCTCCACTGCAATGCGATTACCGATCTCGATTGTCATTGTTCTTTTGCATTCGGAATGAGGTCGAGGACGATCTTCTCGCCTCGTTGTATAAGAATTCTGCCGTTATCAAATATCTGCGTTGTACCGTTTCCTGCGCGGAGAGACGTGAGAAGAGGATCATCTCTTCGCATTAGATTGTCTGCTAACCGCCGGCGTCGCGATCCGGCATTGCTCATAGGGTATGAATCGAGTATATCCTCGGCCCAGACGAGTCTGCAGATCCTTATCCAAAGCGCAAAGCCAATTCATCGCCTGGGGCGGAATATCACGAACAGCACATGTACCTTCTACATCGTCATAACGGACCGATATCGATTCAACATCGTAGGATGTTCGAGGAGCAATACGCATCGCGTTAACCGCTGTATCAATGGATTTGGCGCTCAGGCTGTCCCGCAGCGACTGACCACAGACGCACCGGTTCGTGTT
>Ga0075425_100003366_pt1 | contig 16255 bp, 15 predicted proteins | sample SoiMethybrSBSTD4_FD_75300 | JGI IMG/M metagenome (GOLD analysis project Ga0075425, IMG submission 75300) | Bulk soil microbial communities from a Populus tree surrounding site in Tennessee, USA - Soil MetaG P. TD hybrid SBSTD4 | ecosystem: Environmental > Terrestrial > Soil > Tree plantation... | reverse complement strand
CAAGAGCAACAATGTAATTTATTTCGCTTCCAGTGGAGATACTGGCGGCTTGAACGGGTATCCCAGCGTCTCGCCCTTTGTCGTTTCCGCCGGGGGAACCAGCGTGAAGCTCAATTCGAACGGCACGCTCGCCAGCGAGACAGGATGGAGCGGCAGCGGCGGCGGTCCGAGCAAATACGAGCCGAAGCCCAGCTGGCAGAACGGCATTGCCAACACGGACGCTTCACATCGCTCCGCGCCGGACTTTTCTTTTGACGCCGATCCAAACACGGGCGTATCCGTTTATGACACTACGTCCTGCCAGGGACTCAGCGGCTGGCTGGTCTTTGGTGGAACCAGCGTTTCCTCACCCGCGCTTGCCGGCGTGGTCAATCTGGTCGGCTCGCATTCCACAACGACGACACAAGAATTGCAGCTGATCTATTCCAACATCGGGACCTCGGACTTTCGGGACATTACGTCGGGGACTGCAGGCAGCTTCAGCTGCAACGTCGGCTACGACTTTGTGACCGGCGTAGGCAGCAACCAAGGGACGAGCGGTAAGTAAAAATACTTCCTAAGTGAACGGAGCGGCCGTCTGGGCCGCTCTTTTTTTTGCAGCCGCAAGATTTTGGCTCCAAGAGACCTTAGGCGTGAGCGCTCCCCGCGCTTGCGGACTTCAGAAGGATATCGAGGTCATCGGGGTGAATGGAGCAATGCAGCGCTTCCTCGCGTTCGATCTGACCCGAATGAATCAGCTGAACGAGCGAATCCTCCATCGTGAATGAGCCTTTCTTCTTGGTGAGTGCGATTTCCTGGTGCAGATGTTGCAGCGCGTTGCGTCGAATGTGATGGCGGGCACCGTATGCCACCATCAGAAGTTCGGCAGCGGGTACTCGGCCGCCTCCCTTTCTGGGCAACAGCATCTGCGTATGTACCGCGGCCAAGGCCATGGCGAGTTCCTGGCGAATCGAGTTTTGGCGCTCGAGGGCGAACGAATCGGAGATACGCGAGATCGTGGAGGCGACGTCAATAGTGTGGAGCGTCGAGAGCACCAGATGGCCTGTTTCCGCAGCAGCGACAGCAATACGCATGGTGTCCGGGTCACGCATTTCACCTACGACCATCACGTCGGGCGCCTGACGCAGCGCGGCACGCAGAGCGGTAGGAAAATCGGGCGCATCGGTGCCGATCTCCACTTGCTCGACCACGCTGCGAATGTGCGTGTGCTCGTATTCAATCGGGTCCTCGATGATCACAATATGGCGAGCTTCCCGGTGGTTGATTTCGTTGATCAGCGCGGCCATCGTCGTGGACTTGCCGGACCCTGCAGGGCCACCCAGCAGTACAAGACCGCGGGGAATGCGGGCGAGATTTTCCACCGAAGGTGGAAGGTGGAGTTCGCGCAGAAAAGGGACTTTGGTCGGCAACGCGCGAATCGCGGCCGCTGAACGAGAGCGTTCGCGATGCAGGTTGATGCGGAAGCGTCCGAGCCCTTGAATGCGGTAGGAAGAGTCGGCGATGCCGTGCTCGCGAAAAAGTTTGAGCGCGTGCTGAGAAAGGGCTGGCAAGACTGCAGCTTCGATATCGGCACCGTCGAGAACGGCATTTTCAATTTTGCGCACCTCGCCGTCCTTGCGAATGCAGGGCGGCGCGCCATCCACGAGGAGCAAGTCGCTGCCATACCGATGAATCAAGCCGGCGAGCCAATGGTCGAGACGCTCAGTGCCGGAGGCATCGTCAGAGCCGGAGGATTTGTGGCTGCTAAGCTCGCCCGCGACTTGATCGAGGTTGAATGTTTCGCTCATGAATGCCCTCACGTGGGGACATGAGGCTGGTACAAGGCAGCAGTGTGCCGTATTGAATGGAGTTCGTCCACTGGGGAAGTTCCAGTGGCGGCCAGCACTTCCCGGTCAGCGAGTTATAATCAAAGCAAACCGAGAGAGTGAGCTCGCACTAGCACCTCTGGCCGGAGGAACCATGTATTTCAAGCAGTTCTATCTGGGTTGCTTGGCGCATGCGTCGTACTTGATCGGTTCGGATGGCGAGGCCGTTGTGGTGGACCCTCAGCGCGACGTGGGTCAATACCTAAGGGAAGCCGCGCAGCAGGGACTCAAGATCAAGTATGTGCTGGAGACGCATCTTCACGCGGATTTCGTCAGCGGCCACCACGAACTTGCCGAGCGCACCGGCGCGAAGATCGTCTTTGGTTCTAAGGCTGGAGTGACCTTTGACCACATCGATGTTCACGACGGCGACGTCCTGAAAATCGGTAAGGCCGGGTTGAAGATTTTGGAAACGCCCGGCCACACCCCGGAAAGCATTTCGCTTTTGCTCAGCGATCCCGAGGACTCCACCAGGCCCATGAAAGTACTGACGGGAGATACGCTTTTCATCGGAGATGTAGGACGGCCTGACCTCGCCGGTGGTAAGGGCTTTTCGGCGGAACAAATGGCCGGCATGTTGTACGACAGCCTTCATCAAAAACTGCTGACGCTTCCCGACGAAACCGAGGTCTATCCCGCGCACGGAGCCGGCTCGATGTGCGGCCGCAATATTTCTAAAGACACCTCCTCGACAATCGGCCAGCAGCGACAGTTCAACTACGCCCTGAAGCCGATGAGCAAAGCGGAGTTCGTGAAAATGATGACCACCGACTTGCCTGAGACGCCCGCCTATTTTTCACAAGATGCCGAGATGAATCGCACAGGTGCGCCGGCCTTGAAAGAGTTGCCGCCCCCCGCGGAATTGACGCCGTCAGAATTCAAGCGGCTCGCTGACACAGGCCATATCGTTTTGGACGTTCGGCCCGCGGCTCAGTTCGGCAACGGCCATGTACCGGGTGCGCTCAACATCGCGTTAGGCGGACAATTTGCCTCGTGGGCGGGCACGTTGGTTAAGCGCGGCACGCCGATCCTGCTGGTCGCGGAAGAACAGGAAGGCGTGGACGAAGCCGTTCAACGATTGGCACGCGTGGGCATCGAAAGCGTGAAGGGGTTTTTGGGCGGCGGTATGTACGCATGGGACAAAGCTGGGCAAGCGGTGCGTGTTATTTCGCAAATGCCAGTGGACGAACTGCGACACCAAATCGACGAAGGCGCCCAGCTGCAGCTGCTCGATGTGCGACGGCCGAATGAGTACAGTGGCGGCCACGCGCCGGGATTTAAGAATGTGCCCCTGCCGCATCTGGAAGAGGAGTTGGACAAGTTTGACCGCACGCGTCCGATCGCGGTGATGTGTCAAGGCGGGTATCGTTCCAGTGCGGGCACAAGTATCCTGGCGAAACACGACTTTCAACAGGTTTTTAACGTGGTCGGCGGTTACACGGCCTGGAAAAACTTGTCTGTTGCTGCGGCGCCGGCAGCGGCCACGAAGCACTAACGTCAGCTGCGCTCTTTCGAACGGCGCCGGTACTTTTTCGCCAAGCGAAATGGGCGACGCAGCGATTCGCGCAACGATGTGCCAGGCCCGCCTGTAGCGGAGGACCAGTCCTCTTCCGTCGTGGAAAATGAAAGCCGCGCCAGGTAGCGGGCCCCCGCGAACAGTTCACCCCGAATTCGAAGCCGAAACAGCGCGCGCTGTACCAGCGCTGGCGGCTCACTCCCGCCATAAGGCAACCAGGATTCAATTTTCCTGACGAGGGTGGCGCAGGCGGTGTCCGCTTCCACTTCCCTTTCCATTTCTCGCGGAATTTCTGCTCGCAAAACTCGATTGGCGAGCAGAAGCGCCACGCGCACCATACGCTCCGCGCCCACGTCGGCGGCCGCCTGCTTGATGCGCTTCCAATCCACCTCCGGGCAGTTGTAAATCATCGCCGCTACGTCGGCGATCCACATTAGGCGTTCCCAAAAATGCTTAGCGCCATGAACCGCTATGAGCACAAATTCGTCTTCGGCCGAAAGCGCAGGGACAGCGCGCCCGTCCACCTTCACAGTGGTGCTCCGTTGAAAAAAATCCTCGATCGGGAGCGGCCGGGGAAAGTACCGAAAACTGCGTTGCGTTTGCAACTCCAGAATGGATTGCGTGCCTGCCCGATGAAAAATGTATTCGCCTGGAACACGCTGGTTTTCAATCGCGGACAACGGAGTCTGAGAAACGTAGCCGGCCGCGACAAGCTGTCGCGTGACGGACAACACATCCGCATGCCGAACCAGAAGGTCGAGGTCCGCGTAGCATCTTGCGGCCATGTCGCCGTAAGCACGGCAAGCCAAAGCTGGCCCCTTGGTAGCGAGGAATTCGATGCGCGATTCGATAAGAATTTGCTGCAAGCGAAAGAGCTCGGCAGTTAACGACATAACCGAATGCAACTGCTCCTTGCGCGCGGAACGAGCTGCGCCGACTAACGCAGCGGCAAAATGCTGCGGGCCCGCCTGAGCAAGCGCGGAGAACAGGTGCGCGACCACGCCATGTTGCTGCGCCAACGTGATCAATCGTTCAGGTTCAAGGATGCCCCGCGCCCTTTCGATGACATTCGCAGTATCCAGCAGCGGGGAAGCTACTTCGATTAGCAAAGGCCAATCGCAACGCAAAGAGACTGGGTCCAACTGTGGCAGAGGACGCAAAGACGAGCTCCGAAAAATGGCGCTCCTAGTTTACGCGAGAAGGTCGGGCAACTTTAGCGGGCGAACTTTTCGGCAATCTCCGCCGCGCGGCTATAGGCATCTTGCACGCGAGGAAATACATGAGGGAAAAGGCTGGCGGCTCCCGTGGCAATCTGCTCCAAAGCGCGGTGGCCGTCCATGTTTTGAAGCAGCCACCGTTCCGCAAGCCCTGACTCCGAGAGAACCGGCACAAATTCGGTTGCATGCTTCTTAAGGTAGGACGGGGAAAGCACATCGCCGTAAAACGTGGACTGCCGGAAATGCACTTCTGGTCTCCCCTCGGTACCCGGAATGCGCGTCTCCCATTGCCAGATGTAATTACCACTGACAAGGTGTGCGCCCAGCGTCACACCACACGTATCTCCCTTGCGCAGCGACACCGGCTCGAGCCAGGGGAGGAACTTGTGTCCATAAACGCGGTCGCCTGTGCCGGGCGCCGTGGAATAACCGAAGCCTTGCCCCAATTCTGTTTCAAACCAGAGGCAAAACCCGTGAGCCGTTGCGTCCCTCGATACTCTGAGCTCGAACGTGCCCGTGGCACGCGGTTGTGCGTCCAGCGTGTAATCGAGCTTGAGCCACCGCTGGGCGTCCGAAATTAAATGGCTCGGCTGAAGTTTTCCAAAATAGGTGTTGTTCAAAGCCAGTGCAAGGCCAGGGGAAAGGTCCAGTGGAGGAACCGCGCACCAGGCGTCAACGATTTCCCTATAAAGCGAGCTGTTTTCTACGAGTGCGCATACCAGTGTGTCACTCGAGGGAAGTAGGCGCCCCCCCGGCGCCAGGAAGCGCACTCGCGCGTCTTCTAGAGTTCCGATGGCGTAGGAATGAAGAGGCAATGAACCCCGCACATCCGAGACAATGACATCCGCGCGTTCCGGCAAATGAATTTGTCGGGAGTCCCCGCACAGGAATTGGACACGATCCGCCATGCCATTCGCGGCAGCCAAATGGCGGCCGAAATCGACCACTCCATTCACGTCGATGGCGTACACGCGGCGGGCGCCGGCTTTGCAAGCCAATAAAGCAAAGATGCCCGGACCGCAGCCCAGATCCACCACGACGCTACCTGGCCTCACATATTCGGCGATTGCGCCCCGATAGGCTTCCATTCGCAACGGATCGGAGAACATCTGGGCGAACTGTTCAAGACTGTACATTGGCGCTCGCAGCATGACCGGAGGAAGACCAGAAGCCAGATGTAATCTGGGCTGCGTGGGACTCAATCAGCGCTGCCAAGTCGCGCAGACGAGCGGCATCAGTGTGAGGAGTTACGCGGAAGCAATTCACTTCACCTACTAGGTTGGCAATTGCGTAAAATTCGGCGGCGCGCTGTTCTTTACTGAGAAGATAGTTCATATAGGTATTCTGCACAAGAGCCAAGGCGGCTTGACGCTGCGACAGGCGTTCGACAAAGGGAGCACCAGGCTGGTTCGAGCGTGGACCCAGCAAGTAGATGGCGCCTAGGGGCACGGGCCGGTTGGTGAAACCGGCGATGCTGCCGTCGAGTGGAAGGAACCGCTTTTCCCAGCCCGCCACGACCAGAGGCAAGGCCTCCGCCGATGCGAATAACTGCCTTACCGAATCAGGCCACAGTGTGACTCGCGGATAGCCGGGCACGACATGCTTCCGTGCGTACCGATCCTGCAACAGACAAATGTCATCCGATAAGGCCGGATTCCCGCGAAGAGCTAAAGCCGCCGCCGTCGTGGACTTACCTGTTCCAGCCTCGCCGCAGAAGGCAACTGCCGTACCTCCCAAAACAACCGCGCTGGCGTGAAGAGCCAGCTTGTTCCGGCGCTGCAGCACAAAACCCATAACCGGCCCGACGAAATAGGTAAAGACATCGTGGTGGCTTAGGCCGCCGCCCGCTTCGGCCCAGATACGGGTTGCGGCGCCGTCCAACACAAATCGGGTCCCATCCTCATACCTGAGCTCCAAAAATTTTCCAGACAACCAGTCGGTAATCGTCAGGCTTGAGTCAGCTTGCCCCGGCATCGAGGGACAGTGAACAATTACGCCGGGGTCCGAAGTTGTTTGCACGACCCACTCCGGAGTTTGGCCCATCTGGAATTCGATGTCACAACTTCCTGAGGTCCTGGAGTTACCGAGGGCCGGAATCTCCACATTGGATGAGATACCTAGTCCGTAGGCCCAATAGTCCATCGCAAGGAATATAGATTCGCAAACCGGGCGAGTTTAGGTCTTACTCTTCCCTGGATTCTTCGGGTCACCATGACTGCCGGTGCCACTGGCTGCGGTCATTTCGGTCAGCGTCCCATACTTCGAGAACAGCGGCGCCGCATAGGTCCTTTTTGGTGTGACTTCCGCCCGTGGCTTCATAACTATCTCCTGTTTCGACTCTACTGAATCACGCCGTGCTTTTCAACAGAGTTTAGCCAGAGAGCAAGCAAGACCGGGCGCAAATGTATATATAACTCGTAGCCGGTAGCGGTCGTCAAGAGCTGGCGGACGCGGGGCCAGTCGATAGTGCCCTGGAGAACGTCCTGACAGCTGTCCGGTAGGCCGGGAGACCATTTTCCGGCAGCGATATGCAGCTGCAAGGGATCGTATTGCAGCGGCATTTTAGGCTGAAGGCGGATCTTATCCGGCAGAATGCCTCGCTGCGCCCGGCGAAGGAGCTCTTTTTCCATGTACCAAGGAATTGGCGGCAAGCGAAAGAGGAAGCGTATTAGGCGGCGGTCAAGAAACGGGGCACGAGCTTCGACAGGGCGACCGCTGAACATTGCGTCTTGTCCTTCCATGAGCGGAGGAATAAAGCGGACCAGCTTGCCGTAGGACCAGGGATGATATGGATGGGCAGACGAGGGCCATCTACTGATTTCCGAAAAGCGCTTGCGAGCAGCAAATTGTCTTTCGAACGCAGGCTCGATCCACGACGGCAAAGCGGGGGGAGGCGCAGGGCCTTTTCCTACCAGCCGCAAGAAGCCGGTGCGCAGTCCAGCACCGAGCGCAGGCCAACGACGGCGCGAAAGCACGTAACGCACAACTAGTGACGACGCATGCGCCATCCCGGAGCGCGACGCCACGTGCCGGACGAATGGTCCAGCCTGCGCCCGCAGCGTTTCATCTCCTCCGTCGCCCGTCAACAGCACACGCGAATCCGTATGGAATTGCGAAACGTAAAACGACTGGAGACCAGGGTAGGGGCAATCATACGGCTCCGGCAGCGTGGCGGGTCCCTGGTCCGCGCCTTCCAAGGGAAGGATGTGAGCTTGGTGGATCATCTGGCACGGAAGAGCAAGAGAGGCCGCGAAGTCCTGCGCCAATGGGCCGTCTTCATCCTGAAAGAGCGGATAGAAATCGAGGGTGAAGGCGCTGAGCCTCAGATTGCCGCGAGTGTTTTGTTTTTTGCGAAGAGCAACCGCGGCTGCTGTGACGCTAGTTGAGTCGAGGCCGCCGCTCAAAAGAATGGCCGTTTCGGATTCCGGCAGGCGGTCGCGAACAGCTTGCGCAAACAAACGGCGAAATTCCTCGAGCACTTCGTTATCCGGCACGCGCAAGAGCGGTTCTTCAATGGGGTAGGCCGCGATAGGGCGCGTAGAGACACCGGCGTTAGAAAATTCGAGCCGATGGCCTACGGCGAGTCTGCGAACCTCGGCATAAATAGTTCTCTCCGGATTGTAATGCGGCTCGCCGAGAAGAAAATTCGCGATGAACTCCAGATCGTAGTTGTGCAGCTTGAAAGTTCCGGCGGCGAGTAGCGCTTGTAGGCTGTTGCTGAAGGCCAATTGGCCGTTCTTGTGGGAATAGAAGAAGGGCCTGGCGCCGGTGAGGTCGCGAAAGCCCAAGAGCTTGCGTTCACGCGAGTTCCACAGTACAAAACTGAAGTCGCCGTCAAGTTCGGGCAGCGCGTCCACGCCAAAGCGCTTCACAAAACGCAAAACCAGCTCTTCGTCGCACCTCGACGGCGAAATTTCGTCACCGTGCTGCGTCAACTTCTCAATCAGCTCCTGGCGGCCGTCGAGGCGCGCCTCGCCCAAGAAAAATGTTTCGCCGTCCAGCGTTACCGGCTGCGACGGCGCCTGTGGTGCCGGGCCGGTGGTCAGGAGCGAGAAGGCAAACGTCGCTCCGTTCTGCACAAAGTGATGTCGCGCATCCGGTCCACGGAAGGCGATCGCTTCGGCCATTCGCGCGATGGCCTTGCGGTCAGCCTCTAGACTCTCTTGAGTCGGCTCAAGTCGAACGATTCCAGCGAAGCCGCTCATGTAATGTCTCCACTGAATTCCTTCTCAAACGCCGCGTAGTGAAGATGTGTGCCCTCCGGCTCGCCGACTGCCTCGCCGTTCCTCTCGACCCAGGCATGCGCCTCGAATTTTTCGTCTGTCTTGCGCGCTCCGATACGCAGGCGTGACGTTATGCCGCGGCGCGCCAGTAGCAACCACAAGGTTAGCGATCGCTCCAGGCAATTACCCTGTGCGGGTAGGCGCCGCGCCGCTGCCCGCACCATGCGACACGTCTGTTTCGTGTCGGCGTCGGCTCTGGCTTCCGATATCGCGGCTCGATCCGGCGTACCGGCATGGCGTTGCAGAGATTTTTGTGTTTTGTGGAAACCGCGCAGCTTCAAACTGATCCGTATCAAAGGCAGAAGAAGCAGAGCCCTCAGAAAGTCCGCCTTCGCGGCGCCAGGCAGTGCGCTAAATCGGCGAAGTTGTGCCCACATCGGCGGGTTGCATTGCGATCAGCCCGTTCTCCACCAGGTGATTCAGCAGACTGGCCAGATCGGTGCGCAACCTTTCCTCCGGCGCGTCATACTCCTCCAGCAGCTGAGCCAGCGCGGCCTCCACATTAGGCGCCGCCGTTACCACTTGCCACATCCGCGTGCCCACCGCGTCCAGCCCGAAGTATCGTTCGGTTTCCAGGTTCAGCAGCACCGATTCCTGGTCGAGAAAGCGAATCAGCACATTCGCCGGCACCGTAGCGCGCTCCGAAAAAGCGGTCATACGCTGCTTACCTTTCGTGGTTTGCCTGGGACCTCGCGCAGCTGGGCTGCCACAACCGACACCGACCCGCTAGAAACAACCGCTGCATTCTAGCTTTTTTGACCGCGTTCTGACCACAGGCCTAATTCCATCGACAATAGCAAACTTCGTCAGAAATCGTTGCACGAAAAAAACCGGCGAAGCCACACCTTCGCCGGCTCTCGTTTTTCCGCCGGACCTGGCTCAACCTACGGCTTTTTTTTCTTTGCGCCCACCTGTGTGCTAATGCCGCCGGTCATCGCGTTCAGCTGATCCAGCCCTTGCTTGGCCTGCTGCCCGTAAGGGCCATTCGGTTCCAGATCAATCGCCTTCTGATAGGCTTCGGTGGTACCTGGCAGCGGCGTCACTTCGATTTTCCCCGCCGTCTGCTTGTAAATACTGGGATCGGCGATCATCGCCGATGCCAGCAGATACCAGGCCTTGGCGCTCTTTGGATCCAGCTCCGTTGCCTTTTTCAGCGGTTCCACTGCCTCTTTGTACTTACCTACGTTGGAAAGCGTGATCCCGCAATTCAGCCACGCCTGCGCCGCATTTGCCGGGTCGATCTCGGCGGCCTTTTGGTAAGCGGCGGTAGCCTCGTCCACCTTGTTCGCGCGGCCATAGATGCCACCTAAATTGTTGTAATACGCGAAAGAGGGCTTCAGCTCAATTGCGCGCTTGTACGCAGCGATTGCGTCATCGTTGCGCCCCGCGGCATCGTAAGCGTCGCCGAGCCTCGCCATGATGAGTTGCAGATTGGGATCTTTCTCGTTCGAAGCCGCCTTGGCAGCCTCAAATTCAGTAATGGCCTTGTTGCTGTTGTCCGATACTTCCTGCTTGAGCGCGTCGCGCTGGTCAGCGGAAGCTTTCCCAAGTTTGTCCTTGGACTGTTTCGCAAGGTCGAGAGCGACCACGCCCGCTTCAAAATGCTCCTTCATCCCCTGGAACTTCTGCTTCTCTTCTTCTTGCTTCGCCACCTGTTTGGCGTACTCGGGGTTGTTCTTGGCAATGATTTCCTTGAAGTTCAAATCGGCTGGAACGGTCTGTCCTGCCGCGACTTTCACCTGCCCACCCTGGAATACCTGACTCGGCAGCTGTACCGTAAGTGTGTAGGTTCCCGACCGCAGGTTGCGGAACTCGTACTTCCCTTTCGCATCGGTCTTCGTTTCTAATTTGCTGCCCTGGTCGTTCACGATGGCCACGCCCAGGTTCTCCCATGGCTTCCCGTCTAGGTCCAAGATTGTTCCGGCGATTCCGCCGTCCTGTGCGGCCGCGCGAGGCGCCAGCCCCGCCACCGTCAATGCAAACGCCAAAATGGCGAATGCGCACGAAAATGCCAGTCTCTTCATGCTTTGCTCTCCTTTTAACGTGAACGCGTTCCACGAACGTGATCCGGTTCCCTGTCGGATCAGAGGGAAGCTTCTACCCAAAGCTTCGCAAGCTGCGGCCTTATTATCCCCTATCCTGCCGCAAATCCAAGCCCTCGGCTTCCTGTAAGCCGCCGTGCCTCAGGGCCGCGCCGAAACTGTTCGCTGATAGGGTATGGGATCCGGCACACCGGCCTCTTCGAAGGCCCTTAGCCGCAAGAGGCAGCTGTCGCACACTCCACACGCTTCTTCGACGCTTTGGTAGCACGACCAAGTTAGATGCAGCGGAGCTCCCAGCTCGATGCCCCGCCGGATGATCTCGCTCTTCTTCAGCTCGATTACGGGCATCACGATCTCGATCTGGGTCTCCGGCCGCGTTCCTACGCGAATCAATTCCTGAAACACTTTGTAATACTCCGGCCGGCAATCCGGATAGCCCGAACTGTCTTCCGCAACCGCGCCAATGTAGATCGCAGCGGCGCCTATCGCCTCCGCCCAACTGACCGCTACCGAAAGGAAATGCGCATTGCGAAATGGCACATACGTCACGGGAATCGCGCTGCCATTTGGCCCCGGCGCGCCCAATTCGTTTTCAGGCACTGCGATGTCGGGATCGGTCAGCGCCGAGCCACCAATCGCACGAAAGTGTTCAAGATGTACCATCAGCCGCTGCTTCACGCCGTAAAAATCCGCGATCTCGCGAAACGCCCTCGCTTCGCGCGACTCCGTGCGTTGTCCGTAACTCGCGTGGAGTAGCGCCACATTGCCGGCGCCGTGCCGCTCGTGTGCGGTCGCAGCGCAAACGCACGAATCCATGCCCCCGCTTAGCAGCACTACCGCCTTTATGGATGTATTCGCCATTTCTAGAATTATAAGCCTCGCCTTCGCCGTGCAAAAGCCTCAGGGATTATCCCTATCCCCTGCCGCCGCATGTCTCGCTATCCTTCTTTCCGCGCCGCCCTCATGCTTCTTTGCTCAAAAGACGGGAGGGCTGCATGCCGATCGACTTCTCGAACGCTTGGCGAACCGGCGCACGACTCATCAATCAGTGTATTTCGTTGATTCCAAACTTCGTGATCGCCCTTCTCATTTTTCTGTTATTTCTGGTGGTTGGCTCATTTTGTAAATCATTGGTCAGTCGCATCGCTGTCCAGCGTCGTAAACATCAGGGAATCGCGCTCTTGCTTGGCCGCCTGGTTCACACCAGCATCGTCATCCTCGGCTTTCTAGTCGCCTTGTCTGTGATCGCTCCGTCTTTTCAAGCGTCCGATCTGATCAAGATTCTCGGCATCGGCAGCGTTGCTGTCGGCTTCGCTTTCCAGAATATCCTTCAGAATTTTCTCGCCGGAATTTTGTTGCTCTTGCAGGAACCTTTTCGCATCGGCGACTTCATCAGCGTTACCGGCATTGAAGGTACGGTCTACGACATTCAATCGCGCGCAACGGTGATCACCAGCAAGGAGGGGCGTCAGGTCATTATTCCTAACGCGATTATCTTCACCAACCCCGTCGCCGTCGAACATCCTGCCGGTCAGCAGGTTCCCGAGGCAGCCGGATCCGCGGCCCACAGTGGTTGGTCCGATCTTCTCAAAGCCACGTTCAGACGCCCTTCGTCGCCGGGTGCCAAATAAACTTGTGCAATTGCAATCCCAACCGTACCGGTAAACCATCCGCCAAAATCCACTCCACCAGTTGGCGTGGCTCGAGGCCTGGCCACTTTCCTTCCGGGTCCGCAAACACCGGCGAAAACAGCACCTGCTTCACGCGTTTCGCCAGGCCATGGTCGCGAGTGAAATCACGTGCAAACTCATAATCACGCCGCGTCGACAAAACGAACTTGATCTCGTCCTTCTCATCCACGGCTTGCAGATTTTTCGCGTCGAACGTATCCGCCTCGCCGGAGTCGGGACACTTCACGTCCACAATCTTGATTACTTCCTTCGGCAGACGGCCCACGAAACGCTCTCCGCTCGTCTCAATCATCACCGTGTAGCCGCGCTCAACCAGCGCCTGTGCCAACGGATAAATCTCCTCCTGCAGCAGCGGCTCACCACCAGTCAATTCCAGCAACGGCACGTCCGCCTCGGCGCCGTTCTGCTCGCCGCTGCGCCCGCACAATTCATCCACGCGCGCCAGCACGCTATGCACGCTCATTTTCTTGCCGCCATGAAACGCGTAAGCCGTGTCGCACCAGGTGCAACGCAAATTGCATCCGGTCAAACGCACGAACACACAGGGCAGCCCCGCGCGCGTTCCTTCGCCCTGCACCGATTTAAATATCTCTGTGATGAACATCGAAAACAATCAGACTGTTACTTGCCTGCCGCACTCGGCCTGTAAATCGCACTCGACGTGTCTGTCTCCCACACAATCACTTCCGTAATCCCGGCACCTTCCGGCAACTCGCTCAGTCCGCTACACGTTTCGTCGTAAAAATACTTCGCAAGATTCTCCGCCGAAGGATTCACAACCTTGAACGCATCGAGATCATTCAAGAATTGATGATCAATCCCCGCGATAATTCCTCGCAGCACCCGCTTTAACTCCGTAAAATCCACGAGCAGTCCAATGCCGTTGAGCTTCGGCCCAGCCAAGGTCACACGCACGCGGTAGTTGTGCCCGTGAACGTTCTCGCACTTCCCCTTGTATCCCCGAAGCGCATGCCCCGAAGAAAACGTCTCTTCCACTCTTACTTCAAACATTCTCGGTTTAGCCATGTCTTCCTGTAGTGCCGGGCTTCAGCCCGGCTACTTTCGATGGAAGACGTACTTCCGCTTAGGACTACGTCGCGACGCTAAAATAAAAACTTGCCTTTTACGCCATGACCAGTTTTCGCTAAGCGCCGCCGGCGAAAAACGCTTCCACGTCCCTCAATTCCTGCGTTTTTCCGTACTTCGGCAGCGACTCTATGAAAATTTTACCATACGCCATCCGCTGAATCCGGTTGTCCAGGATGGACAACACGCCCCGGTCCGTCTTGGACCGGATCAGCCGCCCAAATCCTTGTTTCAGCGACAGCACGGCTTGCGGCACCTGATATTCCGCAAATGCGTTCCGACCTTCTTCATTTAGCACATTCACCCGCGCTGCCACGATCGGATCACTCGGCACCGCAAACGGCAGCCGGTCCACAATCACGCATGAAAGCTGCTCGCCCGGCACATCCACTCCCTGCCAGAAACTCGCCGTCGCAAACAGCACGGCATTCGGCGTTGTCTTAAAGCGCTCCAACAGCACCGACCGCGGCGCCGTCCCCTGCAGCAGCAATGGAAACGGCGATCGTGCATTCACCCGCTCATGCAAATCACGCATCTGCGAATAACTGGTGAACAAACAAAACGCCCGCCCCTCACTCAATTCCAGCAGCCGCAAGATTTCATCCGCCGCCTTCGCCTGAAATCCTGCATCGCGTACATCCGGCATCCGCTGCGGCAAGTACAACAACGCCTGTTGGCCATAGTGAAATTCGGGTGGCAACGTCCGCTCCTTCACATGATCCAGCCCCAAGCGCTGCTTGATGTAGTCGAAGCGCCCGCCCACCGTCAACGTCGCCGAGGTCAGCACCACCGTGTCGAACTGTTCGAACAACCGCTCGCGCAAAATTTGGCTCACATCAATCGGCGTAGCAGCGAGAAATATGCCCTTGCTCCGCCGCTCAAACCAGTACACGAAATTCTTCTCGTTTGATTCGAACAGGAACCCCATTTCCTGCCGCAGTTCGAAGCTCCGCCGCGCCAGCCGCGTCAGCTCTTCCGGTTTCTGCGTGACCGCCGCGAACTCGGTCTCCAAACCCTTAAGCGCGTCCATCAGCGCTGTGTACGCCTCGCGGTTCTGCTCCAGAAACGCTTCCCGCTCCTGCCGCGAAAACGGAAACCGCCCCTCACGTGCCGGAAACGCATCAAAAAACGTCCGGCTTCGCTCGCGAATCCGCTGCGTCCTGCGCAGCAGCGACGGCGTCCCCAGCTTCAGCAAACGCAGCGCCTGATCCGCGTCGCGTGCTAACTCCTCAAAACGATAATTCGAAATCTGCCGCCCGAAATAATCGCTCGCGACATCCTCAATTTCGTGCGCCTCGTCAAACACCACCGCCGAATACTCCGGCAGAATGCTGCCGAAATCGTCCTGCTTCAGCGCCAAATCCGCGAAAAACAAGTGGTGGTTCACGATGATCAAGTCGGCTTCCCGTGCCCGCCCATGCATCGCCGTCACAAAACATTCGTTGAAGTCCGCGCACTTCTGCCCCGTGCATGTATCGCGCCGCGCATCCAGTCGTGTCCACAAATCCGAATCGTCCGCCATAAACGTGAGCTCTGCGCGATCCCCCGTCTCCGTCAGCTTCGCCCATTCGCGGATCTGCCGGAACTCGTCCAGCCCTTCCATTCCTTTAAGCATCGGCGTATCGGCCATCGAGTGCAGCTTCGCGCGACACAAGAAATTCCCGCGCCCCTTCATCACCGCTACTTTCAGATTCGGCGCAAAATGCTTCTGCAAAAAAGGAATATCCTTCTGATAGAGCTGCTCTTGTAGCGATTTCGTTGCCGTCGAAATCACCACGCGCCGCCCGCTGCAAATCGCCGGCAGCAGGTAAGCCAGCGTTTTCCCCGTTCCCGTCCCCGCTTCCACAATGGCGTGGTGATTCTCCTGAAACGCATCGTGCACCGCCTCAGCCATCTCCAGCTGCGCCGGCCGGTGCTCATACCCGCCGATCATGCTCCGCTCGAGCAGTCCGCCCGGCCCAAACACGTCCGCCATCTCGATTTGGGTAGCACCGACTTCAGTCTGTGCAGGCGCAGCGTCACCGACCGAGCGCACCTCCTCGTCAGTCGGCCGTCCTAACTTCCTCTTGCGTGCCGCACCCACTGGTTTTAAGGGTGCGGCTTCTTCTCCCAACGGCACATACCGCCGCTCCACGACCTCAGACACACCCGCATCCTCAGCAGCCTTCCGCCGCCGCTTCCCCCTCCCCGCTACTTTCTGTGCTTGTTCTTCCAGAACTTCCCTCTCCCGCACCGTCTCCGCAATCCTCGACAATATCACACGCTCGCAAAGCACGCTTCGACTAACGTTGACGCACGTCGCTCACGCAACCTAATATTTTCCGCGAAATGTTCAACTCCACTGCCCGTATCGTCGCCGTTTCGCTTCAATTGCTTTTCGCCACTTGTTTCGCTGCCCAATCTTCGCTCTCCCAAACCACGCCTCAACCCGAGGCTCGCCCCCGCGCGCGCGACCTCGGGCTCACCTTCGGTCTTTACGAACCCGGCCCCAAAAACGCCGTCACCGACGTGCCCGGCGTCCTCGTCGGCCAGGTCACCCTCATCGAAGGCGACAA
>Ga0075425_100003361_pt1 | contig 16267 bp, 17 predicted proteins | sample SoiMethybrSBSTD4_FD_75300 | JGI IMG/M metagenome (GOLD analysis project Ga0075425, IMG submission 75300) | Bulk soil microbial communities from a Populus tree surrounding site in Tennessee, USA - Soil MetaG P. TD hybrid SBSTD4 | ecosystem: Environmental > Terrestrial > Soil > Tree plantation... | reverse complement strand
TCACGGCTGCGATCCGTGCGACGTCTCGACGGATCACACGCGCGAGTACGTGCCGCTCGTCGTCGCGGGTCCGTCCGTCAAAGGCGCGAAGCCTCTCGGCACGCGCGACACGTTCGCCGACCTCGGCGCGACAGTCTGCGATTACCTGTCGCTCTCGCGCGAGGGTCTCGCCGGAAAGAGCGTGCTGCCGGAACTGGGAGTGGAGCGATGAAGAAGTGGATGGTGGTTCTTGCGCTGGCGGCGACCTCCGCGAGCGCGCAGGTGAACGTCGCGCGCGTGGCCGATGACGCGATCGTGCTCGATCGCGTGGCCGAGGTGAGCAAACGGGATCTGCCGGTGGATTTGCTCAGGCGGATGGTGAATGAGGACATCGAGACGCTGCGCGGACCGCGTCCTGACGGCACGTATCAGCATGCAACGTGGGAGCGGCTCGAAGGCGGACGGAAGACCGAGACGTTCTCCGTGCAGCCGCGCGGCGAGAAGTCGCAGACGATCGAGATGAAGGGTGCGAACGTCTATCGCGTGATCATCGACTCGCCGGGGCGACGGCTGCTCGTGGCGAAGAATCGTCCGGTGCAGATCGAGCGCGTCGACGTCGAGTACATTCCGGCGGGCAGCACGATCTCGAAGATGCACTCGGTGCCGGTCAACGCGGCGCTCGTGCCGGGGCAGAACCATCCGATCGATCTGCCGGACATCGCGCGGCAGGCGACGGTGCGGGTGGTGGCGAAGGCGGACGAGAAGTCGGGCTACGGCAACATCGCCGTGTCGCTCGTGCAGGCGCGCATCGTCGACAGCTCGGACAGTCCGTACGCGGACACGGTGTCGAGCGCGAAGGCGGCGCTGCGTGCGCTCGACAACAGCGACATCCCGTCGATCCGCGCGATGGCCGCGCGGATGCGCGACGGACTCGGCGCGCGCGCGGTTGCGGCGGTTCCGGCGGCGCGCACGATCGAGGTGACGGCGCCGAAAGTGGAGCCGTCACCGGCGCCGGAAACTTATTCGGAATTGCAGGCGATCGAGGACCTTCTGACGGGATCCGACGCGGAGCGGCGGGAAGGGCTGGACCGGCTCCACCAGCTGCTCAGAAAACTCCGCCCGCGGGGTTAGTTCGGGGGTCAGGCTCGAGCCTGACCCCGGCTACACGCGGTAGAGCGCGCCTAAATCTTGCAGGCAGCGAAAAGCCCTTCTTTTTCAAGGTTTTTGGCCAATTTTCGACGGTTGGCTCGTTGACGGAAAGGGCTCTCTGACGTAGAATGCGCGTCCCTTCTGTCGTTTTCTTCACGTCTCTTCCGAAAGGAGCCACACTTGTCGTCAATGAAATTGAGTTTCAAGGTCGGGGATAAGATCGTTTATCCGAATCACGGGGTGACGGTGGTGGAACACATCGGCGAGTCGCCGGTGATGGGCACGCCGGACAGCTACTACCACCTGCGGCTGCTTGCGACCAACTCGCGGCTGATGGTGCCGATCACGAACACGGACCGCGTCGGCCTGCGCCGTCTGTACCAGCAAAAAGAGATCAAAAGCCTCATGAGCCTGCTCGAAGAGAAGCCGGCGAAGACGCAAACGGACTGGAAAGGCCGTTACCGCGACAACCTCGAGAAGATGAAGACCGGTCGTCTCGAAGATGTTGCGGACGTGCTCAAGAACCTCCACGAAGTCCAGAAGCGGAAGAGCCTCTCGTTCCGCGAGAAGAAGATGTACGACCGCGCGAAGTACCTCCTCGTCTCCGAAGTCGCCATCGTGAAGAACATGCCCGAGGCGGAAGCGGAAAAGGTGATCATCAAGTCGCTCGAGAAGGCACTCGCCGGACACTGAGTTTTGGATTTGCGTTCAACGTGAGTGCCGCCTGCAAGGGCGGCACTTTTGTTTTGGGGGAGAGAGTGCAGAATGCAGAGTGCAGAGATAAAAACTCTTCACTCTGCCTTCTGCACTCTGCCCTCTGAACTCTATGAGCCAGCGCTTACCTGATTGGATTCGAGACAAGAAGCTGAATCTCGCGTCTCTCCGCTCCATCAAAACTCTCTTCCGCGAGAACGACCTTCACTCCGTCTGCGAGTCGCTCGCCTGTCCCAACCGCACCGAGTGTTTTTCCCGCGGCACTGCGACGTTCATGATCCTCGGCGATGTCTGCACGCGCACGTGCGGGTTCTGCAACGTCACGACGGGGCGGCCGTACGCGCCGCCGTCGGTCGATGAGCCGCGCGCGGTGGCGGAGACGGCGCGGCGCATGGGTCTGCGCCACGTCGTCGTTACGTCCGTGACGCGCGACGATCTTCGCGATGGCGGCGCGCATCAGTTCGCTGAAACGATCCGCGAGCTGCGCGCGGCGCTGCCGATGGCGGTCGTCGAAGTGTTGACGCCGGACTTTCGCGGCAACGCCGAGGCGATTCACACCGTCGCGGCGGCGAGGCCGGACTACTTCAACCACAACGTCGAGACCGTGCCGCGCCTCTACGATTTCGTCCGCCCCGGCTCGCGATTCGAGCGCTCGCTCGAGCTGTTGCGCGAAGTGAAGCGCTTCGATCCGGCCATCGTCACCAAGTCCGGCCTCATGCTCGGCCTCGGCGAGCGCCGTGAGGAAGTCATCGAGACGCTGACCGCGCTGCGCGATGCGGGATGCGAGATCGTGACGATCGGGCAGTACCTTCAGCCGAAGCGCGAGAAGCTCGACGTCGTCGAGTACATCCATCCGACGGTCTTCGACGACTACCGGCGCATTGGCGAGTCGCTCGGATTTCGCGCCGTCTTCTCGGGACCGTTCGTGCGCAGTTCCTACATGGCCGACCTCGTCGCCCACCAGCATGCGCAAGCCGCGGGCAATTGATCCGGAGAAGCGCGACACCGGGGCGTTCTTCGTCACGTATCTCCCGATCTTTCTCGACTATCTCGCCGTCGAGAAAGGCCTCGCGCGCAATTCGCTGAGCGCGTATCGCACCGATCTGCGCCACTTCGGACACTGGCTGAAGGACCAGTCGATCGAGCTCGACGGCGTCGAGCGGATTCACATCGTGAAGTACTTCCAGACGCTCCGCCGCGCGGGGATTTCCGCGCGATCCGTGGCTCGCGCGCTCGCGGCGATTCGCGGCATGTTCCGTTTTCTCGTCGCCGAGCGGCACCTGAAGACGGATCCCACCGAGAATCTCGAGAATCCGAAGCTCTGGTCGACGCTGCCGAAGTCATTGCAGGCGAGCGAAGTCGAGGCGCTGCTGAAGGCGCCCGACGTCGCGACCGCGGACGGTCTGCGCGACCGGGCCATGCTCGAGCTGCTCTACGCGACCGGCCTCCGCGTCAGCGAGCTCATTCACGTGAAGATCGAGGATCTCGTGATGGACGCCGGGTTTCTGCGGACGATCGGCAAGGGATCGAAGGAGCGCATCGTGCCGTTCGGCGATACGGCGAGTGAGGCCATGGTCGCGTACGTCGAGAAGGGGCGTCCGGAGCACGATCGCTTCAACGACGCCTATCTTTTTCTCTCGCGGCGGGGCCGTCCGATGACGCGGCAGTCGTTCTGGATGAAGATCGTCCGCTACGCGCGGGAGGCCGGAATCCGGTCCCACATCTCCCCGCACGTGTTACGACATTCGTTCGCCACGCATCTTCTGGAGAACGGAGCGGACCTCAGAAGCGTCCAACTGATGCTTGGCCACTCGGATATCTCGACGACCCAGATTTACACTCACGTCTCGCGGGCTCGGCTGCAGAAGATGTATGAGCAATTTCATCCGCGGGCATGACGTTTGAGGGCAAAACGACATCGAAATGAAGAGCTTCCTTCTGACCGTCGCGATCCTCGCCGCCGCTCTGCCGGCGAGCGCGAGCATTGCCATCTTCACCGACGGGCGGAACATGAAGGTCGCGTCGTACGAGGTCGATGAGGAAGTCATCCACCTCATGTTCGACGGGGGCGGGAAGTTGTCGCTGCCGATCACGCGCATCGACCGCATCGTCGACGACGAGATCGTCACGCCCGAAGTCGTCGAGGAAGTGAAGAAGATCGCCGAGGAAGGCGTCTTCCCGCAGCGGTCGTGGCGGTTCAGCGAGGACAGCCAGCCGCTCTTCAAGTCGAAGTACAACGAGATCATCGTCAGGGCGGCGAGGCACTTCGACGTCGACGCCGCGCTCGTCTCCGCGGTGATCAAGGCCGAATCCGATTACGACGCGAAAACGCTTTCGCACAAGGGCGCACGCGGTCTGATGCAGCTCATGCCGGCGACCGCGGCGCGCTTCGGCGTGACCGACTCGTTCGATCCCGAGGAGAACATCTACGCGGGAGTGCGCTACCTGCGCTGGCTGCTGCAGACGTTCGACGGGAACGCCGATCTCGCCGTCGCGGCGTACAACGCCGGCGAGGGAAACATCTGGAAGTACAACGGCGTGCCTCCGTTCCGCGAGACCGTGAACTACATCCATCGCATCGCGAAGCACATTCGGAAGGCGATCGATGAGGAGCGCATCGCCGCTGCTGTCGCTCCGTCATCCTGAGCGCAGCGAAGGACCTCGTCGTCGCCGAGTGTGGCGCAGGAGAGTTCCTTCGCTTCGCTCAGGATGACGGCCTACACAGCGACCGCTGCCGGTTCCAGCACCGGCGCGGCTTCGACGCGCGTCCGGAAGTTGTCGAAGCGGATCACCATGATCGTGCGGTCGTCATCCGCCGGGCGCAGGCCGGAGTGCAGCGCCACGGTGCGCAGGATCTCATCGCGAATCGTCGACGGGGAGCGCTCCGTCTGCCGGGCGAGCATGGCCTCGAGCTGATCGAATCCGAGCGGATCGCCGTTCTCGTCCTGGGCCTCGATGATGCCGTCCGACAGATAGACGATCGCGTCGCCTTCCTGCAGGTCGACCTCGACCGTGTGCGTCGCGAGCTCGCTGCGCACGCCCAGAGGTAGCGACGGCGCTTCGATCGGCCTCGGCGCGCTGATGCCCTTGCGCAGCAGGTATGGGTAGAGATGGCCCGCGTTCGTGTGGCGGATCGTGCCGCGCTCGAGATCGAAGATCGTGAAGGCGAGGGTCATGAAGGCGCGGCGCTCGGTGGAGCGGTAGACGAGCTCGTTCAGCCGCCGGAAGAGCGAGGCCTCGTCTGCTCCTTCTTCGATGAGCGTCGTCATCGCGGCCTTCACCATCGCCATCACGAGACCGGTCGAAAGGCCGTGGCCCGACACGTCGCCGATGGCGACCGCGAGGCGGGTCTTGTCGAGATTGAAGACGTCGTAGTAATCGCCGCCGATCGATGCCGTCGGCTCGAAATGCGCCGAGAACGAGACTCCGCGGAAATGCGGTCCTTCCTTCGGCAGCAGGTTGCGCTGGATCTCCGCGGCGATCGCGATCTCGCTCTGCAGGCGCTCCTTCTCCGCGACCGTCGTGAGCAGCGACGCGATCGACTCGGTCATGCGATCGAACGAATGGGCCATCGCGCCGAGCTGGTTGTGGCGCTTCATCTTGATGCGGTACGAGAAGTCGCCGCGCTCGACGGCCTTCGTTCCTCGCTCGATGCGATTCACCGCGCGCGAGATCGAGAAGATCAACACCGCCGCGAATGCGGTGGCGATGAAATACGCGACCATCAGCATCATCGCCAGGCCGACGATGGTCCAGAAGATGACGCGCATCACCTGCGAGCCCGTCGCGCCGCCGAAGTAGAACTGCACGAGGTTCGAGACCGGATTGGAGATGAACGTGAAGAGCCTTTTCTGCGGATTCGGCGAGCCGGTCTCCCAGTCGATCATCCCGTCCTGTTCGGTGATCTCGAAGAAGAAGATCCGATTCCAGCGAATCCCTCGGTTTTTGAAATTCGTGAAGTCGGGATTGTCGACGCTGAAGCTGTCGTCGCGCTCGTGCGATGCGATGTGCGGCGCGACGAGCATTCCGCCGGTCTCTTCGATGCGCCGCGCCCATCCCGCGTCGATCGGCATGACCATCACGACGGAGCGATTCGAGTTGTCGCCGTGCGGATAGAGCCGCGCGGAAACCAGCACCGCCTGTTTGGCGTCGCGCAGGGCGAGGCCGCTGTAGTTCGTCTCGCGCAGCCAGTCCGGCATCTTCTCGCGGCTGTCGGCGTCGGAGTCGTAGACCTCGACGTACTCCTCGCGCGGCTTCTGTCCCATGAGCGCGTAGTCCGTGTTCAGCGCCTCGAGATGGCCGAGGCTGCGCTGCCGCTCGGCCTTGAAGCTCGCCTGCGACGCGACGCCGGCGATCACGTAGAGGATCGCCGTGAGCAGAATCGCGAAGAGGACGAACGGCAGGACGCCGATCATCACGTAGCTGAGGAAGAGCCGCCGTCCGACGGTCCAGAAGAGCTTCTGCAGGACAAAGCGCGTCCCGATCGCGAAGCCGTAAAGCGTCAGTCCGATGACGACGAGCCATGAGAGGAAGGAGAAGAAATTAAGCGGGTTGAATCCGACGTTCGCCCGGTCCAGCAATGAGCCGAGGTAGTCGAACGCGATGATCGCGCCGACGGCGATGAGCCAGACGAGAAAGGCGGGAGAAATCCGCCGCCGCTTCGTCTCCGTTGCGTCGTTCATCGGGGTGGTCATGATGACACGTGCCAGAGGCTTCTACGTCGCTGCACCGGCACGGGTTGCGGTGTTCGACAACTAGCACCGCGGCGACGAACTGTGAAAGACTTCAGATAACCCTATGGTCCGACGTTTTATCCCCCTTTTCCTTCTCTCCATCCTCGCGGTTTTTCCGGCCATTTTCATGGTCGAGACCGCCTCGGCCGCGACGTGTGTCAACAAGTTCGTCTCGCGCCGCGAACGCCTCTCCGCCGTCGTCACCCTGCTCACCGGCAAGCTGACGTTTCAGGAGGCGCAGGAGCTCGCGAAGAACATCAACGACCGGAAATCGCCGCCGCTCGAGTGGGTCGACGACTCCGGCAAAACCGTCGCGAAGCAGTTCGGCGAGCTGAAGGTCGTGCGCCCGATGCCCGTCGGCTGCGACGGCAAGACGTCCGGCGTCGTGATGATCGCGAACTTCATCACGCAGAACACGCCCGCGAAGAAGATGAGCGTGAAGCTCGACGCGAATACCACGGTCGTGTTCGAGGAGCAGGCGCAATAAATCTCTTACTTCGACGGCCTTCGCTTCGACGGTTTCACCGGCGCAATCGAGCTCCACACCTCGATCGACGTGTCCGTCAGGAACCAGATCCGTCCGGGCTGTGTCGCGATCGAACGGACGGCGCTCGGCAGCGCGAGCGCGGTCGATGTCGTGCCGATCAGTTCGGGCGCGAAGGTTCGGTGCGTGAGGATCGCGCAGGAGCCGTCGAAGCGGATGCGGTCGATGGCGTCGCTCGCGATCGGGGTCAGCGTTTTCGATGACGGATTCAGCGCGGTCTCGTCGAACGTCTGCACGTTCGCGCCGGCGACGTAAACGACGCCCGACGAATACGCAACGGAGTTCGCGGTGGTCGTGAGCGCGCGCGCGGCGGTCTGCGCGGGATGGCGCGTGTCGGCGATGCTGAAGACGCGAACTTCCGATGGCGAATCGACGAGCGCGTACGCGCGCGCGCCGCTGGTCACGACGTCGATGACGCCGCCGGTCATCGTCGACGTCACCGCGAGCGTGAGCGGATCGAGCACGAATGTCTTCTTGTCGCGGCAGCTCCCCGCGTTGCAGTTCGTCGCGAGCGAGACCCACGGCGCGCCGCCGACGCTGGCGATGCCGAGGGCGTGCGACTCCGCGCCCTCGCTGATCGTCGCCTGCAGGATCGCGTTGCCGTCGCGGCCGTACGCGGTCACGGTGCCGTTGCCGGCGAGCGTAAAGAGGAAATCGTCCGAGGCGGCGAGATCGACGAAGCCGTTCGCGCGGATGCCGGCTGTGAACAGCGGCGTGTCGCCGATCGTCGTCGCGTAGATGTCGATGCCGTTCTCGCCGAACGTGTAGAGGCGATCGTCGCTTGCAACGACTTTCGTGTAGTAGCGATTCGAATTGCGGATGGCCTGCAGCTGCGGCAGTTGCTGCGCGGCGTTGAAGCTGGCGGTGGTCACGCCGTCGAACGTGGAGATGACGGCGAGACTGGCGTCGGCGTCGAGGCCGATCGAATCGGCCGGGAGCAGGATCTCGCGCGACAGGCGCCGTGCGGCGACGTCCCACACGAGCAGCGAGCGATCGGTGAGCTCGAGGAGCTTCGTGCCGGAGAAGACGAGCTGCTTCGCGAGCAGCGCGCCGGAGTCGGGAAGCACCGATGCGTTTCCGCTCGCGATGTCGATCAGCGTCACGCCCTGGTACGTGTCGATGGCGATCGTCGTTGCGCTGAGCGCAACGTTGCCGATCGGCGCGCCGGGCACGGTGAACGTGCGCGGCGTTTTCGAAAAGTCGTGATCCGCAAAGTAGTGGATGTTCGTGTTCAAACCGCTGACTTCGGACAGCGCGATCGCGGATCCGCTGCGCGAGATCAGCACCGGTTTGATCGTCGTGCTGATCTGCTGCGGCGTCGCGTCGGTGACCGTCGCGACCGACCAGAGCGTTGTTGGCTCGTCGGCGAGGACGGCCCAGATCGTCGCCCCGTCGCTCGCGGCGGAGAGGATCGTCTTCGGGAAGTTGATCGCGTAGCCGCTGCTCTGACCGTTGCTTAACAGGGCCCTCGCGCCGCTCACCGCGAGATACGACGTGCCGAAGCGATCGACCAGCGTCCACGCGCGATCGGTGTCGTGCGATTTGCTGAACGTCAGGAAATTGCCGGACGTGGAGTATTCGCTGATGCCGCCGGAGGACGGCGTGACGTACGCCGTCGCGCCGATGAGGAGCGCGGAGGTCGTGGCGCCGCCGGCGATGCTGCGCACGGGATATGGCTTCGTGAATGACGAGACGTCGAACGTCGCGATGCCGGCGTCGCCGGCCGCGACGTAGAGCCGATTGCCGGAGAGCTGCATCGCCGAGACGCGATTCGCAGTGCCGGGCGTGGGCGCGAGCTGCTGCTCGAAGAGCTCGACGGGATTGCTGCCCACCGAGAAGTCGACGGCGTGAATCGAGAGCGCGGTGCCGGCGACGAAGTGCTCGTCGGTCCCGATCGGTGCGAACGACGTCGATCCGAACGGAGTTCGCGCGACGCGCGTGCCGCTCACGAAGATGTCGGTGTTCTGTCCGTCGGAAACGTAGACGCGCGACGACGTCGCGTGGACCGCGATCGAGCGAGGCAGTGAGTCGAGTGAGCCGGTGCGCTGCGGCTGCGAAGGCAGCGAGATGTTGAAGATCTCGACGCTCGCATCGCCGTCGGCGGCGTAGACGCTCGAGCCCGCGATCGAGAGCGAGGTCACGTTCGCGCTCGACGTCGCGAGCGTCGCGTTCGTGCGCGTGGGGTTGGTCGGATCGACGAGCGTGAAATGCGCGATGCCGTTCGACGTCGCGGCGAAGAGCGCCGACGCGACCGCAATGTCGTTGATGGTCGCGCCGACATTCACGTTGCGCACGATCTCGATCGAACGCCCGTTCTTTCGCAGCACGTAAAGTCGCGAGCCGCTGCCCGCGTAAACGAGACCGCTGCCGCCGGTGCGCACGACGCGCGTCGTGTCGGGCAGCGCGACGCTCGCGACGGGAAGCGGCGGATCGACGGTGCGATCGAGAAGCTGCACGCCGTAGCCGGTCGCGGCCCAGAGATCGCTGCCGTCGACGGCGAGATCGAGCATCGTCGCGCGGAACTGCCCGCTCGATCGCGGCGTGAAGTTGCACTGCGCGTCAACGAGTTGCGGGAAAAGAAGGAGAAGGAAGGAGAACGCCGCTTTCACACGCCCGGACATGTTCGGATTGTAGTCGGTAGTCGGTAGTCGGTAGTCGGTGTTGGTGCGACGCGCATCGCACGAACACCGACTACCGACTACCCACTACCGACTACCGATTAGAGCGAGCGCTTTCCTCACATACGACGGGTGCGGGACATCGTCGAGTTTCGCGGGATCGATCCACTTGTGGTCTTTCGTCGTCGAGGTCAGCGTCGCTTCGTATACCTCGAACTCGATACGGCGTGTGGTGACGGTGTGTCGCACTTTGCCGAGGAGGGAGAGGCGGTGCACGGTGAGCGGGGTGCCGGTGAGGAGCGAGGTGTCGCCGTGCGGGAGGTGCCACATCGCGCTCATCAGCGGTCCCTCCTCCCGCCGCATCAGCACCCGTCCTCGGCGATCGGTGATGAGGTAGAGCGCGATGCGCATCGCGTGCGTTTCCTTCTTCGGCTTCGCGATCGGCAGCGCATCGCTGCGCGTCGCGCAGTCGTCGCGCACGGGGCAGAGGAGGCACGACGGATTTCGCGGCGTGCAGATCAGTGCGCCGATCTCCATCAGTCCCTGATTCAGACTTCTCGGCGACGTGCATTCATCGACGAGCGCCGCGGCGCGTGCCCACGCGTCGTCCTCATCGCCGAAAACTCGCGCGAAGACGCGGGCGACGTTGCCGTCGACGATCGGCGCGCGCTCGTTGAACGCGATCGAACGAATCGCGCCCGCGGTGTAGCGGCCGACGCCGGGCAGCGAGAGGAGGTCGCTCAAGTCGTGAGGTACGCGTCCGCCGAAGCGATGCATCACATCGATTGCGCCGGCGCGCAGCATCCGCGCGCGGCGGTAGTAGCCGAGGCCGGACCAGGCGGCCATCACTTCCTGTTCGGTGGAGGAGGCGAGCGCGGCGAGCGTGGGGAAGCGATCGAGGAACGCGGCGTAGTACTTCAGCACCACTTCCATTTGCGTCTGCTGCAACATGATTTCCGAGACCCACACCCGATACGGGTCGTAGACGTCGCGCCAGGGAAGGGGACGCTGGTGGCGCGCGAACCATGTTTCGATGCGGTGCGCGAGATGGGAGCGGTCGGATTTTTGCAGACCTGGTTATTGTATTCTTCGGCTCGTTTGAGGACTCACGATGAGTGAACAGATGCAGACGCCACAGTCTGATGCTGAGCAGGGCAAGTACGTCTACTGCATCATCAAAACCGAAACGCCGCGCGATTTCGGTTCGGTCGGCATCGGCGGCCGCGGCGACGTCGTTTACACCGTCCCGTACAAGGAGTTCGCGGCCGTCGTCTCGAACTGCCCGCTGATCGTGTTCGATCCGACGCGCGAGAACGCGCTCGCCCACGAGCACGTGAACGAGCTCGTGATGAAGGACTTCACCGTCCTTCCGATGAGCTTCGGCACGGTCTTCCGCACCGAGAACGACATCAAGGAGTTCCTCAAGGGCACGTACGAGGCGCTGAGCGACGTCCTCCAGAAGATGGAGGGAAAGATCGAGTTCGGTCTCAAGGTGAACTGGGACAAGGACCAGGTGGTGAAGGAGATCGAGGAGGAGAACGAGGAGATCCGCCGTCTGAAGGAGGAGATCATCTCGAACACCTCGACCTCGACGTACTTCTCGCGCATGCAGCTCGGGCGCGTCGTCGAGTCGGCGCTGCAGGCCAAGGCGGACGCGTACGTGACGGAGATCTACGAGGCCCTGCGCGACGCCGCGATCGCGTCGCGCTCGAACAAGCCGATCGGCGACAAGATGATCATGAACGCGGCCTTCCTCGTCGAACGCGACAAGACCAAGGCCTTCGACGATCAGATCTCGGAGATCGCGAAAAAGTACGAGAGCAAGCTGTCGTTCCTCTACACGGGCCCGTGGCCGCCGTACAACTTCGTGAATATCCGGTTGAAGCTGGAGCGAGCGGAAAGATGAGTCGCTCCGAGGTCTCACAGTCGCAAAGTCTCACAGTCGCACAGACCTCTGAGACTGTCCGACTATGAGACCGTGAGACCCCGACCATGGCCTTCCTCCTCGACGATCTCCTCCTCCTCCCCATCACGGGGCCGATCGCCGGCTTCAAGTGGGTCATGAACACGATCCAGAAGATGGCGGATGAGGAGCTGCTCAACGATCAGCCCTGGAAGGAGCGGCTGATCGAGCTGCAGATGCGGCTCGAGCTCGGCGAGATCAGCGAGGACGAGTACGGAGCCGAGGAGAAGGTCGTGTTCCAGGCGCTGCGGGACATCCGCGCGCGGCGCGAGGAGATCGCGCGGCAGTACGCGGCCGACCAGGAAGACGAAGAAGGCGGCATCGGCACGTACACCGGGTATGGCGAGCGATGAGGCGCTGGGCGCCGCGCTCGATTCGATAGCCGACAAACGCGTCGTTCTCTTCGGCGGCAAGGGCGGCGTCGGCAAGACCACGATCGCGAAACGCGCCGCGTTGCACTGGGCGCAAACGCGCGAGGTCGTGAGCCTCAGCGTCGAGTCGCTCGACGCGAACGCGCTCTACGCCGATTTCCTCGCGAAGAACCTCGATGCGTTTCTCGAGATCGGCGACCGCGGGACGTATCTCGATCGCGAGGAGCTGCGCCGATTCTTCGAGCTGTCGCTGCCGGGCGTCGACGAGCTGATGACGTGGATGCGCATCGGTGAGCTGGCCGAGGAGCATCCGAGTGCAATTGTGGTGGTGGACACGGCGCCGACGGGACACACGCTGCGCATGCTCGCGTCGGGCGATCACTTCCGGCAGCTGGGGAATGCGCTCGACGCGATGCAGGAAAAGCATCGCAGCATGGTCTTCCAGTTCACGCGCCGCGACGTGCGCGACGCGATCGATGCATTCATCGACGATTTCGAGTCGCGCGCGCAGCGGCGGCGCGAGCTGCTGACGACGCACGGCGCGTTCGTGCCGGTGTTCCTTTCGGAGCCGTGGGTGGTCTCGCAAACCATCGCCCTGATTCGCGACGTTGGGTTACCGGTGCCGTTTGCGGTGCTGAATCGAGCGATCGGCAGCACGTCCGATTGCGAGCTGGATGTCGTTCGCGCGCAACGCGATCGCGAGGCGCGCGAGCGCATGGGGTTGGAGGTGGTGGAGGTGGAACGACGATGTGGTCCTGAGTCCCGAGTCCTGAGTCCTGAGTCGACCAGCACTCAGCACTCAGCACTCAGCACTCAGGACCTCGTCTTCCTGGCCGGCAAAGGCGGCGTCGGCAAAACGACCTGCGCCGCGTCGATCGCGCTGCAACAAACAAAGAAGACCGTGGTCATCTCCGTCGATCCCGCGCATTCGCTGCGCGATGTGTTCGCGAACGAGAAGCCGCCCGCGAATGTGACCGTCGAGATCGTCGACACGAAGGCCCGCTGGTCGCGCTTTCGCGAGACCCTCGGCGCCGAGATCGAGAAGGCGATCGACTCGCTCACGCCGCGCGGCGTTTCCGTCGCGCACGACGGCGAGGCGATGAAGCACCTCATCGCGATCGCGCCGCCCGGCGCGGACGAGCTGTTCGCGATCCAGCGGCTCGCGGAGCTCGTCAGCGACGCATCGATCGAGATGGTCATCGTCGACACGGCGCCGACGGGACACTTTCTGCGTCTGCTCGATCTGCCGAAGACCGCGACCGAGTGGGTGCACGAGCTGATGCGCATCCTTCTCCGCTATCGCGAGCTCGTCTCCTCCGCGACGCTCGGCGAGGAGCTGATTGCGTTTTCGCGCGCGCTGAAGGAGCTCGACGCCGCGCTGCACTCCGATCGCACGAGCGTCATCGTCGTCACGCGCGCCGAGGAGATGGTGGTGGCGGAAACGAAACGGCTGGCGGAGGAAGTCGAGCGGCGCGGATTGCGCGTCGGCGGCGTGATCGCGAATTACCTGACGCCGGACAACGCCTGCAAGTGCGATCAAACGATGCGCGCCTCCGAGCTCGCCATCCTCGGCGCACTCGACCGCGACGTCGTCACGATCGAGCGCCGCGACGCGCCGGTCACGTCGCTCGCGGAGCTCGCATCGCTCGTTCCATTAAACTGACCAACGGACCAACCGACTAACGGACCAACGATGGACACAGTGCTCTACGTCTACGCCGTCACGCGCGATGCGGTGACGCCGAGCTGCGAGGCGATCGACCAGACGCGCCATTTCGGCACGGTCGATGCGGACGGCATCGCCGCCGTTTTCACGGCCGTCGGCGCGGAGGAGATGTCGCAGGAGGTCATCGATCGCCGCGCGGCGGATCTCGAATGGCTCGGCGCGATCGGCTATCGCCATCAGGCCGTCGTCAGTGAGCTCATGAAGTTGACGCCGATCGTTCCGCTGCGCGCGTTCACGCTGTTTTCGAGCGCGGCCGCACTACGCGACTATCTCGCGGAGCATCACGACGCGCTCGCGAAGACGCTCGATCGTCTCGCGGGCAGGCAGGAGTGGACGCTGCGCATCGAGCTCGAGCCGGAGCGCTGGAGCGAAGCGCTCGTGCGGCGCGTCGACTCGCTGCGCGACCTGCAGCGCGAGATCGACGCGTCCTCACCGGGTAAGGCATTTCTTCTGCGTAAGAAACTCGATGACGAGAAGAAGCGCGCCTCGCGCGATGCCGAACAGCAGCTCGTCGGGGAGATCGAGTCCGCGATCGCGACGAAGCTCGCCTGCGACACGATCGCTGAATCGCGCGAGCGCCGCGACGGCGCATTTCCGCAGATCAACGTGCTGCTGAATCGCGACGAGGAAGCGAAGCTGAACGAATTGCAGGCGGCGCTCGCGGAAAAGTATGCGGAGGAGGGCGTGACGATTGCGGTGACCGGTCCGTGGCCGCCGTACACGTTTGCCAATGGCTGAAGAGCTCGAAGAACTGCCGCTGCTCGAGACTCTCGATCATCTTCTCGATCGCGGCGTGGTCATCTCCGGCGAAGCCGTGATCTCCATCGGCGACGTCGATCTCCTCTACCTCGGCCTCAACATCGTTCTCGCCAACGTCGACGCGGTCATTCGCACGAGTCGCAAGACATGAAGGGCGTCGTCATCGGCGCGCACCTGCGCCGCGATGACGTCGAGCCGCTGGCCGAGGCGTGGCCTGCACGCGATTTGTTTCTGAGTGCGGTCACCGTCGCCGACGATCAGCCTCTCGGCGATCGCGATCTTCTGCTGCGCATCGCCGCGATCCGTGCGCAACTCCTCGAGCGCGCGACGTTCATCGCCATTCGCTACGGTTTCTCCGCGGCGTCGGCGGCCGAGGCGGAATCGAAATGCGCGACGCACCTCGAGGCGTGGCGTGTGCTGCTCGAGAAGCATCGCGATCACGTCGAGATGACGCTGAAGGTCGTTGCGTCGTCGCCGCGTGCGCGTCCCGATCGTCACGATTTTGCGAGCGGTGCGGATTACCTTCGCGCGCTGCACGAATCGACGCGCGGCGCGTCAATCGATGAAGGATTTCGCCAAGCCGTCGAGCGCGAGCTCGTGCCGCTCACGATCGAGCATCGATGGCTGCATCGCGATGGCAGATCGATCGAATTCGCGGCGCTCGTCGCAAGAGAAAAACTAAACGACGTCCACGCCGCGGGAGAAACGCTGAAGCAGACGAACGTCCCGTTTTTGATGTCCGGTCCGTGGCCGCTGGAGGTCTTCGCCGATGCTGATCGCGAATGAAGAGCAGCGTCTCCGCGCGGCGCTGGAGTTCACGGAGTCGGTCGTGCCGCAGCGCATCTCCGCCGATTCGGAGATCGTCGAAAACGGACTCGCGAAGCTCGTGCTTTCCATCATCGAGCTCGTGCGGCGCCTGCTCGAGAAACAGGCCCTGCGGCGCATGGACGCGGGCAATCTCACGGAGGAAGAGATCGAGCGGCTCGGGTCGGCGCTGATGAAGCTCGAGGAGAAGATGGGTGAGCTGAAACGAACGTTCGGTCTGTCGGATGACGACCTCAACATGAAGCTCGGACCGGTGAAGATGTGGGACTAAGTCGTTGTAGTATCTGCGCTCATGCCTGTTGATGATCGTGGGGGAGCGCTGCAGCGGCAACCGCAGGGGCTGGTCGACATCCTCGACAAGATTCTCGACAAGGGCCTCGTCGTTGCCGGTGACGTGAAGGTCTCCCTCGCGAACGTCGAGCTCCTCACGATTCAGTTGCGGCTGGTGATCTGCTCGATCGACAAGGCCGAGGCGATCGGCATCAACTGGTGGAGATCGGATCGCTTCTATTCGAGCGATCCGCGCGCGCTCGGCGATGCCGGGGAACTGGATTCGCTCAAGACGCGCATTGCCGAACTCGAAAAGCAGCTCAGTACTCGAGAGAGGAAAGGTAGGTAAGTCATGGCTGTTGAACGCGCACCCGGCGGTACCAGTCTCATCGACGTACTCGACCGAATTCTCGACAAAGGTATCGTCGTCGACGCGTGGGTCCGCATCTCCCTCGTCGGCATCGACCTGATCACCGTTGAGGCTCGCGTCGTCATCGCGTCGATCGACACGTACCTGAAATACGCGGAAGCCGTCGGCATCACGTCGACCGTTGCCCGCCCCGCACTCGGACCCGGCGAAGGCAGCGGCATGGGAGCCGGCACCGCGGCCACGCCG
>Ga0075425_100003360_pt1 | contig 16268 bp, 15 predicted proteins | sample SoiMethybrSBSTD4_FD_75300 | JGI IMG/M metagenome (GOLD analysis project Ga0075425, IMG submission 75300) | Bulk soil microbial communities from a Populus tree surrounding site in Tennessee, USA - Soil MetaG P. TD hybrid SBSTD4 | ecosystem: Environmental > Terrestrial > Soil > Tree plantation... | reverse complement strand
CATGTGCAATGGCACTGGTTAATCCTTGCCATAGCGGCTTGCGTGATTCGCCCAGTGGTGGTTAATGCGGCGGACGACCAAGTTCTTACTAGAAGACAGATAAGACAGTTTCTTCTGAATGCCGAGGTGGTGAGTAGCCGACGAGATCCCCGGGGTATTACCCATCCCTGGCGTCTTACTCTCAGCAACGGCACAGTGACTCATGACGCATCTTTTCAGAGCCGCGACGAAGATTACACGAGCTATCGGTACAACATCGCAGCATCGGTGCTCGCGGAGATGCTCGGGCTCGACGACTTGATGCCGGTGCATGTTGAACGTGAGTGGCGTGGCAAGTGGGGCTCGTTTAGCTGGTGGCTGCCTGTGCAAATGGATGAAGCGGAGCGGCTCAAACGCAAAGTGGAGCCACCCGATTTAGAAGCTTGGAACAGACAGATGGACAAAATCAAGGTGTTCGATGCTCTAGTGGATGAGTCGGAAGCTCATCCCAAAGATCTGCTGATTGGGAACGATTGGAAGATCTACCGGGTTGATTACAGCCGTGGCTTCCTTCTTGACAGGGATCTAAAAACTCCCAAGAGCCTAGTCCGCTGTGATCGCAATCTGTTCAAGAAACTCAAGGATCTCAATGGTCACCAATTGGAGCAGCAAACCAGGGGTTATCTCACTAAGTTAGAAGTGCAGGCCATTATGGCCCGACGGGATGGAATTCTGGCCTATTTCAAAAGTCTAATCATTGAAAAAGGTGAAAACGCAGTGCTGTTTTAGTCTTACATGTATGCCGGCCCATTTAAGTGGCCGGAACGCGGCCAAACGCGCTTCTTCGGGCTAGTGGCTTGCTGATGACCTACGCAAACAACATGGCGACTGAGATGAGAAGGCAGGCAACAGAAATGTACACCAGCGAATGGTGACCAACCTCTTACCCGAGCCTGCCGCAAATAAAGGCGATACTCGCGGCAACGGTGCAAACCTGAAACGACTGGTGCGGTTCCTCAGCCGTAAGCCACTTCCGGAGACCGCAGCCACGTAACCGGGAGATGAAGTAAAACCATGCGACCGATGCGGGTAAGAAACGCTTCGCCGGCCGACTTTTTCAAAACCCACAGCCTTTTCCTTTCTCACCCTTTATAACTGCGAGGCCTGTCGCCATCGTACACCTCACCCCGCCGACATTCTCTGGCCTGTGATTTGTCCGTTCTGGGCGGGTGAGTCGAGATAAGAACTCAGCCGCTCCAGCGCCTCAGGCATGTTTTTGCGTCCGTAGCCGAAGCGAATGTGGCCGGGTTCGTCGTATACACTGCCGGGAAGGAGCATGACGTGGACATCGCGAACCACGTCATCACAGAACTGGGACACGCTCTGCGAGCCTTTAAAGCGCGGAAAGCACATGGGGCTGGCATTAGGGTTGACCCACTCGAACAGGCCAGCGTGTTCGCGGAAAAATGCTTCCAGGAGCGGCAGGTTTTTGCGCACAATTTCCAAATTGCGCTCGATCAGCACCTGGCGGTGCCGCAGCGCAACATCGCAAAGAAATTCGCTGGGAGCGCTGTTGCAGATGGTTGTGTAGTAGCGAACTTCCAGGCAGCGCTGAAGGAAAGAAGCGTTGCGGGTGACCAGCCAGCCCAGGCGCAATCCCGGCAGCCCATAGGTCTTGCTCATGGAGCCGAGACTGATGGCGTTTTCGTAGAGCTCGCATACTGCCGGCAGGCGCGTGGCGGGATCGTGCTCCAGCTCACGAAACACCTCATCGCAAAACAGAATGATTCCGCGGTCGCGGCAGAGCGCAACCACTTCTTGCAGCACGTTTCTGGGCATCAGCAGCCCCAGCGGATTATGCGGGGTGCAGATGTAGAGGATTTTTGTGTTCCGGCGAATGAGTTTCTCCAAGTCCTTCACGTTGTGCGCCCAGCCCAGCTCTGGCTTGCGCCGCCATTCGCTCACTTCTGCTCCCGTGCTGCGGGCGAGTTCCAGTCCGCTCTCGAAACACGGCGTCTCCACGATGGCGTGGTCCGAAGAGCCCAGCAGCGCGTTGTACACCAGAAGAATCCCCTCTTCGGCAGAGGAAACGACGAGTATCTGCTCCGGAGCGATGTTCTTATAAATTCCGGCAATGGTCGCGCGCAGCCAGGGCGCGCCCGGCGATTCGGTATAGCCGCACCAGTGCCGCAGCAAGCGCTGGTGGCTGCCCGGTTCCAAGTCGAGCACCTCCTGGATGGTGCGCGACTCAGCATCCGAACTGGAAAGCAGATACCTGGCGGAAAACTCGTGTTTGGAGAAGTAATGTTCGATCCGAAAGGGCTTGACTTGCATGAACGTGATCCTCGCAGACAGGGGATAGATGCGCCGGCAACCCGGAGTTATGGAAATTTTTTACGGTGGGTGCCCCACTCAAGCCGGCCTTTGGCTTGAGTGGGAGGCAAGAAGTTCAGCTCCCCCGCGTGGTTGCTTTCTCGGCCTTGAGCTGACGGGTGAGGATGCGCACGATCATGCCGTCAAAGTGGGTGCCGCTCAGTGCTTCCAGTTCGGCCATGGCGGCTTCGGGTGTGCGCGCGGCAGCGAAGGGGCGTTCGGTGGTCATGTTGACGTAGGCATCGGCCACGTGCAGGATGCGCGCCCCCAGCGGGATCTCCTCCCCGCGCAGCCCGCCGGGATAGCCGCTGCCATCGAAATTCTCGTGGTGGTGCTCCACCCAATCCCGCAGACGGCGGCTGCCGGGAATGGTGGCCAGGATTTCGCCGCCCACCCTGGGATGCATCTTCACCAGGTAGTACTCGTCTTCGGTGAGCGCCCCGGGCTTGTTGAGGATCTTCTCCGGCAGAAAAATCTTGCCAACATCGTGTACCCGACCGGCGTAAACCAGGTCAGCCAGTTCGTCGGCTTCCATGCCCAGCGCGCGGCCCACCATGCGCGCGTGCTTGGCCACCGCCTCGCCATGGCTGGCGGCGTGGACTTCGCGGGTTTCGGCGGCGCGGCACAGAACTTCAATCGCTTCCCTCAGCACTTCCGGATGGCACTCGCCTTCCGGCCCACAGAATTTTTTCAGCGTGACCACCAGCTCCTCGGCGTATTCCGGCCCGGTGTGCTCGCGCTGAAGAAAACCCTCAATGTAGCCGGCAATAAGCTGCCGCTGAACGGCCAGGGTTTCACCTTCGGCGTATTCCTCCGCCGTGGACACGCGATTGCCGCCGGCGTGCTTGGAAACGTACATGCCGGCATCGGCCACGCGCAGGCAATCTTCCGCGGTGGAACCGTGCAGGGGGAAGCTGGCCACGCCGAAGCTGCCCGTGATGTGCCGCTCGCTCAGCATGGGATCGGTGGCAATCCACAGGCGCAGGCGCTCAGAGAGGATCTGCGCCTGCTCCACTCCGGTTTCGGGCATGAGAATCACAAACTCGTCGCCGCCGTAGCGCGCCACCACGTTCGACTGGCGGCATTTCTGCTCCAGCAGCCGCCCCACGCGGGCCAGCACCAGGTCGCCTTCCAGGTGGCCCATGCTGTCGTTCACTTCCTTGAACTTGTCGAGGTCAATCATGACCACGGAAAAAGGGCGGCCGGAACGCGAGGCGCGGCGCCACTCGCCGGTCAGGGCCTCCCAGAAGAAGCGCCGCGTCTTGATGCCGGTTAAGCCGTCGGTGATGGATTGCTGCTGCAGCTTCTGGAACACGAACGCGTTGTGCAGCGCGGTGGCCAGCAGGTCAGCCAGCGTGTTCATGATGAGCACGTCCTGCGGGCTGAAGGCGTTCTCCCGCTGGCTTTCCACGTTGAGCACGCCCAGCATGCTGTCGCCGTAGGTGATGGGCAGGCAGAGCACGGAGCGAGATTCGCGCAGAATGCCCAGCAGGCGGCCATCGTCGGTGTTCTGCACCAGCGCCATTTCGTTGCTGCGCGCCACCCGGCCCACAATGCCTACGCCCAGCGGAATGCGCTTGCCCAGCGCCTTGGCCGTGGTGCCGGCTTCGGCCTTGATTTCGATGTCCTTGGTGGCGTAGTCGAGGATGCCGATGCCGATATGGTCAAACTGAAAGTTCTTCTGGATTTCGGCCACGATTTCGGCCAGCATCTGCTGCGCGTCTTCGCTGGAAATTGCGGTTTTCGAAACGCTGTTCAGGAAGGCCAGATGCCGGGCCCGCTCCTGCTGGTCGGCGAACAAGCGGGCGTTCTCCACCGCCACCGCCACCTGGCCCGCCACCGTGCGCAGCAATTCCAGGTCGCGCTGCTCGTAAGCGAATTCGCGTTCTACGTTCATAGCGGCCATGGCGCCGGCCGGCTTGCCGTTCAGAAAAATGGGCACACCGGCAAAGCACTTGGCGGGACGTCCCGGCACAAAGCGGGCGCCGATGCGTTCCCGCGTTTTGTCCATCTCGTAGCGCACCAGCAGCGGTTGGCCGGTGCGGATGATGTATTCGGTAATGCCGTTGGCCAGTTTGCGCGAGCGCTTGTGCTGCAGGTGGCCATCGGTGAATTCCAGTTCGAAGCGGATCTCGTCGCCTTCCTGGAAGGCGATGTAGAAATGGCTGGTATCGAAAAGCTGGCCCAGTTCCTTCTGCACGGTAAGCAGAATTTCGTCTTTATCGAGGCGCGAGCTGATGGCCTTGCCGATTTCGGTGAGCAGCTCGTATTCCTTGCTGCGCCGGTGGGCCTCGTGCATGACCACGTAATTCTCCAGGGTCATGCCGATCTGCAGGGCCACGCCCAGCAGCAGCCGGGTTTGGGAAGAGCTGCACAGGCGCTTGGAGGCGTGTGGAAATATGATCACTCCGAAAGTGTTTTCCCGGGTCTGCAGGTTGAGGGCGGTCAGGTTGCGAATGTCTTCGTGCACCAGGGCGTTCTGCAGGCGCTCTCGTTCGCCATTGCCCGCGGGGGTGACCGGTTCGGTCCCCTGAGGCAGGTTGAGCAGTGTGGCTATGCCGCCTCCGCGATAGGCCAGTTCACTCAGGTATTCGCTGGCGCGCAATTCCTCCAGTTGATACAGAAACTCGTCGCTCAAGCCGCACTGAGCCGAAGGCAGCACCGCCCGCCAGCGCTCGTTAATGAGCAGGCAGGCTCGCGACGCCGGTACCAGCCGCGACAGCCGGTTGAGAATCTTCTCCATCCCGGGACGCAGCTCATCCGGAGAAAGCAGCGTGCGGGTGTCCACTTCCAGGGTGGAGAAAGCAAGCGCATTCTCCTGCACGGCGCGCCGCTCGTTTTCGAACAGCACCATCAGCATGCCGATGCCCAGCAGCATCTGCGGCACGGGGCCGAGGAAGTGCCCGAAGCGGCCAAACAGTTCTTCAAAACGGTAATGAAACTGGCGGAAGCTGAGCAGCACCGCCCAAAGGATCAGCGCCACCGAGAGCAGGCGATAGCCCAGGGAGTCGCGCTGCCGGCCATAGCGATAAAAACGCAGGGCGCAGAACAGCAGCACTGCCGCGATACCCACCTCCAGCCGCAGGTGAGCGTGTGGCTCCAGGTCCAGGCGGAAAACGCCCCCCCGGTAGCGTGAGACCAGCCCCCATAGAGAGAGAGCTACCAGGCCTCCGGCCAGCGCGTAGTCGGAGCGCACGAAGCGGAACTTCTCATCCATGAGCCGGGTAGAGATAAGGATGGCCATAGCCATGGCCACCAGCAGCAGGTCGGAGAGGAAGTAGACCGCTGCCGAAGGGCTGGCCGCGTAATAATCCAGCGCTACCAGGGCGTAGTAGGCGCAATAGGCTCCCCAGCCGATTTGCCAGGCGCGAAAGTAAGCCTGCCGGCTTTGCTGGTGAAGGTAGGTAAAAACAAGGAAGAGGAGCAGGGCGACCACGCCCGGGACGATGACGATGCCGGCCAGTATCCTCTCCATGCGTCTCTGGGTGGTGCTTCCCGCCGCGCTAGCTACGGGAATGCTCCCTTAAGCTTAGCGGGTCCAAGTGCCAGGAGCAAACCGGAAATATCCCCGGCTATCACCGGACAGGCTTTGTATAACCAAGCCAAGCTACTGAATGCGAATGGATTAGATGCCAGATGATAGCGGGGTGGCAGTTACCGGAGATGTAGCACGCTGGTCCGTTTTGGTAACCATCCCCTGTCGTGAGCAGAATTGTAAAGCCTCCGCCAGCCGCGAGGAATTGAGCTACAATCTGCTCGCCCGCAACAACAAAACAGGCCAAACAGCTTGTGAGCGGGAATCGCGGGCGAGATTACAGGCTCTAGCTGCTTCGGCGGGGTAACAGGAGTTCTTATGCTGCGCAACGTAACCTGCACACTCTCCGCGCTTGCCGGTCTGTTCGCCATGCTCGCTGCCCAGAACGCAGTTCTGGCGCAGCAGTCACCTGACGCTCAGGTGCCGGCGCCCACCATACGCGTTACCACTCACCTGGTGCTGGTGGATGTGGTGGTCACCGATAAGCAAGGCAAGCCGGTTTTGGGTCTGAAGCCGGAAAATTTCGCTCTTGAGGAGAATGGCAAGGCGCAGAAGATCACAACCTTTGTCACGCCTGAGCAGAATCAGCCGCCGGCACCCGGCCCAGCGCTTCCGCCGGGAATTTACTCCAATCGGGCCCAGTATCGCTCGCCCGGGGGGCCGATTACGGTTCTGCTCCTCGATGCTACCAATACCCAGTTCAAAGATCAGGCCTACGCACGCCGCCAAATGCTCCGCTTTGCGCGAGAACAGTACAAACCCGGCCAGCGCATGGCGGTGTTTACCTTGACCGACTCTCTGCACCTGCTGCAGGACTTCACCACCGACCCGCAGCTGCTGTACACCGCGCTGCAGGGCTACGTCCCGCAGGAGCGCCCCTTTGGCAGCGCAGTGCAACCGACCACTCCGGTTACGACTGGGACCCCTACCCCATCCAGCGCAGTGGCCTCCCTGGACACCAGTACGCCTCCCGCCAACGAAACCGCCACCTCCGCCACGAACGCGCGGGGCATGCCCATCTTCATGGTCGCCGGCATCCAGAACTTTGCCGATGCGGCGGTCAGCTATGACCTGGAGCGCAGGACCGACATTACGTTTCAGGCACTGGACGCGCTGGCGCGTGCCCTGGGCGGCTTGCCCGGGCGCAAGAACGTCATCTGGGTGACCGGCGACCTGCCCTTTACGCTTAATCCGGAGAACCGCAATATGACCGAGGCGCAACTTTCTGAGGAGCTGCCCAGCTTCAATACCCGGCGGGTAGACGAGCACTCTTCCGGCAACTACGCTGCTACTGCGCGTCGCTCCGGCGCCGATCAGATTCGCGATGCCGACGCCCGCCTCGCCGCTGCCCAGATCGCCCTTTATCCGGTGGATGCGCGCGGGCTCTCCATTTCCCTCGACCAGGATGCCCAGGAGGTGATGCGGGAAATGGCCCGCGACACCGGGGGCCGGGCGTATGTAAACCAAAACGAAATCAAGTTAGGAGTGGAGCGCGCCATGGAAGATACCTCCGCCACCTATACCCTCGGCTACTATCCGACCGGTAAGAAGTGGGACGGCAAGTACCGCAGCATCAAGCTCAAGGTGGATCGCCAGGGTCTTGACTTGCAGCACCGGCGCGGCTACTTCGCTCTGGATCCGACCCAGCTCAAAGGCTACAAGCCGGGCCAGGAAGTCGCCGCCGCCCTGGGCGAAGCGGTTCCGGCAACCCAAGTGGCTTTCAGCGCCCGCGTGCTGCCCTCGCCCGGCGCCAACGGCAAGCTGGGACTGGATTTTCTGGTGGATGCCAGCACGCTTTCGGTGGAGGAGGATTCCGGCGGCAAGAAAATGAACGTTCTCTTCTATGCCACCGCCTTTTCACAAAATGGAAAAATGCTGGGCAGCCAGAGCCAGAAAGTGGACCAGACGTTCAGCAGCAGCGACTATCAGCAAATCATGCAGCACGGCATGATGCTGCACATGGATTTGGCTCCGCCCGGCAACGCGACTCAGTTGCGGCTGGCGGTCCAGGACGGGCGCACCGGCCTGGTGGGAACCATTGAGGCTCCCTTGCAGACCCAGTAGGAACGCGTGAGTCCCCCATGACACTGGAGATTTTGCTCTGCGTCGTTGGGCGTGAATCCGCGGCAACAGGAATTTATTTGCTGCGCTGCAGTTCGCGATAAGCTTCGCTGCGCGAGAGGCCGAGTTCCCTGGCCACCCGCTTCAACGCCGCCTTTTCGTCGAGTTTCTCCTCGGCCAGAAGCTGCTCAAAACGCTGGCGCACCGCGGGCGCGACAGCGGCGGGCCGGGCGCCGGCCTCGGCCTTCCCGAGCAGCAGCGTGATTTCTCCCTTCAACTCCCGCGACTTCACCGCCTCCAGAATTTCCTCCGCCCGCCCGCGCAGGAACTCTTCATGCAGCTTGGTCACCTCGCGGGCCAGCACCACAGGGCGGTCCGGCCCCAGAGCCGACACCACATCTTCCAGGGCCTCGCGAATCCGGTGCGGCGCTTCATAAAACACCTGCGTGCGCGGCGAATCTTTGATGCTCTCCAGCAACTCCCGCCTTTGCCCCTGCTTGGCCGGCAGGAAGCCGCTAAAGCGAAAAGACTCCGTGGGCAGGCCGCTGGCCACCAGAGCCGCCAGAAACGCCGCCGGTCCGGGAATGGGCACCACAGCAATATGGTGGCGAATGGCCAGCGCGATCAGCCGGTAACCGGGATCGGAGATGCCGGGCATGCCGGCGTCGGTGACCAATGCCACTTGCGCCCCTTCCTCCAGCTTTTTGACCAGTTCCGCCGAGCGCGTCATCTCATTGTGCTCGTGGTAACTGATGGTAGGGGTCCCGATGTTGTAGTGGGTGAGCAGCTTTTGCGTCTGCCGCGTATCTTCGCAGGCGATCAGGTCAACATCCTTCAAAACGCGCAGAGCGCGCAGGGTAATATCCTCCAGATTGCCGATAGGCGTGCCCACCAGAAACAGCGCCGGCTTACGCTCCGGCTTTTCCCCCGCGCTCATGGCCCGAGTCTACACCGGGAAGGCGGCCTACCCGCGGAAACCGCGCTGCAATTGACGTTGCGCCAGCACACCCCTAGAATCACAAGCAGAATCTCTGGTGCAGGAGTTGGGGTGCCAATCTACGAGTACGAATGCAAGAAATGCGGTCATCGTTTTGAGCGCATCCAGAAGTTTTCCGACAAGCCAGTGACCCGCTGCCCGGAGTGCGGCGGCAAAGTTGAACAGTTGCTGCACGCGCCGGCGGTGCAGTTTAAGGGTTCCGGCTGGTATGTGACCGACTACGCGCGCAAATCGTCCGGCACATCAGGCTCAGACAGCGGTTCCAAATCCGAGAGCAAGCCGGAAACAAAATCGGAAGCAAAAGAAGAGAAGAAGGAATCGAAGCCGAAAACGGAGAAGAAGAAAAGCTGAACTCCGCTGCCCTGAAGAGAAAGGCATCAGGCCGAGCCTGATGCCTTTTCCATTGCTTGCCTTTCAGGCCACGCGGCGATCGTTAAGGTGGCGGTCCCGATCGCGCATCTCCGCGTTGCTGGCGCGCCGGCGTCCACCAGGTAGCGCGGCAGAGCGAAAGTCATGCAAAGGATTGCTTCAGTGTCAGGACTGGACTCGTGCCTGGCGATGCTCCTGAATCCGGATATGGTCGTTAACCGGCGTCCTTGATCTCAATTTCCATCGGCTTCAGCTGGCCACGGTCTAGGCGGGCAGACCGTCCCAGCGCCCACGCCGATACCGGCGCTGACTTATAATCGGCATCTCGGACCAGCCAAGGAGGCTCATGAGGACGACCCAGCGTAAAGTTCTGTTGGCATTGCTTTTTGGACTTCTGGTGTCTGGCGTGACCATCGGCCTGGACCTCTCTTTCGTCCGCTTTGACCACCTGCTCGCCCACCTGGTGATTGCCGGCTGCATCGCGGGTCTGCTGACCATCATTTTCACCTTGGCCCTGCAGCTCAAGCAGGAAGAGCAGCACTACCTGTTTGCCGCCGAACGCGCCGCCGTACTGGCCGAGGTAAACCACCACGTGCGCAACGCTATCTTCCCGCTGTGCGTGGCAGTTAACCGCTTCGGCGATCCTGATGCCTCGCGCCTGGTCACCGAGTGCGTCGAGCGCATAAACATGGCTCTCCGCGATGCTTCCGTGGACGCAACGGTGGGCCGATACTCCCGCACCCGCCCCAAAGCCAACACGCAAAAAGCCGCTGCCTGACTGCGGACAGAAAGGGATTTCTAAAAAAACACTACTCCGCTCCCGGGGGGTGCCTCGGTATTTGGGTATTGGTTAGTGGAAGCCGCGTTACCGCTTGCGCTTTTGCCGGGCAGCGTTGGCAGCATTTGCGGCTTCGGCAGCAGCCTTCAATTCCCGGTTGGCCTCAGCCAATAGCTGCCTTGCCTTTTCTGCGTGTCCCTGCATGTCGCCTTTGTTGGCCACCTGAGCTTTTTCGATGTATTTGTTAGCTTCTGCGACGAGCCGCTGTGCCTGGGCCAGATTGGGATGCACTTTCGGGTTGATGTCGAGCACTGGCTCTTGCGCCAGCGTGATACCGCAAAACAGCATCATGGTCAAAACTGCGGTGCACACACGAACTTTCCTGGTCATTCTGCCTCCTCGTGGAGAGTGTCACGCCAATTAGCGTCAAGAGTCTATCATCCGCATTGCCGGCGCTCCTCACGGTAGAGTTGCAGCGTGTGACGGATAGCTGACAGCGTCAAAATACTGGCCATGCCGCCGACAGCGATCACCCCGCCTACGTCGAAAAGCAGATAGGCCCGGCCGAAAAGGTGTATCACCGGCCGGAAGAGCAGCGCCAGGCTACCTATGGCCAGCAGAATCCGGATCTCAGTTGGCCCGAATTTCGCGTAAGACAGCCGAAAGGTCTTCAGCGTGTAGCTGGCCAGGTAGACCTCAACCGAAAGCATGAGGAACGCCACCAGCATGCCCATGGCGACGGCGGGGTGAACGTAGCCGGAGAGCGCCAGCCCGCCCATGAGGAAGAAAGCGGAGAAGGTATCAATGACGTGGTCTACGTAAAAGCCGTAGCGTGGGCGCTGCTGGCTGCGTACCCTCGCCAGGGTGCCGTCCAGGCTGTCGCCCAGCCAGTTGATCGCCAGGCAGGCCACTGCACCCAGCAGCATCATGGGTTCCCGCGCGGCCAACGCGTAGCACACGCCGGCGGCAATGTTTCCGGCGAAGCCCAGGGCCGTCAGGTGATCGGAGTTGATCCACGCCGGGGTGCGGGCGGCCAGCCAGAGCAGCGCCTTCTTTTCTGCCGCCGCCACAAAGCTTTGCTGAATGCGCTCGGCTGGGGCGAAGCTCAGTTCGTCCCGGCCCCCATCGGCCGTCTGCCGTTCCAGCTTGGAAAATGCAGAAATTTCTTGCAGTGCCATCGTCGTTCTCCTTACGCAAGAACAACATGGCACCTGTGGGGCGGGATAACAATGGCGGACGCCTCAATTGGAGGTCAAATGGAGATCAGCCTCTAAGCGATTGATTCGAAGGAGAATGCTGTTGAGGGTCGTTAACGGCGATTGCCCCGAGCTTCCATGAATGATTGCAGGATGAGGACGGCGGCTAGTCTATCCACGACTTCGGCGCGGCGGCGAATGCTCATGTCGGTCTCGCGCAGCAACCGATTGGCCTGGGCCGAGGTGAGGCGCTCATCCCATAAGTGGACGGGCAGGCCGAAGCGCCGGTGTATTTCCTCGGCAAACTCCTTCATTTTCAATGACTGCGCGCCGGCAGCGCCGCTCATGTGCAGCGGATAGCCGACCACGATCTCGCGCACTTCGTACTCGGCAATGGTGCGCGCAAGTTGTTCAAAATCAGTGCGTTTGTTTTTGCGGCGGATGGTTTCCAGGCCCTGGGCGGTGATGCCTAGAGGGTCGGAAACGGCACGACCGATGGTTTTCGAGCCGACGTCTAGAGCGAGAATGCGACCGGGAGGGGACGCTGGGGTGGTGTCGTCCGAAGCCACACAAGAATTATAGAGGTAGGGGAAGGAGTTTCGAGTCGAGTTTCCGGTTCCTTTCACGAAACTTGAAACTGACTAATAATCGCTGGAGTCCTGCACCATGCCCAGGGGTGCTGTCTCCTTGAGCGGAATATCAACTCCGGTGATAGTGGCATTGCCATGATCGCGCAAGGCCGCCAGGGCCCGTTCCCGTTCGCCGGTCGGAACCACAGCATGGTGGCTCAGGAACTCGTCCAGTTCTTCTTCGCCGCGAACGGTGCGATAAAAGGAATTGCCGCTGGAGACGTTGTAGGTAATCTGATAATCGGCGATCAGGCGGTCGTACTTATCGCGCGTCTGGCCGAGGCGAATGATATGGAGGATTCCGGGGATCATAGCCACTAACTAGGATGAGCCTATGCCGGCTAAGTTTGCGCGTTGCGGAGCACAGATGCGGAGCACAGGACGGGAAGCCATGTTTGTGTTTTCCCGAGAGGTCAGGAAGGCCCTAGGCAAGGCAGGACAGTCAGTTAATCAGGACAGAGCTGGACTGGGACTCAGGCTTCCACCGGGGCAGCTTCTGGAAAGCGCAGCTTGGATTTGGATAAGGCCTTGTTCAGCAGCTGTTCAACCTGTTCTTCGTCCTGGTTTTTGGCCAGGGAAAGCTCGCTAATAAGCAGGTAGCGGGCCCGCTCCAGCATCTTCTTCTCCCGGAAGGACAGAGGCTTAGTCTGGTTCAGAACCAGCAGGCTTTTGAGGACGGCGGCCACATCCAGCAGGGAACCGGTACGCATACGTTCCGAGTTCTCTTTGAAGCGGTACTTCCAATCGGCGTTGTTGTTGCACTCCCCGTCGTTCAGGAAGTCCAGTATTTTCTGGATTTCCCCATTCCGCACCACCCGCCTGAGGCCCACCGTGTTGACGTTGCTGAAGGGCACCATCACCTTGAGACTGCTGGACTTAATCTTGAGCAGGTAGAACTTCTCCACGGTGGCGCCGATGGTCCGGCTGCTGATTTGCTCGATAATACCTACGCCGTGATTGGGGTAGACAACCTTATCACCGATGTGGAAGGCTTCACTGATCATCATGAAGGGCACCCGCGAGGGCAGGCCTAGCCAGAGGAACTACCTAGTTGATTATAGCTAGCGGTACCTAAAACGTCAATTCCAGGTTGAGGTTGGAGCGCCAGTGTGCGCACTCACCTGAAGGTGGAAAACCTCTTCAGCAAACGTCATTGAGTGTTCATTGTTCCCCTTTTGGGTCTATCGGTTAGCTCCTTTTTTGCTGAGCGTGCAGCTTCGGGAAACGTCTGAGGCACTCCACCCCACGCCCCCTTCGCCCGCGTTATAATCGCTGCTGCCAGTTATGCCGGAGCACATCAAGCGCAAACTCCAGGAAGAGATTGAAACCCTGGAATACGAACTCAGTCATGATCTTCCTAAGGAACTGAAAAAGGCCGTGGCGCTCGGCGACCTCAGCGAAAATGCCGAGTATCACATGGCCAAGCAGCGGCAGGAGTATGTTCGCGCCCGCCTGGGCCAGCTGAAGAAGCGCATGGCCGACCTGTCGCTCATCAACATGAACAACATTCCAAAGGACAAGGCGGGACTGGGTTCCAAGGTAAAGGTTTATGACTCGACCAAGGAAGAGGAGATCGAGTACGAGCTAGTAACCAGCGAAGAGTCGGACGTTGCCCAGGGCAAGATTTCCACCACCTCGCCTATAGGCCGTGCCCTGCTCAACAAAAAAGTGGGCGATACCACCCTGGTCACAACGCCCACGGGGAAACGCGAACTGGAGATTTTGAGCCTGACGACCATTCACGACGAGGCACAATGAGCTGGACGGGCGCTTTCGGACGCGGCTGCCGCGTACTGCTGACGGCCATTGTGCGCTACATGGCGATCGCCCGCATCAGCCCCAACGTGCTCACGTTCCTGGGGTTGGTAATTAATCTCATAGCCGCCTGCTTCTTCGGATATGCCAGCGGCGCCAACCAGCGGGCCATGTTTTTTTACGCCGGGCTGGTAGTGTTCGCCGCCGGCTTCATGGACCTGGTGGATGGGCGCGTGGCGCGCGCCAGCAACCGGGTGACGCGCTTTGGCGGCTTCTTCGACTCGGTGGTGGATCGCTACAGCGACGTGGCCATATTCTTCGGCCTGCTGGTCTACTATGCGCGCGCCAACCGCTTCTTCTACGTGGTATTGGTGGCGGTGGTGATGACCGGCTCCGTGATGGTGAGCTACACGCGGGCGCGGGCGGAATCGCTCATCGGCTCCTGCCGGGTAGGCTTCCTGGAACGTCCGGAGAGGCTGGTGCTGGTGATCATCGGCGCCGTCTTCAACCACATGGCGCCCGTGCTGTGGGTGCTGGCAGTTTTCTCCAACATTACCGTAATCCATCGCATCTACTACACCTGGCAGAAGACCAAGCCGAGTGAATCGGCGCCCGCCGAGAACATCAGCGCCGCGTAGAGCCGAATAAATAGCGGCGCAGGGTAGAAAGACAGCATGGATCGCCGCGAGTTCGTCAAGCTAGGCCTCACTACCACCCTGGTTTCTTCCGGAGTTTCCCAGTCACTATTTGCTGAGAGGAGCGGCGAGATGCAATACCGAACCTTGGGCCGCACGGGTGAGAAGGTTTCCATCGTCGGGCTGGGCGGCTATCACATCGGCATGCAGAAGGAGGCCAGTGAGAGCATCCGCATTATCCGCACTGCCCTCGACCACGGCATGAACTTCATGGATAACTGCTGGGACTATAACGACGGCGAGAGCGAAGTCCGCATGGGCAAGGCGCTGCAGAACGGTTACCGGCAGAAGGCGTTCCTGATGACCAAGATTGACGGGCGCGACCAGAAAACGGCCGCGCAGCAGATTGATGAGTCGCTGAAACGCCTGCAGACCGACCACATTGACCTGCTGCAGTTCCATGAGATCATCCGGCTGTCTGATCCGGAAAAGATTCTGGGCCCGGGCGGTGGAATGGAAGCGGCGCTGGCCGCCAAGCAAGCGGGAAAGATCCGCTACATCGGCTTCACCGGGCATAAGAATCCAGACGTGCACCTCAAAATGCTCCACACCGCCTTCGCCCACAATTTCACCTTCGACGCGGTGCAGATGCCGCTGAACGTAATGGACGCGCACTTCGAAAGCTTCGAGAAGAAAGTGCTGCCGGTATTGGTGGAACACAAAATAGGAGTGCTGGGCATGAAGTCCATGGGCGACAGCAATATTCTGGCCAGCAAAACGGTTACACCCATCGAGTGCCTGCACTATGCCATGAGCCTGCCCACCAGCGTGGTGATTACCGGCTGCGATTCCATGCCGATCCTGCAGCAGGCGCTGAATGCGGGCGGCAGTTTCCGGCCCATGGGCCTGCAGGAAATAGCCGCCCTTCTGGCGAAGACGGCGCCAGCGGCGCAGAACGGCCGCTACGAACCTTATAAGACTACGCACGATTTCGACGGCACCTACCAGAATCCAAAATGGCTGGGCCCGGGCCAGAGCGGCGCCACCTACCCGCAGGCCTGAGGGGCGGGGGACCACGACCTGTAACCTGTTGCTGGCGGCAGATGCGTTCCTGCCCGCGTCCGGCTGCTAAAATCGCCCGAACACCACGTTTCCCCGCACCGAATCATCTAACTAGACAACGGAGGACTGCCATCGGCAGCATGCAAACGCAACGCCTTCACCGGCTCAGGTTGGTGAACTCGGCTATTGGCTTCGTGCTCTGCGGTTTTGCCGCATCTCTGCTGGCCATTCTGTTCTGGAACAGCCGGTACCAGATTGTCGCGCCGATTTTGTTTACGGTAGTAGTGGTCGCGGTTGCCATGCGCTTCGGCAGAGTGGTGGGTATTCTGGGAACTCTGTTCGGAGCCGCGTTGTTCGCAATTTGGCTTTATCCCCCATTTGGAAGCTTGCGCGTGAGCAGCCAGCAGGCTCGCGGCGGCCTGCATGCGTTGCTGCTGGGCGGGTTGGTGCTGTCGTACTTGCTGGGCGCTGCGTAGGTGTCGTCCCTCCGGGACTCGTAATTGTCCTGTGCATTTTCCCAGGACTGCCGTCCTGGGCTTTACTATTACGCCCCGAATGGGCTGGACCGCAGCTGGGCCCGTCGTTTGCGTCGACAGTAATGCTTTAGATGTTTCAAGGTTTTTGTAAACTTCAAGTTTTCCCCGTTAGCCTGTGGCTAATCCCGAAACTTTGAAATCTTAAAACCCTGAAACCTGTCGCTTCGGTTTTCTCTGTGTCTCCATGCCTCTGTGGTGAATACCAAATTCAGCGGGAGCGCAGGCATGCCTTGGCGGCAAAGTAACCGCACATGCCGTGTACGCCTGGGCCGGGGAAGGTCGAGGAAGAGCATAGGCAGACGCGCCAGGGGGATGTGGTGGCCAGCCGCGAGGTCATGCGCAGAAACATCTGCCGGAACTCCA
>Ga0075425_100003359_pt1 | contig 16270 bp, 9 predicted proteins | sample SoiMethybrSBSTD4_FD_75300 | JGI IMG/M metagenome (GOLD analysis project Ga0075425, IMG submission 75300) | Bulk soil microbial communities from a Populus tree surrounding site in Tennessee, USA - Soil MetaG P. TD hybrid SBSTD4 | ecosystem: Environmental > Terrestrial > Soil > Tree plantation... | reverse complement strand
AGTAAGAATCGCCACACGCATCGTTTTCTCTCCTCTAACGTGGCTGAGTGACGACGTCCACAACCGCCACTTCGCCGTGCTCGACGCGTTCTGCCGCGCGTTTCAGCGCGGGGCCGAGGTCGCTGGGATTACTGATCGGCCCTTCTCCGTAAGCACCCATTCCGCGTGCGACGGTGGCGTAATCGATATTCGGATCGTCAATCCTTGTGCCGATTCCCGCGTTCGTGATACCACGCTGATGCCGATTCGCCATGCGCTGCAGGTGCATGACTTCCTGATGATATGCACGGTTGTTGTTCATGACGATGAGGAGCGGAATGCGGTGATGCGCTGCGGTCCAAAGTACTCCCGGCGCGTACATCATGTCGCCGTCAGGTTGGAAGCTGAAACAGAAGCGGCCGTCCTTGCGGTGTGCGAGCGCTGCACCGATCGACATCGGCAGGTTTGTTCCTACGGCAGCAGCGCCACCCGTCGGCAGCGTCTGATAATGTTTGTCGACATTCCACAAACGTCCCGGAATTCCCAACACGGGAGCGCCGCCGCCACTGACGCAAGCCCAATCCTTGTTCTTCACGAGTTCCCACATTTCAGCAGTCAAACGCGCTGTACTGATCGGTGAAGCGTTCCACCCGTAGAGTGCCGCATTACGCGCCTGCTCGAAAGCCTGCGTCTGTCCTGAGGCCAACTTCTTACCACGCTCATCGAGCACTCGCCTGCGGTCGGCGGTGATCAGGCGCTTGCACGCATCGATTAATGATGGAAGGGTTGCTTCGACATCGGCGGGAATCGTGAAATCGAGTTCGGTAAAACGTCCGAACTCCTGATAGTTGCTTTTCAAGTAGAGGTCGTTCGGAGAAATGCTGATCAGCTTTGTTCCTGGCTTGACGATGGAACGGGCTATTCGCTCCTGCTGATCCAGTTGGTTGTTCACCGTTCCCCAGAAGTCCGACACCTCGAGGCCGAGAATGACGTCTGCGTTCCTCACGCCTCCGCCACCTCCACTCAAAGGATGACGCGACGGGAATTTCCCGCCTTGGACCGGCGCCTGCAACGTCTCTGCGAGTTCCACCAGCAGCTTCATGCACTCCGGCGTGCGTACCGAGAGGCCACCCAAAATGACCGGGTTTTCCGCATTGACGAGAAGCTTCGCGACTTCCACCACAGCCGCCGGATCTCCCGCGGGAGCGGATGCGGCCGTGTATTTGGGCACGCGAAGCTTTGCGATATCCGGGACCGGAGTTTCCTGAAGTGTGCCGTCGGCTACCAATATGACCGGCCCTCTCGGCAGAGTCATCGCGATCTTATACGCGCGGACTGCCGACTCGGCCCAATGCGTGAGCGATTGAGGGAGGTCATCCCACTTGATGTAGTCGCGGACCATCGCACTGACATCCTGCGCGCTGTGAGCCCATTCGACTCCCGGCCTCCGCTCGTCGGCGTGAGTATGGTTTCCAAGAATGATGAAGACAGGAGATCTTGCGACGAATGCGTTGTAGACGGCCATCGACGCGTGCTGCAGCCCGACTGTACCGTGCGCAGCGACAGCCATCTTCGTTCTGCCTTCCACTCTCCCATATCCGTCGGCCATAAAGACTGACGACTCTTCGTGCGTGCAGGTGAGCCACTCCGGACTCTTATTTCCGCCGTAGTTGACCACGGACTCCTGCAAGGCTCGGAAGCTCGCGCCCGGATTCGCGGCGATGTAATCGAAACCCAGCGACTTGATGACGTCGACCATGAAGTCTGACCCCGGATGATCCGCAGTCAGGACATCGACTTCAGTGGAGACCGGCTCGGATTCAGCCGCGATCTGACGCGCGGTCGGTAGCGGCGCGGTGGCGCGTTGTGGGGCCGGCGCCTGCGCAGTCGCGACAGGAAGCGGCGCTGCCAGGGCGGCTGCTCCAGCAGCGGCGCCTTTCAAAAAACCGCGACGACCAAGATGCTTTCCGGATTTCGCCATTGACATGCTCTCCTTATCTGGAATTTCCGAACCGTTCAAACCTTAACACTCGCCGCTTCACGGCCCGCGATGCGTCCGAAGACGGTGACTCTCGGCAGGCCGTGCAGAGCGAAGCCGCCGGCGGTTTCACCCGCAGCATACAAACCGGGGATCACCTGACCGCGCGTGTCGATCACCTGGCATTTAGTATTGATCTTCAAACCGGTCAGCGTGTCGTGAAGTATCGGCGTTGACCATGCTGCGTAGAAAGGCGGCTTCTGAATTTTGAACATCGGTGTCGGCTTTCCGAACTCCATGTCCTTTCCCATGTCGACGTATGAGTTGTACTTTGCGACCGTTTGTTCCAGTTCGTTGCCCCGCATGAGATGACGCTGATAAGGATTTTTGATCTTGCCCGCCAGTTCGGCCAGCGTGTCCGCACTGAAGAAGAAACCATTCGGATCCACGTTTGGTGGGTTGGGATCCCACTTCTCGCGTGTGACTGCATCGGCGTCAAAGATCGCCCAGATCGGGCCGCCGCCGTTTGGTTTTTCGTCCTTGCCCAAATTTCCATTCGTTCCCATCGCCGCATGCCGGAAAGCGTACGACTCATCCATTTCATTCCAGAATCGCAGGCCCACCTGGTTGACGAGGATCACATTCTGCCACGTGCCGATGGTCAGACCGGAAGCGCCGGCTTGTGAGAACATCGGACTCTTCGGTTTCCACTTGAGGTTCACGTAGCCGTACCGGCATCCGATGTGCCTGGTTTTCATCACGGCGCGGCCGCCCTCATTCTGCTGGTTCGCAGTGCTCCACATTGCAGCGCCGATAGCCATCGCTTGAATCTCACCATCGGCGGTTTGTTTGCTCCACGGTTCCCCCGCAACCTGATATTCCTCCGTCAGCCTCGGATCGAACATTCGCCGGAACGCGACATTGCTCGTATGGCCTCCCGTGCAAAGAATCACACCTTTCTTCGCCTGGATGTTCACATCCTTGTTCTCGAATTTCGCGGTGATGCCCTGGACTCTGCCCGAAACCGGACTCTCGCGAATAATCTTCGTCATGCTGTGCTTCAGAAGAATCTCAGCGCCTTTCGCTCGCGCACTCTTCTCGAGGGCGCGAGCAAGTCCGGACCCATTTTGTCCGTTGATCGTTTCGTTCAAATCATCGGAGTAGACCTGAACGACGGTTTGCCTCGGAACGGTACCGCCGTTGAAAAGAGTCGGTTTGATGTCCTGGAATTTAACGCCGTTCTCGATAAGAAATTCGAACGTGGGGACGTTCTCGTTGGCCCACACACGAACAAGTTCTCTGTCACAGAACCTCATTTGGGGGTTCGCGTGATTCGTGTGGTCCAGATACACCTGGTCGACCGAGTCTTCGATGCCGTACTTCTTTTGCATGCTCGTGCCGCCACCGAGCGGAACATTGCCGCCGCTCAGTATCGAGTGCCCGCCGATGTCGTGATTCGCATCGATCACGATAACGGTTGCTCCCTGATCACGTGCCATGATAGCGGCCGGCAATCCTGAAGCTCCGGCGCCCACGATGACAATGTCCGCGCTGCGATCCCATCGAACCCGGTTCTGGGCCGCAGCGTCCTGTGCCCCCACTCCCGAAAGAGCCGTCGCCCCGACGCCAATAGCTGCGCCTTCCTTGATGAACTTTCTTCGACTGACGTTGAATTCTTTGTCCTCTTTAGCCATGGCTTGTTCCCCTAAAAATTCCCTAATAAAAATACTTCAGTGCGAATTGCATGATTCTTGGATCCTGGGTGGTCGTGATCTGACCAAACGTATTGCTGTTCAGGTTTGTCGTCGGATTGTTCATCCGGAAAGCGTTGGTCACGTTGAACGCCTCCGCACGAAATTCTACTCGCTGTTTCTCCCGGATCTGGAAACTTCTCGAAACCGCCATATCGAACTGCCAGGTGCCCGGGCCGGCAATATTGCTTGCGCCGAGATTCCCGAGACTACCCGTCGCGGGTAAAGCGAACGCCGCAGGATTCAAATAGTTTTTAACCGTCTTCGCACCGTACGGACTTGCGAGCATTTGATTCACCCGTTGTCCGGAGATGCCATTCAGCGCGACGTCGGAGCTTGTCGTGATGGACATAAAGCTGCCCGACAGAATTTTGAAAATCGGTGAGACACGCCAGTTCGAACCGACGACACGCAGAATGCTGTTATTGAATCTTGGCGATTCGGCGACAGCCGACAGATTAAAGATGTGGCGACGATCTGTCGCCGATGACGTGCAATTGCCGCGGTCAAAACGTCTGTTATCGGGATTCGTAAAACCCGTGTTGCCCGATCCCGAATTCGCCGTTGTATTCCACCAGTCGCTGATGCAATGCGACAACGTGTAGTTGGCATTCACCGTCACGCCACGCGCGGCGCGCCGTTGAATCGAAAGCAGCAAGCCGTTATAGCTTGCCGTCCCGCCCGGATCCAGCTTCACGACATAGCTGAAATACTGTCCGGTTTGTGGATTTTCGAGCATCAAGCGCCGGCGCTGATCCGTGTTTCCTGTGTTGGAGCAGGGATTGTACGTGACTCCATTCAAAATACAGGAGGCGCCCGGCAGATAGACCGCCGGATTGATCTGCTGCATCGACCAAAGGTGAATCGTGTTGCTTCCAAGATATGTCGCGGATGCAAGCCAGTCGGTTCCAATTTGTTTTTGGACGCTTAGATTCCACTGAAAGACGCGCATGTTCGGCGTGTGGTATTCCACCGGCGTGACTACGGCGAAAAGCGGAAACTGCACGTCGTGGCTGATGTTCTTACCGTGCTCGATCGGGAATGGATTTCCACCCGGATAACCTGCCCACGGATCTTCAAAGCGGACGTTGTTCACAAGGATGCGAGGATTCCACGGCGGTGAGTAACTCATGCCGACCTGGTAATAGGCGGACGGGTAATCGTAGAACGTTCCCGCCGAGGTGCGTACCGAGGTGCGGCCATCTCCTGACACATCCCATGCGAGTCCAACGCGCGGTGAAAAATTCATCCACTGGTTGTATTGACCTTTGAGGCCCGGGAACCCCGCGTCACCTGGAAAGAAGAGGCCCGGCGGCGCATTTTTGAATTGCGTCGATTTGATGCCTTTTCTCAACGCATCCAAGTCGAAGCCGGTAAGGCTGCGGTCGAGATTGGTGATGGGGATGTACGGTTCCCAGCGTAAGCCGTAATTCAGCGTGAGTTTTTGATTCAGCTTCCACGTATCCGCGCCGTACAGCCCGATATATTGCGATCGCTTCGACTGGTCGGCAATCGTACCGAGCGAATACTGGAAGACGTTCCCTAACAGGAAGTCGGCCATCCCGAGGCCGGTCACCTGTCCGTTGAAGCTTGCGTTTCCGGAGTTGTAGTTGTTGCCGTGCCACGTTACCCAATACGCAGCTCCGTGTGCGCCGACAGCGAATTGATGATTGCCGCGCAGCACGCTGAGATCGTCGTCGATAGCGTACAGCGTCGTCTTGCTGGGGCCGCCGGCAGTACCAAGACTGAACCCGCCCGTGACACTCAGAAGCAGTTTGTCATCTTCATAGCTGAACGTTTTCACGCCGAGAGAAGGGAACGAGAAAAACTTTCCGTCGGTCTTCTCCGCGGAGAACCGGTTATGGGAAAGCCGAATGGAGTTCACGATGTTCGCACCGAACAAATACGTTTCGCCGAGCGTCAGCATTTGGCTCAGGCCTTCAGACCCCAGAGTCGTCGTGCTGAGGAGATTGTGCGTCAGCTTGTAAGGAGTCGGATTGTGGTTGGTGTCGAGAATGTACCTTGCGAACATCGAATTCTGCGCGCTGCGCTGGTAATCGAATTTCGCGACAGCCATCCGATCGTTTTCACGGTTCGCGTTGCCGTAGATGATTTTGCCACACGGATCGGCCGTGCTCGGCAGCTTGCTCGCAAGGAGGACCGCCGGCTTGCTGAACAACGCCGGATCGACGCGGTTGTTCACAAACGGCGCCCTCAAACCAATCTGCCGGCCTGCATTGCAGATTGGTGAAGCAAACGCGGTGAAGTCGCCGGCCAGTAAAGCGGATGTAGGAACGAACGACTGAATGTCGGCGGGATCCTGCCGGATTATCGTTCCCTGATAGCCGCCGAAAAAGAACAGTTTGTTCTTTACGATCGGTCCGCCAATAGTTCCGCCAAATTGGTTGCGCTTTATGGAGTCGCGCTTGGTCGCGAACGAATTCCGCGCATTGAACATTCCATTTCGAACGAATTCGAAGAGATCTCCGTGAAGCTCATTCGTTCCCGACTTCGTCACGAGTGTGACGGAGCCGGCGGACTTGACGCCACTCTGAGCCGAAGTCGCGCTCGTTTCGACCTTGAATTCCTGCAGCGCATCCGGGAAGGGTATCGAGAAATACGTGTTGAAGATTGGATTGTTGTGATTCGCACCGTCGAGCGCGTAGTTCAGGCCCGACGACAATCCACCGGCAACGGAGATCACGGTTGTCGCAAACGGATTCCTGCTGTTGACGCCCTCGGTTGCCGGAGTCGCGGCACCCGCGAGGGCGATCAATTCGGTAACCTGCCTTCCATTCAAAGGCAACTCGAGAATACGCGCATTCTCCACTACCTGACCAACACCCGCAGTTCGAGTTTCAACGAGAGTTGCATTCGCCTGCACTTCGACCTGTTCAGTGACCTGGCCAACCTCGAGGACCGGGTTTACGAGGGGGCTGCTGTTGACCTGCAATACGATGCCGCTCCGTGCGTAAGTTCGGAATCCTGGCAGGCTCGCTTCAAGCCGGTACGGGCCGATTGGAAGGTTTGACAAAACATAGGAGCCGGTTTCATTGGTTATAGCGCTCCGCGTTATTCCCGTGTCATTTTGCGTTACTGTGACTTCAACGCCGGGCAGCACGGCGCCGGTTTGGTCTCGGACCGTGCCGTTGATCTGTGCGGTCCCCTGGGCCAGAATGTCGCCGGCCATCAAGAGAACAAACGTTCCCGCGAATATTGCGCAGAATATCCGTTTCACTATCCCCTCCTTTTGACAGAGAGATTCGTTTGAAAACCTGGAATGTTTTTGGATTCTAGCGACGCCAGTTTATACAGGCAGGTTTACACGACCAAGGGAAAACGCGGGAAACGGTCGGAGATGCCATTCCCCTCCTCTAGAGGAGGGGTGGCTGCGCGTCAAGAAAATGCTGCGAAGCAACCTTACGCGCAGACGGGGTGGTCAGAAAAATTTTCTGACCACCCCGTCCGCTCCTATTCTAAGGATGCCTCCGGCGATATTTTTTAAGGTCGCGTCCACCCCTCCTCTGGAGGAGGGGAATAGCAGCAGCCTTTTTCATCTGTGCATCAGCTTTGGACAATCTGAACTCGGATGCCCTCCGGATCTTTCACGTGGAATCCCGCGTCGATGTCTTGCAGCGGCGTTAATCCGCGCTGCTTCAGCATCTGCGTCACCGCCTCTTGGTTGAATCCATCAACACCGATCGCGTAGTGATCAATCAGACCGGTCGGACTCTTGTGGTGAAGTGACACGAGGGTTTTCTTCGTGCCGGGGATCCCCAGCCGGAAGATCTCGTTAGGCTTGTCCTCGCTCACCATCACCAGACCGAACAAATCCTGATAGAAAGCGATTGCCCGCGGCAGGTCGGTGACCTGAATGCTGATGTGGTCAATCTTCGCGGTTTTCAACGCTGTCTGGCCCTGGGGTGCTGCCGCAGAGGCGGTGCTGCCCCCTGCCGTCAGCATGGCGAGACCCTGAATCAATTCACGGCGGCTGAGTTTTCCTCCCTCGAAGCGTTTCACAAGATCAGAAATGATGGATTCCATACGAACCTCCTTGAATTAGCCGCGGATTGCGCGGATTACGCGGATTCAATCCGTGTAATCTGCGCAATCCGCGGCTCAAATCATTTTGCGGGATTGACCTTCACTTCGACATCGGCGGTGGAGAACAACGCTCCATCACTCGCAATGGCACGGATTCGATAGTCACCGGGTACATTGAAGGTGACCTTCGTCTGAGAAGTGAGAGGTTTTCCGTAAGCCGCGGGGCTCACCTCAGGCTGGAAACGAACATTGCCGGGACCGCGAAAGAGGATCCATCGAACGCGCACGCCTTCGACGGCACCTCGGACATCGCCGTCGGCCATACGGTCTCCCTCTCGAGCTTTCGGAATCCCGTCATCAGTCACATTCGACGTCAAAGTTGCCATGGCAGGTAACGTCACCGTCTGAGGTTGCATCGGCGCGATGACCGGCGCCTTATCGTGTTCTTCACGGATTGCATCTGCAATCGGCCGCCCCTGTACCATCAGGAAACGATCCGCAGCACCGTCGGCAGAAATCAGTAGATCGTCCGCCTCCCATTCCGGCTGGCGCCAGGCCTTGGCAACGTTCGTTCTATTCTTGTTTGTGAGCGTCCAGGATAATCGCTTGTCGAGCGGCCAGTCCTTCGGCACAACTACTTTGAAGACCCACCATCGTCGCCCCGGATAGAAGTGTGTTGGCTGGCCCTGATCGCCGTTTCCAAGGTCCAGGGTGTTGTTCGGCCCGACCGGCACATCGAGTTCTTCCTGGGTGTTCCTGTTGTAATAGCCAAACCACATCGAGATGGTGCCGTCAGCGTTCTTCTGCCAGCCATCGAATGTAGGGCTGACATCCTGTCCTTTCGGATATTGGATGCCGGGGAAATTAAACGAGGGCTGCTGAGCATGCACGCTCAGCAGCCCTGCGGTGAACAGAAGAAGGATCAACCCTCCGACCGCACCTTTAATCATTACCAGTGACTCGGGTCGTCGGTGTGGGCTGTTTGGCTTTGCGCTCTGCCAGTTCCGCTTTGTACTCTTCCTCGCTCATATAGTAGTAGCTGAGCCAGGCTGAAGACATTTCGTCTACGGTTCTCAGTCCGTTTGTGATCTGCGCATCCGGGTCGGGGTTGTGCCTGTTCTCGGAGCTGTTGTCATGCCACATGATCGTATGGAGGATCGTTCCGGCGGGAAGCAGCGGCGCCGCATTTTCAGCGTAAACGTAATTGATCATCCAGTTGAAATCGAAGCGCGCGCAACTGATCGTTTCTGCTTTTCCATTCGGATAAATGGCCTCGATGCACTCAGCCTTGCCACGCGTGTGCATATGAGGCTGGAATGACAGGAGTCTCGTCGGCTTGATTAGCGACAGGAAGCCGTCCGATCGGACGTTCGCCTCGTGCGGCCGAAGGTCTACGACGTTCGAACCCATCGTCATCGAAGTAACGGCATGTTTCGGCGTGTAACCCTTCGGATAAAACTTCATGCCCAGAAGGACGTTGACTGGAATTTCCTTGCCGGTCGAATGGACGTGGAATTCGAAGTTGATCTTCGTTCCGGCAGTGATATATCTGCCCGAACCCTCACCGAAAACGTCAGGACCCTTGCCGATGGCGTACTCATTCAGGAAAACACCCTGCTGTGTCGCCTCGAGCTCGACATTTCCATCAACCGCACCACCATGAGTGCTGCTGTCGTTGGGCTTAACCATTGACGTGCGAATGTGGTGGATATTCATGTACCCCTTCATCGGAATAATCTGAATCGCCTTGATGAAGCGGTTCTCGGTGAGCTTCGGATCGACGATGATGTCCGGCCACGCATCGGGACCGGCGGCCGGTACCACGATGTCTTTGTTAAGGCTTACTATGAGATCCGGCTGGCCAATTTGCCAGGCATGTTCGTCCGGGAACTCGCGCGGCTTCGGCATGTCGGCCGTATTTCCCTGAGGAGCGCCATTGTCCACCCACTTCGTGATCGTTTCGATGTCCTTGTCACTGAGGGAAACGTCGTTGTCGAAGTTTTGAACGCCCACATTTTTTTCCATGTACCAGGGCGGCATTTCACGAGCGGTGACCTTCGCTTTGATCGACTTTGCCCAGGGGCGTACCTGTTCATAAGTCAGAAGAGCCATGGGCGCAATCGTCCCCTCGCGGTGACAGACCTGACAATGATCCTGCAGGATCGGTGCAACATTCTTGGTGAATGTGATTTGTTCCTGGGCGACCGCCGCCGTGGACATAAAGGTGACCGCGGCTATAGACATCAAAAAGATGATCAGGGTCTTCATCGTCGTGAGCCTCCTGGATGTGGCTTGGTTTTCCGGGCAATGTTAGCACAAGGGACTTTACTGCGCGACGTAATCAACGGATACCTGAAGCGGGAATCGTGCTGCCACCTTCGGCTCGTCGGACAAGTCCGACAGCGGCGTAGCGCTTACTACGATCTCACTGCCTTGGGCGAGCGTGACAGGTTGCTGTAACCAGTACCTGCGAAACCACTGCGGCCGCGGACCACGTAACGCCAGCAGCGGGATGTGCATTCCAGCCGGGGTAACGGCTTCAATGTTGAACGATGCGTAGGGTCGATCGAGCATCGGCCGGATAGCTACGATTTGAGCTGCACCCGCCACTTTGCCGGCTTTCGCGGGATCGATCGTGAACGATTGCACCTCTTGTCCGGACGACGGCGCATCGGTGAAGTACAAACCCACGGTGCTCCTGTCCGATACCGCACTCTGCTCCTGGCTGAAGGTCTTCTTGTAATGGATCTGCAGGTGGATTTTCGAACCGGGCGCCAGACGGAAGGCCGCACCTGCAGGCGCGGCGGTCGGTTCGCTTCCCGGTTCCCACAGCGCCAGTACCGGCCCATTCTCGATGCTGATGATCGCATCACGTACGATCGACGACGAGCCGGGCATCAAGTCGGCGCCTTTAACCCATTTGGCGTCTGTTAGGTTTGTGGGAAGAGAAAACTCACGGACTTCCTCCATCGTTTCTGACGGCACCGTGTGTTCCGCATCCATGGAGATCTTGAGGTCCGGCGGACCGAGCTTCCATTGCGGGTTGAAAGTAACAGACGGCGGGTCTGCATCATTGCCCTGTGGGGTGCCGCCCGATGCCCAGACAACGATCATGTTGATTTCGCGGGAAGTGATCGCATGCGCACCTTTGACAGACGGACTTGTCGGATCCACGGGCCAGGGTGGCATGCGCCCGGAGGTGAGTTCATCACGAATCGCCTCGGCCCACGGCATCGCACTCTTGTATGTCATCAATGACATGGGTGCAGGACCACCCTCGACATGGCAGGCGCCGCAGTGGTCGCGCAGGACTGGAAAAACATCCCGGTTGAAGTCGTATTTTGAAGTTACCGGCTTATGCGCGTTCGTGTGAGCAACAACAACGAGCAAAAGCGCGCTCGCCAGGACGATGAAGATGAGTCGTCTACCGCGTTCCATAAATCGCCTGAATGTCCGCGACGGCCGCGGAAAAGTCCCGATGTAACGGCAGCAGAAGTTCCCGATTGCCGAGATCACCGGCCGAATCGATTCGCCATGCCGCCAGTGTCAATCGGCGCACGGCGCTCGCGAGCTTCGGTCTTTCCGCTTCCGGCAATTCATTGATGTGGTTTTGCTCGAGCGCCAGAGCGACATCCTTCGTGCCGATAGCCGGGTACCACACTCCCGAGAGGTCGCCTTTCTGCAGGATTGTTGCTACAGATTCTGCGCGTTTGGCCAGTTCAGCCAGTAGCTCAGTCGTCGTCGTGGGCAGCCCGTCGTCTGAAGGAGCTGCAGCGACCGAAGCGACGGGAGCGGCTGCGCTACTACCGCTCTCGGTGATGGGTCCTGGTACGACACTTGTCGTTGGCGGTGCGGGCGCGGTCGTTGTCGTTGCCGGTCCTGTTGGCTGCGGCCGGCCGGCGACGGGTTCCCTGGAGTAGTCGCTGAACGTAAAGTCGAACTGGCGGTCCTTATCATCGGCCTTGAACTTTACGCGAAGCGTGAAGTTGGCCGGCAACGTTGCGCCGGGAATCGCCGCTTCCAGCGTGTTGCGATCTCGCGTTCGTCCCGGCCTGATGGCAATGGGAGTTGCGATGGGTTTGCCGTTTGAGTCGGTCCGGCCAACACTCGCCGAAAAGCCTGTGATTGCCAGAGGTCGTGTGAAGTCATCATAGAAGTACACGCGGAAAATGTTCGGTCGTGCCAGCGTGCCTTCGAGGTGATGCCAGTTGTCATCGGCCATGAAAAACTGCCCGCCGTGTCGCGGGTTGTGGTCGCCGTGGGAACGCCGTTCGAATGCTTTGACGCGCGGGCTGCCATCGGGACAAGTTCCTGGTTCGAGCTCACGAACGCTTGAATCACTACGACAAGTGAAGTAGAGCGCAGTTGTGATCGGAACGAGTGCGCTTCGATCCACCGGGCAAACGCCGGGCTTGTCCTGGATGACGGTCTGGACTTTGAGACACGAGTACGCCGTTACGAGCCGGACCGGCACGAGAGACAGCCCCGACTGGGGACACTTTCCCGGCTTGTCTTCGAGAACGCCTTCTTCACCCGGCGTTGTGCAGACGTAGGACAGCGGCGGTAGTTCGTCGGCTTTTGCGGGCTTGGTGTTGTCGATACGGACCTCATACAGCGTCGTCGAGTCGCCGTCGTATACCTTTGCAATGATCCGATCGCCGGGCTTGAGCGCGAGATTCGGGCTCTTGTCCACACGATAGGTCATCGTCATTGGAGCCATCCAACCGGGAACGTTCTCGCCGTTGACGGTTAACGTTTTGCCCGCCGCATCCACCTTTTCTATCGTCCCGCGAAAGGTGTGCTCTCTCCTGAGGGCGGTCTGTTGAGCGGGTCGCCAGGTGAACCCGAGAACGGCCCACGACACTAGAAATATTGCGAAGGCAGGCTTCATTGTTTGCTTGGATATCACGCCAGACGGCGTCGGTCAATTAAGCATTATAGGATAACGAACGCGGGCTAAAGCCGGCGACTACGTGCGCGCCGATACGTTCAGGCCAACTCGTAGTCGCGGGCTTTAGCCCGCGTTCGTGTTTGACACCGGCGAACAGGAAACCTACTATTCCCCGCAAGAAACCGACTCGACAGCCGACTCAAAAAAGGTGGGAAGATGAAGCGCATTCTTTGTTTGTCCCTCGTTCCAGTGTTCTTGCTCACACTGGCGTCCGGGGATCTTTGGGCCCAGGCCACGGCGCAGATCAGCGGAACGGTTCGCGATCAAAGTGGAGCCGTGTTGCCCGGCGTAGAGATCACGGCGACGCAGACCGATACGGGGATCATGCGGTCCACGGTGAGTAACGAAACGGGATCCTTCGTCTTATCGAACATCGCGACGGGACCCTACCGCCTCGAAGCGGCTCTTCCGGGATTTCGCACCTACCTCCAGACCGGCATCGTGCTTCAGGTGAACAGCAGCGCGGTGATCAATCCCGTACTTGAAGTCGGCCAGGTTTCGGAGCAGGTGGAGGTGCAAGCCAATGCCGTACAGGTTGAAACGCGGAGCACTGCGGTAGGTCAGGTCATCGAGAACGAACGCATTCTCGAACTTCCGCTGAACGGGCGGCAGGTGACCGACCTCGTGACCCTTTCGGGCGCCGCTGTTCAGACAGTGGTCGGAAACCAGGTCAGCACGCAAAGCATGCAGGGCGGCACGCAGTTTTCGATTGCCGGTGGATTGGTCTTCGGCGTCGGCTACACGCTAGACGGAGCCATGCACATCGATCCGTACGAAGGCGCCAACCATCCAATGCCGTTCCCGGACGCGCTTCAGGAATTCAAGGTAGAGGCCAGCGGCATGGCAGCCAATGCGGGCATGCGATCCGGCGGCGCTGTAAATGCCGTAACGAAGTCCGGCACAAACGAATATCACGGAGATCTGTTCGAGTTCGTCCGCAATTACAAATTCAACGCACGCAATTTTTTTGCGGCGAAACGCGACTCGCTGAAGCGCAACCAATACGGTGGAACCCTGGGCGGGCCGATCGTTAAGAACAAGCTGTTCTTCTTCGGCGGCTATCAGGGGACCAGGACGCGCTCGGACCAGGTTGGCGAAACCACGCGGTTCGTTCCAACAGCGGCAACGCTCGCCGGTGACTGGACCACATTCACGTCGCCCGCTTGCAATGCCGGGCGGCAAATCGCGCTGCGGGCGCCGTTCGTGAACAATCGAATTGATCCGTCGCTCTACAGCAAAGCTGCAATGAATATCGCCGCCAGACTTCCGAGAGTCGATGATCCCTGCGGCAAAATCACCTATGGGTTCTTGAATCGCCCGAACGAGTATCAGGCGGTTGGAAAAATCGATTACCAGTTAAGGGACAATCATTCGCTGTTCGGCCGTTACCTCGCGACCGCGTACTACATGGATCCGCCGTTCCACTTCCAGAAGGATAACGTCCTCACAACGACGAATGCCGGCTTTGACAACCTTGCACAGTCCTACGCCGCGGGCAGTACCTATCTGCTCAGTCCGAACACCGTCAACGCATTTCGACTGACAGTCAACCGCACCGCCATCCACCGTCGGCATGAGCCGAACTTCCAGGCATCGGATATGGGTGTCAAAGCTTACAGCGTTTTGAAAGATGTGATGCTTGTCGCCGTCACCGGTGGATTCAACATTGGTAGCGGCAATAACACTGAAGGAACTTTCAGGACGACCACCTACGCGTTGAATGACGATCTCAATCTGATTCGCGGCAATCATCAGTTCACGCTCGGCGGCCATCTCGCTTATTGGCAGATCAACCAGTACGCACACGTTCGCGATCCCGGCACATATTCGTTCACCGGAACTGCGACCGGATTGGGAATGGCTGATTTTCTAACGGGCAAGCTGACCACGCTCGTTCAAGGCACGCAGGTAGAGTGGGGAAGCCGCGAATGGTACCGATCTCTGTATTTCACCGACTCATGGAAAACCACACCGCGACTGACCCTGAACTATGGGTTGCGGTGGGAACCATTCAATCCGCTTCACTTGAAGTTTGGCGCCATATACGGGTTTAGTCTTGATCGGTTTGCGCAAGGTGTCAGGAGTACCGTATTCCCGACAGGACCCGCGGGCCTCTACTATCCCGGCGATCCCGGTTTCCCCACCAACGGCGCAGCGATCAACGATCGATGGCTGAATTTAGCGCCTCGCGTCGGATTTGCATGGGACGTGACTGGCGATGGACGGACCTCGCTTCGCGCCTCGTTTGGAATTTCGACGGATTTCACAGCCGGCAGGCAACTCGGGTCCAGTGCTGATGCTCCGCCATATGCTCTGATCGCGAATGTCACCAGCCCATCGGGTGGATTGGACAACCCGTACAGCGACTATCCCGGCGGCAATCCGTTCCCGTACGAAGTGGGGCATGGGACCGTTCCGCGATTCACGCCGCTGTCGCAGTACATCCCGATGCTGCGGTACGACATGCGTCCGCCGTATGTCCAGTCGTGGACTCTCAGCATCCAAAGGCAGCTTGCCGGCGATTCATTCGTTTCCGCCAGCTACATCGGAAGTGAGAGCGTCCATATGTGGGCGCAAAAGCAACTCAACCCTGCAGTCTTCTTAGGGCTGGGTCCATGCACGCTCAATGGAGTCAGCTACCCGGTTTGTTCAACGACCGGCAATACCGATCAACGACGGAAGTTAATGCTCCAGAACCCGGTCGAAGGGCAATACTACGGCGTCGTCAATGCGCACGAAGACGGCGGCACGGGGAATTACCACGGTTTGCTATTGTCGTTCCAAAGCCGCGCGATCAAGGGCTTGAATCTCGGCGGCAATTACACCTGGTCTCACTGCATCGGTCCGTACCAGAGCTTCTCGACAAACGCGAACGGAAGTTATGTCGATCCGAACAACCGCAACCTCGACCAGGGCAATTGCGCAGTGGCGGACCGCAGGCAAATAATGAACCTCACAGCCGTAGCCTCGACGCCGCAGTTTGCGAATCACACGTTGCATACTTTATTCACGGGGTGGCGCGTGTCGGGAATTTTCAGAGCGACAACCGGCAACTACCTGACGATTCTTAGCGGTCAGGATCGTTACCTAAATGGCGACAGCGGCGCACAACGCGCCAGTCAGGTGCTCGGCAGCCCCTACGGCGACAGGGGTTCGTTGGCGCGGTATTTGAATCCGAGCGCGTTCGTTCAGCCGGATCTGGGAACAATCGGAAATATGCGGCCGGCGAACGTCGAAGGTCCGGGCAACTGGAAACTGGATACGGCGATCACCCGAGTCTTCCAGATCCGTGAAAATCAGAAACTCGAGTTCCGCGGCGAAGCCTTCAATGTAACCAATAGCCTGATTCCGGGAAGTCCGACCAATTCACTCAGCAGCAACACGTTCGGTCAGATTCTTACGTCGGGCGATGCGCGGGTTATGCAGTTCGCGCTGAAGTATTCGTTCTAGCCGCGCAGTCCGCGGGCAGTTTGGAATCATGATGCTCTCATCCAACAAGATCGTGGGATTTGTCGCGACGAAAGATTACGCAAAGGCACGAAACTTTTACGAGAAGATCCTCGGCAT
>Ga0075425_100003358_pt1 | contig 16270 bp, 17 predicted proteins | sample SoiMethybrSBSTD4_FD_75300 | JGI IMG/M metagenome (GOLD analysis project Ga0075425, IMG submission 75300) | Bulk soil microbial communities from a Populus tree surrounding site in Tennessee, USA - Soil MetaG P. TD hybrid SBSTD4 | ecosystem: Environmental > Terrestrial > Soil > Tree plantation... | reverse complement strand
GATTATGAATTGATTTCCGGCAAGCCGGCTCCGGAACAGTGGTCACAATGGCAGACGGTTTTCAAATCCGCCGCGTCCGACCGCAAGTAAGTCAGAGGGAATCAGACCTCAGGCAACGAGCAGCCAGACCGCTTCGACCCAAACTGTTCTTAAAGAAGAAAGGACGAGAATTGAACAACGCAGGCGACGTTCTCAGAAGTTTTTACGCTGCGGTCACGAAGAAAGACTTGGCCACAGCTCGCGCATGTCTCGCAGACGACATGGTCTTTGAAGGTCTTTTTGAAACCTATCGCAGCGCTGATCAATATATGAAGACCTTTGCCGGATTGCTGCAGATTACAGTGCGACTGGATGTGAAAAAGATCATCGGCGAAGGCAACGACGCTGCCATCTTCTTCGAACTGGAAACCAAAGCGCCTGCGGAAGCCACAGTCCTGGTGGCTGAATGGCATCAGGCACGGGACGGAAAAATATTCCACGCGCGCTCGGCATTCGACGGGCGACCGTACGCTGCGATGTTTTCCGGGGCTGGTGGCCGGAGCGGCTGAGTCGAATCATTCGTTAATAAGTTCACAGCGAGCAAACCGGCCACGATTGAAGTGTAGGATCGTTCTTAAGGCGCAGCAGTGGGCGCGGCCACGCTTCTTGCGGCAGAGTTGACGACAAAGATATTTCCGTATAAGTCCTCAAACATGGCCTGGCAACCCCACGGCTGATCAGCAGGTTTGACCACGAACTTGACGCCGCGCTTCAACGCACGGTCGTAGAGCTTGCGGCAGTCTTCCACTTCAAACACCCACCGGGTTTCAGCGCCAACCCGGGCATCATAGTTCTTAATAGGGTCGTCAGGCGCGATGGGTTTGGCGATCTCCAGAATGATGCCAACCTCTTTGTGATTGCGAGGAGCGACCACTAGCCAACGCTTTCCGTCGCCAAAGTTTCCGTCCTCGGTCTTCACGAAACCAAGAACGTCTGTGTACCAACGAAGCGCCTCGTCATAGTCGCGGACCACGACGGTCGCGTACTTCAAGCGGACGACGCCAAGGGAGTTTTCGTCGGACTGGGCGTGGCACAAGCCGGCGAGCAAGATGGGTGCGAGAAGCAACGATGCAAGCTTCAATTCAAATTTTCGCATGATTTTTGTCCTTGTCTCGTTTGATTTGCCTGCGTACCGCAATTACCGCAGCCGGTTCGATATCACAAACTGGTTGGCATCGGGATCTTTGAAGATCGCCATCGTCCCCCAGACTTCTTGTTTGGGTTCCTGGGCGAACTCGACGCCGCGTGCCTTCAGAGTTTTGGCGGTCGTGAAAACGTCATCGCACCAGAAGGTCAGCGGCTGAAAAGAGCCGATGCGGTCCTCGTGGCCTTCCGGGGTAAACAGCGCCACACGCGATTCTGCGCCGGGGATGAGGAGTTCGATCCAGCGTTGGCCATCGCCCATGGGTTGGTCGGTGACCACTTTGAAACCCAATTTCTCGGTGTAAAACTTCAGTGCAGCATCCTGATTGCGCACCGGAATGCTGGCCAGGCTGATTCCGCGAATCATTTTCGTCCTCCTCGTGTGACTGAGCGTAGCCTGAGCGCTGAGGACCTTGCAATCAGCCAGTTATTGCTATAGTAAGTATCGGTATAGACATGGTCCTCGACGATTACGTGGTTGACGTCCTTCTTCGCGATTTGGTCGGCCACGACCGCCGGCCGGTAAGCTTTCTGGTCTACCTGTGGCTGGCCGCCGAGCAGCAGCGGCGCAAGACTGTGGTCCAGGTCAGTTATCGGGAGTTAGCGGAGTCGATAGGTGTTTCGAAAAGTTCGGTTCAGGCCGCTGCCGGCTGGCTGGTGCGGCGCAAACTGATTACGGTCAGCAAAGAAAAGTCAACCGCAACGCCGCGGTATACAGTGCTGAAGCCGTGGAAGCGCGGCTAAGCTGCCTTCGAAGGAAATCTATAACCCAAACAATTCTCTTAGCCTTTTGGTTTGTGCGCGGCTCACGGGAATTTCCGTTTGCTTTTTGTCGTCCATGCGGAGCTGGTAGGAACTCTTGAACCAGGGAACAACTTCCTTAATGCGGTTGATGTTCACCAGATAAGAGCGATGAGCTCGCCAGAACAGGTTGGGATCGAGACTGTCGAGCAGTTCTTCGAGCGTGCGGCAATTCGATTGGCCTTCCATTCCATTTACGCCGCTGGTAACCACGGTGATGATGCCGTCTTCGATTGAGGCAAAACAAATGTCACGCTGGCTGACCAGAAATAATCTGCCGATGGCCTTCAGAAGGATTTTTGCGGTCTGCGGCTTCTGAGATTCCAGCATGCGGACCAGGGTATCCAGCTTGTCGGATGATGAATTCGCTGGTTCCATTTTCGCGCGGGCCTTCTCGACGGATTGGGCGACGCGTTTGCGATCGAAGGGTTTTAGAAGATAGTCGACCGCATTCACCTCAAATGCCCTCACCGCGTATTGATCGAAGGCGGTGGAGAAAATAATTTGCGGCAGCGGGAGTTTCTTGTCGAGAAGTTTTTTGATAACGCCGAAGCCATCCAGTCCAGGCATCTGCACGTCAAGAAAAACCAAGTCGGGGTTGTGCTCGCGGATGAGGTTTACAGCTTCAAGGCCGTTCTTGCCTTGGGCAACCACATCGACGTCGCCGATATTTTTGAGCAGGTAGGCCAGTTCGTCGCGGGCCAATTGCTCGTCGTCCACAATGAGCGCGGATAGAGACACTCGTAATCCTCAGCCAAAGTATAGCGGATAACACTTAAGGCCAGAGAGCCTCCTTTGCCGTTTCCGAGGCCCTGATACTGGGAACTATTGGTTCGGTTTTCCCATGTGTTGCTGCATCATCTCTTCCATACTGACAGGAGTGCCGGTGATGTGGGTCTTTGCGTCTGAGATGATCTTGACCAGGGTCAAAGTATCGTTTGCGCCCGACATTTTTACCAGGCGCCAGGGAACGATTTTGTCGCTGAGCCAAACATCGGTGCCGTCTTTGGCGTTGCGCCAGTGCTCGCAGGAGAATGTGCCCGCCGGAGTGGTGACCGACTCCGTGCCCATGTTCTGAGCGTTGGCGCGGAAATCGGCTTTTTCCTTAGGCGATTGCATGGCTTTCATCGACATCATCGAGCTCATATCCATGGGCGGTCGGCCAGGCATTTGCATGATAGAGCGCTGAATGATGATGTCGTCGGATTGATGGACCATGAGGTTCTTCATGTAGACAGGGCCGTTGAGCTTCGGGTTCTGCATGGAATATTCGATCCAGTAGCCGCCGGATGCGTCTTTGTCGACGACGGCCATGTCGAAGGGAATCTTCTCACCGTTGGTCTTTACCATTTCGTAACTCGCGCCGGAGCCGACCACCGGATTGAAGACGCCGGCGATGTCAGGCGGCTGCATCATCATGCCCCTTTGCGCGCTGGAGAGTTGGGTCAACGCGGTTGTGGCGAAGGCAATCAGTAGCAAGCGACTGCATAGTTTCATAGTTCCTCCAATTGTGTGCTTCCCGAGGAAACGTGTATTTGTGAGGCGGCTAAGTTTACACCCGCGGTTCACGGGCGCGAAGCCGGTTTGAATGGCGCCAACCCCACTTCTGGCAAATGCAGGAGAAGCGGGGCGCTCCAAACCGTTTACACTAGCTCTTCCGATGAACGTACTTTTTGGTATGAACACAGTCACCGAAGCACTCAAGGCGCGAGGGCGCGCATTTGAGTGGGTAGGAGTCGCAAAAGAACGACATGACCTGCGCCTGCAAAAGCTTATCCAGGAATGCCGGCAACAGGGCATTCCTGTGCGATTGTTACCTCGGGTAGAGCTTGATCGCATGGCTGCGACTGCCTCGCATCAGGGCGTGGTGGCGGTGACTTCGTCAAAACAGTACGCCGATCTGGATGATGTGATCGCGGCAAAGCGCGGGGAGTATTCGCTGGTCATTGTTCTCGATGGAGTGGAAGATCCGCATAATCTCGGAGCGATTCTGCGCACCGCAGATGCCGCCGGAGCGGATGGAGTGTTGATCCCGGAACGACGAGCGGTTGGCGTCACCGGCACGGTCGCTAAAGCTTCAGCTGGAGCAAGTGAACACTTGCCGGTTGCGAAAGTCACGAACATCGCGCGCTCGCTTGAAGACCTTAAAGCCAGAGAATTCTGGATTGTTGGCCTGGATGAACGGGGGAAGCAAAGCTACATTGACATCGATTACAAGATGAATTGCGCGCTGGTGCTGGGGGCCGAGGGCAAGGGCCTGCACGATCTGGTTGCGAAGAAGTGTGATTTTCTGGTTTCGATTCCCATGCTCGGCAAGGTTCCGTCGTTGAATGTGTCGGTCGCGGCGGGAGTGGTGCTGTATGAAGTTGTGCGCCAGAGGCGGCAAACTGCCTGATGAAATTTCTCGGCATACTCTGCGTACTCTGCGGTTTAGCCTTTCCGTCCGCTGCTTTGGATCGCCACGCCTTCACTTTCACGCGTTATAACTTAAACGCGACAATCGAACCGGGACAACAGCGACTTGGGGTGCGCGGGAAGATCACGCTGCGCAACGATTCTGACGCCCCACAGAAAAATCTCGCGCTGCAGATTTCCTCTACTTTGAATTGGGTCTCGATTCGATTCGAGGGCAAGCCGGCTGAGTTCGTATCGCAGACCTACACCTCGGATATCGATCACACCGGGGCGCTGACCGAAGCGGTGGTGGTGTTGCCGCGTGGGGTGCCGTACAGGCAAAGCATCGATCTTGAGATCGGCTACGAAGGAACCATTCCGCAGGATGCCACCCGGCTAACTCGAATCGGCGTGCCCGCTGACACCGCAAAGCATTCCGACTGGGACCAGATTGGGCGTACGTTCACGGCGGTGCGAGGGATTGGTTACGTTGCCTGGTATCCAATCGCGACTGAGGCCGTAAGCTTGTCGGAAGGGAACAGCGTGTTCGAAGAAGTGGGACGGTGGAAGCAACGGGAAGTGGGCGCGGAGATGAGGATTACGTTCATTCACTCCGATTCCACCGGGTCGCGGCCCATACTATTCTGCAACGACAGAGGATCGGTGCTCGGCGAGGAGAATGTGGGCAGGGCGTATTCGGTCGAGACGGAATGCAGATTTCAGTCTGTGGGCACAACGGCTCCGCTTTTTCTAATCGGAAACTACGACGTACTCGACAAGCCCGCTGTGAACATTTCGTATTTGTCTGGTCATAAATCGGGCGCTGACGACTACGCGCTCGCGGTCGAACAAATCGCGCCGTTAATCAGCAAATGGTTCGGCGACCATCGCGACAAGCCGGAGTACAAGGCCGAAGTTGTCGAGTTACTTGATCCCGCTGCGGCGCCGTTCGAATCCGGAGCCATGCTGCTCGCGCCACTCACGGGCGATGAGACAACCATCCTTCTCTCCGCGCTTCGGCAAATCACCCATCTGTATTTCCCCTCGCCGCGCACCTGGATCAGCGAAGGCCTCGCTGGTTTTGCGCAGGCCAATTATTTCTTGAATGAAAAAGGACGCGACGCCGCACTCACCTATCTGCAAAGTCACCGGACTGCGCTCGTCCAGACGGAAAAAGGAAATCTCTCTCGCGCCGGCGATCATTCCGCCGAAACCTCGCTCATCAATGCGCCCGACGAATTCTATGTACAAACTAAAGCAATGAATGCCTGGTGGATGCTACGAGACATTGTGGGGGATATCGCGCTCACCGCTGCACTGCACAAGTACGACTCTCGCGACGACACTAGTGCCGACTACATGCAAAAGCTCATCGAAGCTCAGTCGCATCGCGATCTCAAGTGGTTCTTTGACGACTGGGTGTATCGCGATCGTGGACTGCCCAATCTGCGCATCGCGAATGTTTATACCAGCCCAATTCAGCATAGCGGTTACATGGTTACTGTTACCGTCGAAAATTCTGGAACCGCTGGAGCCCAAGTGCCTGTGACTGTGCACATGTCGCGAGGGGAGGCCACCGAGCAGTTGATCGTCGCCGGGAACGCAAAAGCGTCGGTAAGAATCGTGGCGGTAGCAGTGCCGGAAGAAATCAACGTAAACGATGGCAGCGTACCGGAAAGCGAAGGTACGAGCCACACATATAAGATTGAAGCGAATCATTAATTAATTCGCCGGAGGCTTCTTTGTCCTACATTCAATTTCTTGGCGCGGCAGGAACGGTAACCGGATCGAAACATTTAATTAATGTGTCCGGCGACGACTCGGGCAAGAGCGGAGTGCAAGTCCTGGTCGACTGCGGGCTGTTTCAGGGGAAGAAAGAATGGCGTGACCGTAACTGGCAGAAGCTTCCGCTCTCCGCCAATGATATTGAAGCATTGATTTTGACGCACGCTCACCTCGACCATTGCGGCTGGATTCCACGGCTGGTGAAGCAGGGCTTTCGTGGGCCGATTTATGCGACGCCCGCAACAATAGATCTTTGCGGCATCCTGCTACCCGATTCCGGCCACCTGCAGGAAGAGGATGCCGCGTTCCACAACCAGCACAAGACCTCGAAGCACGATCCTGCGCTGCCGCTATATACCGAGGAGGAAGCACAGGAATGTTTGCAATACTTCAAGCCGGTTGCATTCGGCGAGAGCAAACAAATTTCACCTCAGTTGTCATTTCGCTTTGTTCATGCCGCGCATATTTTAGGATCATCGATGGCGGAAATCACGCTCGCGGGCGAGGGCGCCCGCGCCACGCGTCTGTTGTTTACCGGCGACATCGGACGCGTGCACGACCAGAACATTGCTCCCGGGAAAGTGGTCTATTCCGGGCCACAGACCGGCGAGTGTGCCGACATCGTGGTGATGGAATCGACTTACGGCAACCGCGTCCATCCCAAAGACGATCCACGGCCTCAACTAGCCGACATTATTAAGAAGACTGTCGAACGCGGCGGCGCGGTCGTTGCTCCCTCGTTCGCAGTTGAGCGCACACAGAAATTCGTCTTCATGGTCAAAGAATTGATGGAATCCGGCCAAGTGCCGCACGTCCCCATTTTTTGCGACAGCCCTCTGGCGATCAAGGCGGTCAACATTTTTCTCAAGCACACGGAAGAATACAGCGACGCCACTAAACAGCTCATCAGCCGTTACGGCTCCCCGCTCAAGTGGACAGGCTTGACGTTTGCGCAGACCGCGGAAGAATCGAAGAAGATCAATGATTACAAAGCACCCTGCATCATTATTTCTTCCAGCGGGATGGTGACGGGAGGACGCATTTTGCATCATCTGGCGCAACGCCTGCCTGATCCGAAGAACACCGTCATATTCATTGGATTTCAGGCGCCGGGCACACGCGGATTCACCATCAAGAGCGGAGCGCCGGAGGTGAAAATCTTCGGCCAGATGGTTCCGATTCGCGCGCAGGTGGCGGCGCTCGAGCAATTCAGCGATCATGCGGATACGCCCGAGCTTCTGGAATGGCTGCGTACGTTCCCGGCTAAGCCGTCAACAACTTATCTGGTACACGGCGAACCGGATGCATCCAGTCAGCTGCGCGATGTCATGACTAAAGAGTTGGGATGGAATGTACAGGTCGCGCAGTGGATGGAAAGGGTTCAGATTTAAGATTGTTTCACCACGGAGACACGGAGGCACTGAGAAAAGCAGAAATGAGAGTTTGTCTTGGTGCTTTCAGTCCACTGAGCTGACACCAACAAGTTCAAGAGTGTGAACTTCTCCGTGTCCCCGTGTCTCCGTGGTGAATGTTTTTTCGGGTGAAGCTGACCAGCGCTTCGAGCTTTTTTGCAGCGCTGCCTGAATCAATCGACTGAGCCGCTAAGTCGGCGCCAGCTTTCAAGTGCTCGGCTTTGCCGGCGGCGACCAGCGCCGCGGCGGCGTTCATCAGAACCACATCGCGACGTGGCGATTTCTCTCCCGTCAAAATACTTCGTACAATCCCGGCATTCTGCGCGGCGTCACCCCCGGAAATTGCGTCAAGCGGCGCGCGCTGAAAGCCAAATTCATCGGGATCGATCTCATAGGAATGTACATTTCCCTCGCGTACTTCGGCGACCCGCGTAGCACCTGTAATCGTGATTTCGTCGAGTCCATCAAGCCCGTGAACTACAAATGCTCGGCGGGTTCCCAGCATGCTGAGCGCTTCTGCAACTTTGTCGACCAGATCGAGCGCATACACGCCGACCACCTGCGCGGAGGCTCCCGCAGGATTCGTCAGCGGACCAAGCAGATTGAAAACAGTCCGCAATCGGGTTTCACGGCGAACGGGCTGAACGTACTTTGCCGCGGAATGAATCGCGGGCGCAAACAAAAACGCGATTCCCACTTCGCGTATGCACTGTGCTATCAGTGCAGGCGGAAGCTCAATGTTCACTCCGAGCGCTTCCATCACATCGGCCGCGCCGCATTTCGCGCGCATGCCTTGACCGGCAATCTTGGGAGTAGAGCTGCGATTGCCGTGTTTAGCTACTCGCACTCCGGCGCCCGCCACCACGAAAGCGGTGACGGTTGAAATATTGAAGGTCCCGGCGGCATCGCCTCCGGTCCCACAAGTGTCGACCAGGGCTTCGCGGCCGGTACCGCTGGCATCTAGCACGGAGTCGTCAGGGACCCGAATTGGCGTTGCCGCCGCGCGGATGGCCTCGGCAAAGCCAACGATCTCTTCGACCGTCTCCCCCTTCATATGCAGTCCCACCAGCAGTGCCGCGATTTGCGCATCGGTGCACTTGCCGGAAAGCACCTCACTCATGACGGCACGCGCCTCATCACGCGAGAGAGACTCACGATGATTCACGATTCGATGAAGAGCTTCGAGCATCATGGCAGTCCAAGGATTGTACGGCATATTCAGGATTGACTCGGTCGGCAACCGGCTGCGGGTGGCGGCTTCCTATTGTGGGTGGCCGTTTCCCTATAGGGACAAGAACGAGCGTCGATCATAACTTTTCTGAGTAATTACAGGACAAGTGTCGTAACTTGCACTACAATCATTGGGCTGTTTCAACTTAGGGGGGACTATGGCTAATTTAGAAGGCGCGCTTGAGCAACTTAGAGAAGAACGCAAGCGGGCCGAGGAACAAGCAGAACAACTTGGAAGTGCGATTCTTGCAATTGAAGGCATTCTTGGACGAAGCTCAGGTAGTCGCAACGGCAGACAGCCAGGACGTGTGGTATCAGCCGCTGCGAGACGCCGCATGGCGCAGGCCCAGAAGGCAAGGTGGGCACGTGTACGGCAAGGGTCAAGTTCAACGGCCACAGCCGGACCGCGCATAGCCGGGAAGAGACGTACTCTTTCAGTTGCCGCTCGCCGGAAAATTGCCGCCGCGCAACGCGCACGATGGGCGCGCTTCAGGGCAAAACAGGACAGAGTTGCTGCTTAATCGGACAGAAGAGCACGTTTAGTCATGCGTGTTAAGCGCGAATCATCCAAAGCGACCCAGGACGACTCGCATGAACACGCGCAAGCCAATGACTGAACATAAGTGTCGTCAGGGATGGCTTAAGCACCAGTTCTGGTGTTATAAGTCATCCCTCTTCACCCAAGTGCTGACATAACTCACTTCAAAAGGGAAACTCAGTTGATCAAATCAAAACTATTCCTATGTCTCGGATTATTGTTTTCAGCGACCGCGTTCGCGCAACTCGATGATCAATCACGCCAGCTTTCTCATGACATCTTCAAGCAACTGATCGAAATTAATACAACCGACTCTGTCGGCAATGTAAGCACAGCGTCTGAGGCGATGGCTGAGCGGCTCCGCGGTGCTGGTTTTGCGGAGAGCGATATCTTCATTGGCGGCCCGACGGATCGCAAGAAAAACCTGGTTGTACGCCTGCATGGATCGGGCGCGCACAAACCGGTGCTGCTGATTGGACATCTCGACGTAGTTGAAGCCCGCCGCGAAGACTGGACGACCGATCCGTTTCAATTCGTGGAAAAGGACGGTTTTTACTACGGCCGCGGCACTCAGGACATGAAAGATGGCGACGCCATCATGGTCACGACCTTGATGCGTTTCAAGAAAGACGGCTATGTTCCCGATCGCGACATCATTCTGGCGCTTACGGCGGACGAGGAAGGCGGCAACTACAACGGCGTGGACTGGCTGGTCAAGAACCACCGCGATCTGATTGATGCGGAGATTGTACTCAACACCGACGACCTGACTTTGTGGACTCACGATGGCAAGCCGCGCATGATGCAAGTGATCGCGAGCGAGAAAATATATTCTGACTATGAACTGGAGGCGACGGACCCCGGTGGGCACAGCTCCCTACCCAAGCCAGATAGTCCCATTTACCGTTTATCGCGAGCCCTGGCACGCCTGCAGCAATACAAGTTTCCTTTCGAATTGAATGAAGTTACTCGCGCATATTATGAGCGGATGGCAAGTACGGAAACTGGCCAGCGCGCAGCCGACATCAAGGCCATGCTGAAGAGGCCTCCCGACAAAGACGCAATCAACCGGTTTTCCCAAGACTTGAGTGAGAATGCCACGCTCCACACAACGTGCGTGGCCACACGGGTGAATGCGGGACATGCCAACAACGCCCTGCCGCAGCGAGCCGACGCTATCGTGAATTGCCGAATTCTGCCTGGACACACCCGCGAGGAGATCCACGAATCTCTGGTTCGTGTGATATCCGATCCTGCAATCGCAATTAAGTATGTCGACTCGGCGGGTAAGGCAACGGCTTCCAATGCCCCGCCGCCGATCCCGATATTCACGCCTCACCCCATGAGACCAGACGTTCTCAAAGCGGTCGAAAAGGTAACCAACGAGATGTGGCCTGGAACTCCTATTATTCCCACGATGGCCCAGGGCGCATCAGATGGAATCTATACGAGTGCGGCTGGTATGCCGACCTACATTATCGCCGGAGTAGCCGTGGATTTGGACGACGATCGCGAACACGGAAAGGATGAACGGATCGGAGTTGATTCGTTCTACCAGGGCTTGGATTTCTACTACCGCTTCCTGAAAATGGTCACTAGCCCCGGATCTTAGACTCGAAATCCGGTAGCACTTTCAGCAAGGGGCCGCACTTAGTTCGTGCTCTTTCCGGGTCGGAACAGCGCGCAGTAAATGCCGCCTAGAACCATCAATAAGCCGCCCCACCACACTGGCGCGTGAAGATCGGCCAGCACGGTATCCGGCGGATGCGACCATTCGGCGAGTCCGGTCGCGAAGATGATCACACCGTAGATCAAGAGCAGCACTCCAACAAAGAACCAGACCGGAATGATGTGGTGTTTTTCGCTCATTTCATCTACCAGAAAATGATTTGCAGAATCACAAGAATCACCAGCGCCGCCGTGCCCCATACTACTGGTCTATGCCACCAGCTCGCGTGCTCCTCTCGCGCCAGCGGAGTCAAGCTGTAAACCAATCCCACCAGTTCCGATTCAGCCCGGGGCTTCGTCACTAATGTCACGAGTACGGTAACTACGACGCAAACTACGCAGGACCAGAGCGACTGATACATATCCTGCGCCAGCGGCTGGGCGATGGGTGAGAGCGCGAAGACTCGCACCCAGTGCTCGGGATCGAATTTCATCAGGCAGAACATGGTGATTGAGGACAACGTTCCCGCCAGCAATCCCCAGAATCCCGCGGCGCGGCTCACCCGCTTCCAAAGCATTCCTAAAATCACCGTTCCGAAGAGTGGCGCAATGAAGAAGCTGAAGAGCGCCTGAACATAGTCCATAATGCTGGCAAATCGCATCACGATATAAGCCGTGCCGATGCTGATGACAAGTCCGATCAGCGTGCACCAGCGGCCCATCGAAACGTAGTGCTGGTCGGGCGCGCTCTTGTTTACGTAGGGACGGTAAATATCGTATGTCCAAACCGTGGCGAAGGCGCTGACGTTGCCTGCCATACCGGCCATGAATCCCGCGATCAGCGCGGTTATGCCGAGTCCCAGCAACGCGGGGCCGCAGTAACGCGCGAGCATGAGCGGCAACACTTCGTTATAGCTGTATTGCCCAGCCTGCAGATTGCTGGCCGGCATCAGGTGCATGGGCAGCACTGCGCGACCGAGGACGCCGGGGAAAATGACGATCAGCGGTACCGCCATTTTGAAAAATGATCCAATGATCGGCGCCATTTTTGCGGAACGAATGTCTTTGGCTGAAAGCACGCGCTGTACGACGAGAAAATCAGTGGTCCAGTAGCCCATCGACTGCACCAGCGCCAGGCCAAAAACGATCCCAACCCAATACATGCCCATGGGATTGTTGTTGGGCGAACTCATGGGCTGCCACATGTGGGTGAAATCCTGGCCAGGAAAATTCTGATGAATGCGCGCGACCATTCCGCTCCAGCCACCAGTTTCACTAAACCCGAGAATCGGAATGAGCAACGCGCCGAACCAGATGAGAAAGAATTGCAAGACCTCGTTAAAGATGGCGGAAAAAAGTCCGCCGGCGGCGACATAGATTCCGACCGTCAGCGATGAAACCCAGATGCTGAAATTAATGTTCCAGCCAAGCACTACCTTCATCACGACAGCCATGGCAAACATGTTCACGCCTGACATCAGCACAGTCATCACCGCGAAGGTGATTGCGCTGAGAGTGCTGGCTTCAGGCCCGTAGCGCAGTTTCAGGTATCCGGGAACGGAGTGGGTTTTGGAGATGTAATAGAACGGCATCATCACCAAGCCTAGAAAGACCATGGCCGGAATGGCGCCGATCCAATACCAGTGCGCGGCCATGATGCCGTATTGATAAGCCGATCCTGCCCAGCCCAGCAGTTCGAGCGAGCCAAGATTCGCGGAGACAAACGCAAGTCCGGCGACCCAGGCGGTCATTTCGCGTCCGGCAAGAAAAAAGTCTTCGCCGGTCTTGGCGAAGCGTTTCAGATAAAAACCGATCGCCAGCACCAGCGCAAAGTAAATAGCGATGATCGCAAGGTCGGCGCGGGAGAGGCGAACTAATCGTTCGGGAGTGGAGACAGCAAAGGCAAAGAGTGGGGTCATTTGCATTTTGTATCAGCGCGCAGAGAAGCGGAAGATTGTCATGCTATGGAACGTATGCCCGTGCTTCAATTCGGTCGTGGGAAACTTGGGATGGTTCGGCGAGTCCGGGAAGTGCTGCGTCTCCAGGCACAGCGCGTCCCGCCGCTGATACGCCTTGCCGCCTTTGCCGGCAATGGTGCCGTCAAGAAAGTTGCCGGTATAAAACTGCACTCCGGGTTGGTCGGTCAACACTTGCAACACGCGCCCGGTCGAGGGCTCGTACACTTCCGCAGCTTCGGAAAGTTTGCCTCCGTTATCGAGTACCCAGTTGTGGTCGTAGCCGTGGCCTTTCTTGAGTTGGTCGTTGTCGCTATCGATGCGTGCGCCGACTGCGGTCGGTTTGCGAAAGTCAAACGGAGTACCGGCGATAGAAGCCACCTCTCCGGTCGGAATCAGATTTTCGTTGACCGGAGTGTAATGGCTGGCGTCGATCTTGAGCTGGTTGTGAAGAATGTCGCCATTGCCTTGCCCAGCGAGATTGAAATAAGAATGGTTGGTCAGATTCAAAACAGTGTCTTTGTCGGTGGTCGCGGAGTAATCGATCTTCAGATCTTTGCCCACAAGTGTGTAACGCACAACCGCGGTCAGCTTCCCAGGAAAGCCTTCGTCGCCATCCGGGCTGACGTGAGTAAGTTCGACGCCATGGGGAATTTCTTTGGCCTTCCACACTGCTTTGTCGAATCCTGTGAGGCCGCCGTGGAGGGTGTTAACGTGATGTTGCGGATCGGGCCCGTCATTTAGCGGGAGGGTGAACGTCTTGCCGCCAAGCATGAACTTGCCGCCCGCGATGCGGTTTGCATAACGTCCGACGATCCCGCCGAAATGCGGCGAGTTTTTGGCGACGTAATCGTCGAGCGAATCGAAGCCGAGCACCACGTCGGCGGACTTCCCGCTCTTGTCAGGAACTTTGAGCGATTGAATGATGGCGCCGTAAGTAATAATGTGGGCTTCGACCGTAGGACTCTTCAGGACATAAACGTCGACCGCTGTACCGTCCGCCATTTTGCCGAACGATTGTTTCGTGACCTGAGCTTCGAGACCTGCCGCCATTGACATTAAAGCAATCACGAGAGCTATTACCCTCATGTCGCAATCCTCCTGTGCGAATGCCCGGCGTTAGACTTCGCCGTGCGCAATCGGAACAGGCATTATCCTTGATCGGCTTCGATTTGTGAATTTTTCTTTTGAGTGGGGATGGGGCGGCTGTCATCGGGCGCAGCTATTGTAATGAAGCAGCTGTTGTGAGAGAACATAAAGTCGCTTTGAGCAGTCGCTCGCTTGCCTGCTGTACGTACCTGCCTCTATGGACGGCAAATCGGAACTGAAACTCAAGGAGCAATCGCACCGCCGCTGGAATCCTCTCACGCAGGAGTGGGTGCTGGTATCTCCGCACCGGACGCAGCGGCCGTGGCAGGGCTTGGTTGAAGCAACGCCCGCGGTCGAGCGCCCGAGATATGATCCCTCCTGCTACTTGTGTCCGGGCAATCAAAGAGCGGGTGGAGTCCTGAATCCGCAATATGATTCCACGTTTGTCTTTGAGAACGACTTTGCCGCTTTGAAAAAAGATTCTTCGTTGGGACGCCTCGACGTAGCTGGAAAAGGGCTGCTGGTCGCCGAGGGCGAACAGGGAATCTGCCGCGTGATGTGCTTTACTCCACGCCATGACTTGACGCTCTCGGGCATGAGTGTCGACGAGATCGCTACTGTAGTGCGGGCGTGGGCGGCCCAGTTCGAAGAGCTTGCTGCCGTGGCGGGGATTTCGCATGTGCAGATTTTCGAGAACCGGGGCGAGATGATGGGCGCAAGCAACCCTCATCCGCACTGCCAGATTTGGGCGACCAGTTCGATCCCGCAAGCGCCCAGCCGAGAATTACAGTCGCAAAAGGACTATCGTGATCAGCGCGGAAGTTGCATGCTTTGCGACTACAATGCGCTGGAGCAAACGGAAACCGAGCGTTTGGTGTGCGAAAACGACGGTTTTATCGCTCTCGTGCCTTTCTGGGCGGTCTGGCCGTTCGAGGTTCTCATTACCAGCCGGAGGCATCTTGGCAATTTTTCTGAATTTGAGCCGAACGAGGTGACGCAACTGAGCGCGATCCTGAAGCAGATCGTATCGACGTACGACCGAATCTTTAACGCTCCTTTTCCGTACTCAATGGGATTTCATCAGACTCCGTGTGATGGGAAACCACATGCGGGATGGCATTTTCACGCGCATTTTTATCCACCACTTTTACGCTCGGCGACTATTCGAAAATTCATGGTGGGATTCGAAATGCTGGGGACTCCGCAGCGTGACATAACGCCGGAATCGGCGGCGGAGAGATTGCGGTCTCTCGCCGAGAGTGCGACATGACATTTTCCGATTCCAATTACTGGCTGACCAGCGTCTCGATGACTGCTGCCACAGCGGGTGAATTGCCGGCAGGAGTGGACGTAGCGGTGATTGGCGCGGGTTTTACCGGGCTCTCTGCCGCGCGAGCGCTGGCTAAACGCGGAGTCACGGTCGCGGTATTCGAAGCCAACACCATTGGCTGGGGCGCCAGTTCGCGCAATGGCGGCATGGTGCTCACCGGGTTGAAGCTGAGCGCGCAGGCGCTTTCAAAGCGGTACGGAATCGAGCTGACGCGACGGATGTACGCCGCTTCTCTGGATTCCATCAGCCTTGTCGAAAGCATTGTTCGCGAGGAAAACATCGATTGCAATTTTTCGCGTTGCGGTCATCTTGAGGTCGCCTGTAAACAGTCGCACTTCGATGCGTTCGCCCGCTCGGCGGAGTTTATTGGCAGGGAATTTAATCATCCGCTGCGAATCGTGCCCCGGAACGATCTGGCGGGCGAGATCGGATCTGCCAGCTATTTCGGGGGCCTGGTAGACGAAACCAGCGCGGGAGTGAATCCTGCGCGTTACGTTGCGGGCCTGGCCAGCGCTGCGCTCAAGGCAGGGGCGGCGATTTACGAGAATGCCCGAGTCATCGACGTTAGGCCGAGGGCCAACAACGGGTCAGGAAAGTTTGAAATAAAAACTACTCGCGGGAACGTGGTTGCCGACAATGTCCTGGTGGCAACCTCGGGCTATACGTCACAGACGACGCGCGTCCTGCAAAAGAAGATTATTCCAATCGGTTCGTTCATTATTACAACCGAACGTCTTGCCGACGAGGTGGCGCATCAACTCAGCCCGCGCAATCGCATGATTTTCGACTCGAAACACTATCTTCACTACTATCGGCTTACGCCGGATAATCGCATGTTGTTCGGCGGGCGGGCTGCTTTTTTCCCCGAAACCAAGAACACGATCCG
>Ga0075425_100003354_pt1 | contig 16279 bp, 11 predicted proteins | sample SoiMethybrSBSTD4_FD_75300 | JGI IMG/M metagenome (GOLD analysis project Ga0075425, IMG submission 75300) | Bulk soil microbial communities from a Populus tree surrounding site in Tennessee, USA - Soil MetaG P. TD hybrid SBSTD4 | ecosystem: Environmental > Terrestrial > Soil > Tree plantation... | reverse complement strand
CAGGAGCGCTCGTGACTTGACGACGGCTTCGTTCGACTCGCCCATTCTGATCGAACCTTCTCGGACGCCCCAAGCGAGGTGCTCGGCCGCGTCTCGATACTGACCGAGCTTGAGCTCCGCCGTGCCCAGGTTCACTGCGATGTCCCAACTTTTCACGAGCGCCCAGGCGGCCGAAAGCGACGACTTGGCCTTGCGGAAGTCGCTGCGCCTGCCGAACTGATTCGCTTCCTCGAAAAGTTGTCGCGCGCGTGCACGATCGGATTCTCCGACATTGGGCGGATCGGCGTGCGCGACGTCGACCCATCCAACGAGCAGCGGCAAAGCGACCAAGAGGTGACGGACCAGGAGCATGAATTCAAAAGTGGCTCGTGCCAGCGGGAAACGGATTGTTGTCGCTCCCGTGATTCGGAACGGTGCCGGTTGGAACTACGGGCGTGGCTGACGCGGCCGGCGCGGGCAACGAGGCACCCTGCGCGCGCGGCACGGGAGCGACGTCGCCTGTTCTGCGTGCGGGAGCTCGCGCTGGCGCGGGAGGCGTCGCCTTGATAGGAGGCGCCGGCGCGGGAGTTGGGTCCGTCTCCGCGATCGGAGCGACCGTGCTAGTTGGTTGGGGCAGAACCATGGGAGCGGTGGGCTCGGGCGGCAACGCTACTGGGTTCGTCGGCTCCGTGGGAGGGGGCGAAAGAATCACGGGCGGCGTGGACGAAACGGGATCGCCAGGGAGGCGGACCGCCACGACCGCGAGCACGATGAAAAGAGCGATCACGAGACCGACTAGCCCCCATCGTGACCACGGTGGGTGCACGACCTTGAACGATTCTCCAACGGGGTCGCCGACGAGCGGCGGTTCGTTCGGCCCATGAAACACGGCCCCCGGTGACGAAGGGCTCCCGCTGACCGCTGGAGCGATGGTCGTCGGAAGCTCCGCTGCGCTACCGAGCGGGGGGGTGCTCGATCGACCGAAGGGTTCTCCTTCGGCGTCGAGCGTCTCCGCGACGCGGACGCTGTCGCCGCGAAGGTGCGCTGAGGTGTACGGCGGCGTGTCGCTCACCGTCCCTCCTTACCCTTCGGCGCGGATTCGGGATTCATGGTTTGACCGGCGCCGTGGCGCGAGCGCGATAGTAGCCGGTCGCCCCCACGGCTTCTAGAAAATGTGCTCGGCCTTCACGTCCGAAGGGACACGCACCCGTTCGCGATGATCACGGGGCAGAGGCCCGCGATCTGGCGCAGCATGGCGGCGACGGCCTCCTTGCTCAAGTACATGGTGACACCGGTGCACGTCGCGACAGCCGGTTGGTCCTTGTCGAAGCCGTTTGACAACCATCGATGGCGGCGGCCTTTCGTTGAGTGCCGTTCGTTGGTGATCCGATCGCAACATGTCGCACATGAGCCCACCCTGCCTTTTCAGGCGTGGACGCCACGATTCGACCGTCCTAGGTTGGATGGTGGCGACGTTTCGGACGTCCAAAATTCGTAGAGGATGGGGGGGCAGATGCTTCGACGATTCTTGGAAGGTCTTGTCATCGCGACGCCTGCGATGCTGATCGGTTGCGGTTCGTCGGTCGAGAGCGGCACACCGGGCGACGCCGGATTGTCAGGGGACGGTGGCGCCGAGTCAGGTGCGGACGCGACATCCGATGCACCGAGCGAACCGCTGCCCGCGGTCGCGGTCACGTTGGCGGCCACGAAGACGCAGGTGACGGCTGCCGGATCGATCACGCTCACGGCGACCGCGGTGGCCGATCGGGCGACGGTGGGCAAGATCGAATTTTACGAAGGAACGACGCTCCTCGCGACGAAGAACGCATCGCCCGCCACGCTCGACCTCTCGTTCGTCGAAGGGGACAACGGCACCCACACGTTCACCGCGAAAGCGTATACGCCGACGGACAGCGCGACCAGCGCACCCCTCGATGTCACCGTCGCGATTCCGCTGGATCCTTGCGGCGTCGACCGCACGAGGTGCGTCGCGACCGGTTGCCCGCCCGGACTTTGCCTTTCGCCTTCGCACGTACCCAATGGGTTCGGTGCCATGTCGCGCAGTCGGGGCATTCGGGACATCACGCTCATCGGCAGCAATGCATTCGATACCAAGACGGGCGCGCTCGGCAGCATTCGCGCGGCGAACACGGATGCGACGATCTACGAAGTTGTCTCCGGAATCGGATTCGTACGCACGCATCAACCGGGCAACGAGCCCGATCTGGCGATTTGGGTTTTCTCGACTCTCACGATGAACGGCGTCGTCGGGACCTTCACCGGCGACGCTGCGCCCGTCTTGGCGATCGCCAAAGACGCGTCGATCACCGGCGGACGACTCGACGTGGCGGCCAAGGGGCAAACCGCGGGGCCTGGCGGATTTCTCGGCGGAACCTACGCCGCCGACGGACTCGGTTGCGCGTTCGGCAAAGGGACTTCGAGCGGCGGGGGTGGAGGCGGATTCGGAAGCGACGGCGCCCTAGGAGGGTCGGGTGCAGGAGGCTTGGCGACCAATTGCGATGCCGCCTACGGCGAGCTGTTGTCGCTGCGCGGTGGATCGGGCGGCGGCGGCGGCGACGACAGCAACATGGCGGCGACGAATCCGTTTGGCGGCGCGGGCGGGGGCGCCATTCAGATCTCGGCGTTCGGCGCGTTGACGATCGACGGCGTCATTCACGCCGGCGGTGGGGCGGGGCGCACGTCGGAGGGGAATTCGCGCAGCGGAGCCGGCGGTGGATCGGGCGGCGCGATCTTTCTCGAGAGCCCGTCGATCTCGCTCACGGCGAACGCCGCTCTTTATGCGAACGGCGGCGGTGGCGGAAGCTCTTCACCCGGAACGGGTGGAGTCTGCGGATCGCCCGCCGCGTCCCAAGACGGCCAAGCGAGCCTCGTTCCTGCGACGGGCAGCCACTGCGGCGGTGGGTACGGCGGCGACGGCGCTGCTGCCGCAACACCAGCTAAACCGAGCATCAGTGTCGGAGGAGGAGGCGGCGGACTCGGCCGAATCGTTCTTCGAACCCTCTCCTCGGCCAGTGTCGCCGTGTCGACGACGAACCTGAGCCCCGGCGCCGGCTCGACCGCGTACCACGTCGCGCAGAATCTCTAGATGGTGAGCTGCGACCATCGACCCAAAGTCTTCAATTGACGGCGAACACCACGTTGAACGCCGGCACTGCGTTGTTGCGGGCCTCTTCGGCGCTTTGACCAGCGGATTGTGATCGACGTCTCGACGGACTCTGATCGCTGCCTCATTGGACGGGTGGCGGAGCAGAAGAGGAGTACAAGCTCGCCCCGTCCCCCCGGTGGCATGCCCTTGACCCAGAGCGACCGCCGAGCTTCCCTCTCGTAGCGACCGCCGCGCAAGGAGACCGCCCATGAGCCAGATGCCGAAGCCGACGGACGAGCACCGGAGGCTCCCCCTGGGGACCGGGCGGAGAGGCGGTAGGAAAGCACAGCGCGAGGTGACCCGGAACATGAACGCGATGGTTCGGGCTTGCTTGGTGCTGTTCATGATCGGCTGCCACCCGCGGGGCGCGCCGGCGGCGGGTGCAGCCGCCATCGTTCGCGAACGTTACGATCGAGACCAGGCGGCCCGAATGGTGCCGATGCTGTGCGAGGTTCTGCGCTTTCCCACGGTCGCAGGCAACGACAAGGCGCGGAGCGACCAGCAGGCATGGTTGACCACGACGGGGCAGGCGCTCGGACTCACCGTGCGCGACGCGGGGCTCGTCACCGAGATCGAGCTCCCCGGGCCTTCCGGCGCGCCGGTTCTAGGGTTGCTCGTGCATGGCGACGTTCAGCCGGTCGAGGCGACGAAGTGGACGATCCCGCCATTCGACGGCGCGTCCCGCGATGGCTACGTGCTCGGTCGCGGGGCGGCAGACGACAAGGGGCCGCTCGTACAGGCGCTCCTCGCCATGAAGGCTTTGCGCGAGAGCGGAGTCGCGCGCACGCACACCATTCGTCTCCTCGTGGGGAGCGACGAAGAGAGCGCCAACAAAGACATCGCCCAGTATCTCGAGACGCATCGGCCGCCGGACTACAGCCTCGTGCTCGACTCCGACTTCCCGGTCGTGGTCGGCGAGAAAGCTTGGAACCTCCTCACGCTGACGACGCCGCTCGACGAGCGCGCCGGCGGCAAGGCGTTTCCCTACCGGACGACGGATCTCGAGGCCGGGCTCGCGGCCAGCATCGTTCCCGACCAGGCGCGCATCGTCTTGCGATGGCGCGCGGGCCAACCCGATTGGGAGCCGCTCACCGCGCGGCTCCGCGCGCACAAGCCGGCCGAGGGGACACGCCTCGAGCTCGACGCTCGCGGAGAAACGCTGGCCGTCATCGTCAGCGGGAAATCGGCACACGGCGGCGTCAACCTCGAGGGTGGTCGCAACGCGCTGGTGGCGCTGGCGTCGATCATGGAGGGTGAGTTGCCCGCGGGCGGCGCGAACGATCTCCTCGGCGCCGCGCGGCTCGCGGGCCAAGATCTCTACGGCACGGGCTTCGGTCTTACGCAATCGGATCCTTTGTGGGGCCGCTACGCCGTCAACGTGGCGACGATCAAACCCCCGGCCCCAAAAAGCGGCAGCACTGCTGCTGGCAACGTCGATCGTCAGCTCGCCATCAACCTGCGCCGCCCGCCGCCGCTCACCGGGCCCGAGCTCAAGGTCAAGCTCGATGCCTGGGTGAAGGAGCTGAACGGGCGCACCGGGGCGCATATGGCGACGGGCGGTTTTTACGATGACGAGCCCTTGGTGTTCGATCCGGCGGCGAAGATCGTCAAGCGTTTGATGGCGGCCTACGCCCGCGCCGCCGGGACGCCCGCGTCGCCCGGCATTTCAGGCGGCGGCACCTACGCCAAGCGGATGCCGAACAGCATCGCCTTCGGCATGTGGTTCCCTGGCGCGCCCTACCCCGGACATGACGTCGACGAAAAAGTTCCCATCAGCGATCTGCACCGCGGGGTCCACGTGCTGATCGAGGCGATGGTCGACCTTGCGAGCGGTCCGCCACTGCACGAACCGTTCAAGCCGTGACGCCGCGGCGCGCCTCATTCGTGACGCGGAATCGTCACGCAATCGTCGCCTGACCGGCCGCTCGGTCCTCATAGAGTGCCGCCCCACACGGAGAGGACCCATGAGAAAGATCGCGTTATTGGCGGTGCTCGCAACCACCGCTTTGGTCGGGGCAGTGGCAAGCGGTGGCACGACGGAGCCGTTCAATACGAAGTCCGCCAACACCCTGACGATAGCCGTCTTCGGCGACTCTCCGTACGGAACGTCACCCACCGATACGGCGGAGTTCCAAGCGACACCGGCCTTCATCGGCTCGATCAATGCCGATAGCGAAGTCGATCTCGTCCTGCACGTAGGCGACATCCACTCGGGTAAGCAGTACTGCACGGCGGAGTACGACCTGTCGATCTTCGACCTGTGGACGGCGTTCAAGAGCCCGCTCGTCTACACGCCCGGCGACAACGAGTGGACCGACTGCAACAAGTCGGGCGAAGGTGGCGGCACGTACAACAAGACGACCGGCCAGATCGACTACGTGCTCGACGCGAACGGCAATCCCGTCGATTACGCGAAGGGCGATCCGATCGCAAACCTCCAGCTCCTTCGATCCATCTTCTTCTCGAATCCCGGGCACGCCCTCGGCCAGAAGGCGAAGCTCGTCCTTTCGCAAGCGCAGGTGGTCGATGCGGCGCATCCCTCCGACGCGAAGTACGTCGAGAACGTGATGTGGGAGCAGTCAAAGGTTCTCTTCGTGACCATCAACCTGCCGGGCGGTTCGAACAACGACAACGACGTATGGTATGCCGCGCCTGCCAAGAGCGACGCGCAGGTCCAGGAAATCGCCGAGCGGACCGGGGCGGACTTGCGCTGGCTCGACGCTGCCTTTTCGCGAGCCAAGGCGGACGGCGTCAAGGGCCTCGTCATCCAGGCACAAGCCGACATGTGGGATCCGGAAAAGGGAGCTGCCCATCAGGCGGCGTTCGAGCCGTTCGTCGCCAGCATCGCGTCGCACACGCTCGACTTCGGAAAGCCGGTGCTCATGCTGAACGGCGATTCGCACGTGTACCTCTCCCACAATCCGCTCTCCGCGACGGACCCGCTCAACTTCATGCATCCCGGCTACGACGTGCCGAACTTCCACCGCATCGTCGTGCACGGGAGCACGTTCCCGCTCGAGTGGCTGCGGCTCTTCGTCGATCCCCGCGCGAGCGCGCCCCAGGGAGCCGACGCCTTCGGGCCTTTCAGCTGGACACGCGTCATCCCGTAGCGCGATCGCTTCGATTCAGTAGTGAAAGGGTGCAGGGGGCGCCCCGGGCGCGGCCGTGATAAGAGGGGTCACGAAAGAAAGTCGCGGCCGTTCTCGCAACCGAGACCCGGCGCTCGGCATTGGAGTGCGCCATGGAGGACCGAAAATCGACGTCCCCGAAAGCCAACCCCGAGGGGGATGACCCCAAGCGGCGCGAGCGGCTCGAGAAGCAGATGCGCTCGACGGCGGGCTACCTGATCCTCGCCTTCGTGGCCATGTGGGCGTTCCAGGAGTTCGTCTTGGCTCCTCTCGAGCGGCGTTCGAGTGAACTTTCCTACAGCGACTTCAAACACAAGGTCGCCGAGGGGAAGGTCGTCGAGGTCGTGATCGGCCCGAGCGACGTGGTCGGCACCCTCAAGAATCCCGAGCCCAACAATCCGGCGCCCGTTCCCTTCGCGACCATGTTCGCTTCGGGCGGCGATCCGAAGCTGACCGAAGAGCTCGACAAGGCCGGCGTGAAATACAGCTTCAAGCGGCCGTCGAGCCCGGTGGGCGGGTTCCTCATCGGTTACATCCTGCCGCTCGGCTTGATCTTTCTCCTCTATTCCATCTCGTCCCGGCGGGCGAGCGCCGGACTCGGAGGGCCCGGCGGGCTCTTTGGCGTCGGCAAGAGCAAGGCGACCGCCGTAAAGCCCGAAGACGTCGGCGTCACGTTCGCGAACGTCGGGGGAGCGGACGAAGCGATCGCCGAGCTTCGGGAGATCATCCAATTTCTGGTCGAGCCCGAGCGTTTTGCCACGCTCGGCGGACGCATTCCCAAGGGTGTGCTCCTGGTCGGCCCTCCCGGTACCGGCAAAACGTTGCTCGCGAAAGCGACGGCCGGCGAGGCGCACGTGTCGTTCTTCGAGACGAGCGGCTCGGAGTTCGTCGAGATGTTCGTCGGCGTGGGCGCTGCGCGCGTGCGCGACCTCTTCGAGCAAGCCCGCAATGTCGCCCCGGCCATCGTGTTCATCGACGAGATCGACGCCATCGGACAAAGCCGCGGCGGTGCCGTCGCCCTTCGCTCCAACGACGAGCGCGAGCAGACGCTGAACCAGCTGCTCGCCGAGATCGACGGCTTCCGAACCGAAGTGGGCCACCCGGTCATCATCATGGCCGCCACGAACCGGCCCGAGGTGCTCGATCAGGCGTTGCTACGCGCCGGGCGTTTCGATCGGCAGATCGCGGTCGGCAATCCCGACATGTTGGGGCGCGTGCAGATCCTCAAAATACATACCAAGAAGATCCGCCTGTCTCCGGAGTTCGATCTCGATCAAGCCGCTCGCATCACGCCTGGCTTCAGCGGCGCCGACCTGGCGAACGTGGTCAACGAGGCCGCGCTTCTCGCCGCCCGGCGCAAGGCCGCCGCTGTCACGCTCGACGACTTCCACTCGGCCATCGAACGGGTCGTCGCGGGGCTCGAAAAGAAAACGCGCGTGATGAGCGACCAGGAGCGCAGGAGCGTCGCCTACCACGAGTCGGGTCACGCGCTGGTGGCCGCCCTCGTGCAGCACGGCGACCCGGTCACCAAAATCAGCATCGTGCCCCACAGCCGCGGGGCGCTCGGCTTCACGATGATGACGCCGAAGGAGGATCGGTACCTCGTCACGGTCGACGAGCTTTACGACCGCATCGCGCAGATGTTGGGCGGGCGAGCGGCGGAGAAGGTCGTGTTCAACGTCATCAGCAGCGGTGCGAGCGACGACATCATGCGCGCGACGGAGCTCGCGCGCCGCATGGTGACCGAATTCGGCATGAGCGAGAAGCTCGGCTCGGTGCGCTACGCGGGTCAGCAGCTTCAATACCTCGGCGGCGCGACGATCGACGGCGGCGACGCGAGCCCCCACACGCGCGAGATCATCGACGCCGAAGTCCAGCAGATCATCGCCACGCAGTACGAGCGCGCCCAGGCTTTACTGAGAGAGCGGCGGACCGCGCTCGAAACGCTGGCTCAGCAGCTCTTGAAACAGGAAACGGTCGACGGCAACGCCGTGCTGCAAGCGCTGAGCGAACGCGACGCGCGACAGGGAACGCCGGCGACGAGCGCGCTCGACGTCACCGTCGGGCAGTTAGATCCCCGGTGAGCCCTTCGCGAGACACCGCATCAGCGAGCACGGCGGACCGCGCGATCACTCGGCAACGATCGTTCCCGTCCCGCCCAGCTCCTTCGGAAGGTCCTTCTGCTTCGGTAGCCCATCTCGCATGGGAAGCACCGTCTCCGCATAGTTCGCGTGGAGGCCGGCCTTGAAGGGGAAACCGGGAATCACGGCGGCGTAAACGTCCGTCAGTCCCCATTCCGGATGCACCGTCATCACGTGCCCGCCGCAGGTCTTGCACCATTTTCGGAGACTGTTCGACGTCTTGTTGTACGACCCGAGCTGGTCCGCACCTTGGGTGACCTTGACGGTGTCCGATTTCCACAACGAGAACGCGTTCACCGGACCAGCTGACCATGTCCGGCACGAAGTGCAGTGACAGTATCCCATGCCGGCCGGTTCGCCGGTCACTGCGAGTTGGACGGCTCCGCAAAAGCAGCTTCCTTTGTACGTCGGTTGGCTCATGTGATTTTCCTCCGAGATGGGACCCGAGACTGTAGATCGAAACCGCTCTCGGGGACACTCGTAGTACGGCTGGGACGTGGTTCCATTTTGTTGTAAGCTCCGTGTTTCGATCGATCACCCCCTTTGCCAGAACCCTGAAGGAGGACCCCTTTCATGCAGTTCCCCACTACCCGCTGGACCGAGCTCGCCAACGAACTGGGCGCCCGCTTCGCCGAACGCGCCTCGAAGCATGACGAAACGGACACGTTCGTCGCCGAAAACTATGCCGAGCTGAAGGCGCGAAAGGTGTTCGCGGCCGGCGTTCCCGAGGAACTCGGTGGCGGCGGCGCCAGCGTCGCCGATCTGGCCGGCATGCTTCGCACGATGGCTCATCACTGCAGCTCGACTGCGCTCGCGCTGTCGATGCATACCCATCTCGTCGCGACGCTCGCCTGGCGATGGCGAAACCAGAAGGCTCCCGTCGACGGCCTCTTGAAGCGTGTCGTCGCCGAGGATCTCGTCCTCGTCTCCACCGGAGGGGCCGATTGGCTCCTCGGTTCCGGCAAAGCTACGAAGGTCGACGGCGGCTATCGTGTCACGGGGCGGAAAATCTTCTGCAGCGGCGCGCCCGCGGGATCGCTGATGCTGACCACGGCCGTCGTCGAAGATCCGACCGACGGTCCAACCGTCCTCCAGATCGCGGTACCGGTCGGTTCGTCGGGTGTGAAGATTCAGGACAACTGGAAGACGATCGGCATGCGCGGGACGGGCTCGCACGACATCACCTTCGAAGACGTCTTCGTGCCCGACGCCGTGGTCTCGCTGAAGCGACCGAGCGGGAAGTGGCACCCTCTCATCGACGTCATAGTCATGGTGGTGTTGCCCGTGTTCAACGCCGTATATGTCGGCGTCGCCGAGGCCGCGAGCAGTCTCGCGCTCGAGATGGCCAAGAAGAAGAGGGATGATCGCCTCGTCCAGGCGCTGGCCGGTGAAATGGAGAACGAGCTCACGGCAGCGCAGCTCGCTCTCGCACGGCTGATCGACCTCGGGATGACCGCGAAGCCCGGTCCCGATACGACGGCAGAAGCGTTGCGCTGTCGATTCCTCCTCGGGCGCTCCACGCGCGCCACCGTCGACAAGGCGATGGAGCTCGCGGGCGGTGGTTCGTTTTTCCGTTCGGCCAAGCTCGAGCGCTTGTTCCGAGACGTGCAGGGGGTCCGGTACCACCCGGTACAGGACAAGCCGCAGACCGCGATGGTCGGCCGCTTCGCCCTCGGCTTGACGTTCGACGAATAGAACCACTCATCGCCCAGCTTCACGGCTGACCTCGCGCAAATGACGACGACGCTGCGAAGTCCCACCCCTCCGGGTGTTCCACCCCTTCGGGTGTTCCGCAGCGGCTCGAAGCGGCTCCGACGACCCTGGGAAGTCCCCGACGGGGGACGGGGGACATTGACGCCATGAGCGTGAATGCGGTACTGGGTCTGGCCGATCATTTCAAACACACGGAGAGATGGACATGATTATCGAAACGAGCCGTTCGCTGTTGGCAACGACGCTTCTCACCATCTTCCCCGTCATCGCCGTACCCGCCGTCGCCGGCGCCGCCACGAAGACGCCGCACGATCTGGGAACCCTAGGCGGAAGCAGCAGCATCGCCCGTGGCGTGAACAACAGCGGAGTCGTGGTCGGTGACGCCTCCACCCCCAGCGAAGAGACTCACGCTTTCGTTTTCAAGCCTGGAAGCGGCTCGCTCACTGACTTGGGTACGCTTGGGGGCGGCTCCAGCTCGGCCAGCGACATCAATAACTGCGGCCTCGCCGTTGGGGTCAGCAGAGACGATCCAAATGCTTACTGCAGTCGAGCGGTCGTATGGGATACGAACCACGGCAACCGAGTCACCATTCTTCCCGATCTCGATCCGTCGGCCCAGTTCAGCTGCAGCGCACCTAGCGCCATCAACGACGCCGGGCAAATCGTCGGTACGAGCAATCAACTGCCGGTGCTCTGGTCGAACGGCACCGTCGTCAGCTTGGGCTCATTCGGAAACGGCGGTTTCGCCGTTGGGATCAACTCGAGGGGTGACATCGTCGGTCAGAGCACGACCGCATCGTTCGAATTCCACGCCTTCTTGTGGCGGAGAGGGGTGATGACGGACATCGGAACACTCGGTGGCGACTTCATCACCGTCGGGGGCATCAACGACCGTGGTCAGATCGCCGGCTACGGAACCGATGGGGCGGGTCAATTCGCGGCGTTCATCTGGGAAAACGGCGTGTTTCACATTCTCCCGTCGTTCGGCGGGTACGCCAATGCGCGCGCCATCACGAATGGCGGTCTTCTCGCCGGCGAAGCCGCGGTCGGCAGCGACATCCACGCCGTTTTCTGGAACCAGGCGCACCAGATTCAGGAACTGAGTCCCCTTCCCGGCAACACGTTCAGCGCTGGCTTTGCGGTGAACGAGGTTGGCTTGGTCGCCGGCATGAGCTCCGTGGACTTCGGCTCTCACGCCGTCGTCTGGCGATAGACCGCGTGTCCGCGAGGTGCCCGACGCCGTCTGCCCTTCCCACGCGCACGAAACTTAAACAATGCTTTAGTTTCGTGCCCCGCGCGACGTACCGTATCTGCGCATGCGCCTCACTCGGTATTTTTCGGTATGTCAAAACGTGATCGTTTTGTGAACCGTCAAACTGCTTCCGCGGAAGGGGGGGACGTGGAGCGATCGAAACTTCGATGCAATGCAAACGCCGGTCGGTGTGCCCGCGAGGGGCCCCTCGACGACCGCATCGGTCGCGCTTCCATTGCGCGCGAACGTGACCGCGACCCGAACGCTCGCGGTCGTACGGACGCCGACGAAGCAGACCCGGGCGCGATCGCCGGCTTGCCGGAGAGCCTGCATCGCAGCGTTCCGATCGAATTCGCCCGATAGATCGATGTGCGCGAAAGAGGGTGGCGGCGGTGCGGGCGCTCTCGGCGCCGGGTCCGGCTCGACACGAGGCGGCTCGCGGTAGATGGGTGTGGGTTTCACGTTGGGTGCGGACGGGTCAAGCTTGGAACCGGGCGGCTTCGGGGTGCCTGGCCTATTGGCAATGTCGGTTTTGGGTTTTGCAGGCGCGGGTGCGGGCAACGCCGCTGTCACGGATGACGGGTTACGCGGCTCGGCTGGCGCAACCACGTCGGTTGGATCCGGACCTGTTGGGAGGGGGAGAGGGGCCGTCGACGGCCCGCGAACCTCGTGCGTCGAAACGTCGCGCGCCAAAACGGGCGCCGGTCGTCCGCGCCCCACGTGAAGCGCCGCCCACGTCGCCGTCGCATTCAGCACGACCGCGCCAACGGCCACGAGCCAAACTCGGTGTGCGCGCGCGATCGCGACAGCGCTCGCCGCTGCTTCCGTCAAGCGGAACTCTTGCCACGGCGACGACGGCGGAACGGAAACCATGTCCGCCGGCTCGAGCTCGAGAGGGGGCTCGGACCACGGGCGGCGGGTCGGCTTTTTGCGCGAGGTTCGCTCGGGGGGAGTCAGCGCGAGAAGGTCCGCGAGGTTCCATCCGTCGACCGCGGGGGGCGAGGGGATGCGCGGCGGCGTCGCGACTGTCTCGAGGTTGGGCATGCTGGGGGGAGAGGTTTTCAGATCCGTGGGGTCGAGCTCGATGATGCCGGAGGGGGGCAGCGCGGGCTCTGGTGTGTCGACATGAGCCGGTTCGGGCAGCTGCGGCGCGGGCTCTGGCTCAGGCACGAAGGCAACGGGCCGTAACGTCGGAACGGCCGACTTCAGCCCGACCAACTCGATTGACCTGGGGGTCTCGGAGCCGGTGGCGTGGTCGAGTGAGCTTGTCACGTCGAGTGAGCTTGGCAGGTCCGGCGAATCCATCGGCTCGGGTAACCTTCGAATGCCGGATTCCGGATGCAACCGCTGCGGCTCTAGGGTTTGTTTCGCTTCGTTCGACTCGACCGGCGCGCGGCGTCGAGCGATTCGCTCCCCCGCCGCGACGCTCACGAAGTCGGCCAGCTGGGATGTCGTCGCCAGGTTCGTTCCCGCGATCCTCCGAAGCTCGGTGATCATGGCGGTGGCCGTCGGGAATCGTTTGTCGGGAGCCGGGTCGAGCGCGCGCGCGGCGACATCGACGAGCGGCGCCGCCCAGGGCGCTTCGTTCGGGATGTTCGCAGCCGGGACCTCCCCCGACTGAAAGCGCTGGAGGACGGTCTCGAGGTTTGCGTCGTCGGCGACGAGCGGTCGGCCGCTCAGCGCTTGCCAGAGCAACGCCCCCACGCTGAACACGTCGGCGTGTTGATCGGCGTGTGAGCCCGACAGGATCTCCGGCGCGAGCGTTCCCAGGCCCGTCGAAGGTAGCGCACCCGGACGGCGGACACGGCACGCGCGTAGAAGCCGGACGACACCATCGACGCCAACGACGATGTTGGCGGCGGTCACCTCGCCATGAATCACCCTGAGACGTCGGTCCCCGTTGTCGCTCTTCAATTTGTGGATGGCAGCCAGCCCGTGGAGCACGTCGATGAAAATCTTCATCGCGATCTCGAGCGGCATGACCGGCCGCGTTTCCCCATCCGGCGTGCGCCACAGGTCCGAGAGACGCTCACCGTCTACGAAATCGCTGGCAACGCTGATCTCGTCGTGCGCGAGTACGATCGAGGTCGCACCCACCACATTGGGATGACACAAGTCGACAATGGCGTGCGCATCGCGTACGTACTCAGCCGCTTCGTCGTCCGTGATGGTGCCGCGTGTGATGCGCTCAACCACCAAGAGCCGGGCATCGCCGTCCGGCATCGGGACTTTTTCGACGTACGTCGGCACATCGACCGGCGAGAGCTGGCGCACGACAACACGCGCTTCGTCTTGCGACGAGCTCTCGGTGTCGGAGGGGTTCCCCCCGATCTCGGATTGAATTTCGCTTGCGTTCCTCACGTTGGGCATCTCCAGACTACGCCCACGTTGTAAGGTTCAACGGTAGAGTCCTGCGCCCACTTGAGTCAACTCCGTCTCCCGACATCTCTCACCCATGTAGAGCGTCGTGAGTCGAGGGAATGACTTAGTCAGGCGTGCTGTCAGTCGGTATCCAGGCGACGAGGTAAGACGACGTCACCAGGGGAGCGGGTCCCCCTCGAGCTCGTCGGCGTAAAGCGCGTGCAGCCGGTCGATGGTCGCTTTGGAGAGCGTGAGTGAGCTGGCGGCGAGATTCTGCTCGAGCTGAGCGATCGATTTCATGCCGGGTATCACGCTCGAGATCGCGCGATGCGCGAGCACGAAGCTGAGCGCCGCCGTCGCGAGCGCGTGCCCATCTTGCTCGAGGAAACGTAGCTTTTCGACCAAACGGGCGCGCCTGGCGATCACTTCGGGTGACCAGCGGTCGCGCACACCCGAAAATGTCGCGTTGGCGCCGTAACGCCCGGCGAGCCAGCCGGAATCGAGCGGTACCTTCGCGATCAACCCCACCCCTTTTCGCTCGGCCCTGTCGAAGCTCTTGAGCGGCCCTTGATGAAAGACGTTGAACAGGATTTCGATGACGTCGGCACGCGTGCTGCCGAAGAGGGCGTCCATCTCGGCCGACTCGTCGAGTGACGCTCCGTAAAACCGCACCTTGCCCTGATCGCGAAGCCGCTCGATCGCCTCGTGAATCGGGTGGCGACCGGACAGCACGTCGGCGGGAGGATTGTGAAGCAATAGCACGTCGACGTGATCGGTCTTGAGGCGCCCGAGACTCCCCTCGATCGAAGGGGCGAGCCGGCTCGGCTCGTAGCTGTTTTTGCCGTCCGGGCCGTGTCCGAACTTGGTGACGATCACCGCCTCGCTGCGCCGCCCTGCTAGCGCCTTGCCCAAGAAAGTCTCACTCTCGCCGTAGTGGGGCGCCGTGTCGAACAGGTTGCAGCCAAGCTCCAGCGCAAGCTGCACGAGCCGAATCGCATCGGTCTCCTTCATGCCGGACCAAGTCGAACCGGTCTGAAGCTGCCAAGCCCCGAAGCCGACTTCGGAAACCGACAGCCCCGTGCTTCCGAGCGGACGCAAGTTCATGGGCGAGCGAGCCTAGCACCAGAGGAGCCGAGCGTCGGATCATTCGTGCGAGCGACGCGAGATCCCGATGCGAGCGTGCTAAAAGCTCGGTGGTCGCTCGGCAGCCACACCGAAGGCGCGCTCGAGCGTACCCTAGCCTCGAGGAGTCAACCATGCTGCAGGCAGTCACCTGGGATCAAGTCGAGCTCGAAACGATGAGCGATACGATCACGCGCCAAATGCTCAACGGCGAGCACACGACCGTCGCCCGCGTCGTGCTGCGCAAGGGCGCGTTGGTGCCGCGACACCACCACCCGAGCGAACAGTTGACGATGATCCTGAGTGGGGCGCTTCGCTTCGCGTTCGATGACGGAGAAGTGACGGTCCGGGCCGGTCAAATGCTGTTCATCCCGGCCAACGTCGCGCATGGAGCCACCGCTCTCGAGGACACCGTCGACATCGACATTTTCGGGCCTCGCCGAGAGGACTGGATCGCAAAAGACGACGCCTACCTGCGTGGCTGAGCGCCAGCAGCGTCGGTTGCCGGGGCTCATCGCGTCGAGTGCCTCGGCCTCGCAGCTCGGTTCTACCAGCTGTGCAGAGTCCCATCGAACTTGCGATTCACTGGAAGGTAGGCGCGCTCGTACGGATATTTTTTCGCCAATTCCTCGTCGATGTCGACGCCGAGCCCCGGCTCGTCTCCCGGGTAGAGCGCCCCCTCCGCGAAAGCATACGCGTGCGGAAAGACCTTGTCGGTTTCCTCGGCGTGACGCGTGTACTCCTGCACTCCGAAGTTGTGGACGCTGAGGTCGAAGTGGAGCATGGCCGCCATGCACACCGGGCTGACGTCGGCGGGCCCGTGGCAACCGGTTCGGACGTGGTGTAGCTCGGCCAGGTTCGCAATCTTGCGAAGGTGACTGATGCCGCCGCCGTGGACCGCCGACATGCGGATGTAATCGATGAGCTTATCTTGGATGAGCCGCTGACAATCGTAGATCGACGCGAACACTTCGCCGACGGCGATGGGCGTCGTCGTGTGATGACGGATGAGGCGGAATCCTTCCTCTAGCTCGGCCGGAACTGGATCTTCGAGCCAGAACAGCCGGTAGGGCTCGAGCGACTTGCCGACCGCCGCCGCCTCGATGGGCGTCAGGCGGTGATGTGCGTCGTGCAAAAGATGGACATCGGGACCGAGCTCTCTTCGCACGCGCTCGAAGAGAAGCGGCACATGGACCATGTACTTCTCGGTGCTCCACCGTTCTTCGGGCGGCCAGTTTCTCTCCGCTGGTTCTTTGTAGGGCGCCCCGTTGTCCACTCCGTAGGTGCCCGAGAGTCCCGGAATGCCGGATTGCACCCGGATGGCCTTGTACCCGAGCTTGACCAAACGGGCGACCGCTTCGACGGTCGAATCGATCGTCGGGCCGCTCGCGTGGCCATAGGCCATGACGTTGTCGCG
>Ga0075425_100003351_pt1 | contig 16291 bp, 11 predicted proteins | sample SoiMethybrSBSTD4_FD_75300 | JGI IMG/M metagenome (GOLD analysis project Ga0075425, IMG submission 75300) | Bulk soil microbial communities from a Populus tree surrounding site in Tennessee, USA - Soil MetaG P. TD hybrid SBSTD4 | ecosystem: Environmental > Terrestrial > Soil > Tree plantation... | reverse complement strand
GGCAATGGCTACGCTTGTGGCCGGTTGGGGGATGCCTAGCGCGGCAGCGGCTTCGGTCGCGGTACCGAGGACCATCAGGGTTCGAAGCATCGCGGATGTTCATGGCCGAGTTCCTGAAGGCGATCCGATATCAGCTTCTTATGATGGTGGCTCAATCTCTTATTTGACTCGTATGCTCGGAGAACCCTAGCCTTACCAAGGGAAGCTGGACTGGATCGGAAATGCGGGTTCGTTGGGGCATCGTGATGCTGCCCGCCGTCGTCGTCTCGGTGGGGCTCCTTGCGGCCTCTCAGCTCGTCTTCCTCCGCATGAGCTTCTTTCACGATCGCGGCTTCGGCCTCATCGACGCGCAGCCCACGCTTGGCAATTATCTGATCGTCGCCACCGACACTTTCTACCTCGGCTCCCTCTATCTCACTGTCCAGGTTGCCCTGATCGTCGTCGCCTGCTCGCTGTTCATCGGTTACCCGGTCGCCTACGTGCTCACGCGCATGCCCGCACGCTGGGCCACCCTCATCATTGCCGCGATCGTGGCTTCGGCATTGGTGGCCGAGGTGATCAAGGTGCTGGGCCTGATCGTCATCTTCAGTGCGGACGGCATCGTCAACCGCACGCTAGTCGCCCTCGGCGCAGCGAGTGCACCGATCAAGATCCTCGGCAGCATTACAGGCGTGGTGCTCGGCTTACTGCATTTCACGCTTGGCTTCGTTGTTCTGCTGCTGTTCAGCGTCCTACAGACGATCCCAGCCTCGCTTGAAGAGGCTGCCGGCGTGCACGGCGCGAGCCCCTTGCGCGTCTTTTGGCGTGTGGTCCTGCCGCTGAGTGCGCCCGGCGTCCTCACCGCGGGACTCGTCATCTTTAATCTGAGCATGGGAGCGTTCACGGCCGTTTCACTGCTGGGCGGCGGCCGCATCCTGACTCTACCCGTGCTCATCGAGCGCACCATGATCCTGGAGACGAAGTATGCCATGGCCGCTTGCCTTGCGGCCGTGCTGCTGGGAACGGTGGTGTTGATCAATGCACTCACGGCGCTGGCCGTGTCCCGGTCGCGGTTTGCCATTGCCGGCAGTCTCGCATGAGATACCGGCGTCCCCGGCCGTCGCTGGCGCAGGGAGCGGCGACCACCCTGATGTTCGGGGTGCTCGTATTCCTGCTGTCGCCACTCCTGGTGGTGGCCGCTGCATCACTGGGGCCGGGTGATCGCCCGTACGTCTCCTTTCCGCCGGCGGGCTTCTCGCTGCACTGGTACTTCGAGGTGCCGGCGCGGTATTGGCAGGCCATCGGGTTCAGTCTAGCGGTGGCCGCCGGGACGGCCCTTGCCAGCGTCGTCATCGCCATACCTGCGGCGCTCGGTCTCGTCCGCTCGAGCTTCCGCGGCAAAACTTTCGTTGCGCTGCTGCTGCGCGCGCCATTGCAGATCCCGTACGTGGTGACGGGAATCGCCTTCCTTCAGGCCTACTATCTCCTGGGCTCTGCCACAGGGCTTCACTTGCGCGCGTCCTATCCCGGCCTTGTCCTAGGGCATCTCTTCCTCGCCACGCCTTATGCCATCGGGTCGATCGCCGCCGTGCTCGCTCGCCTAAATCCGCGCCTGGAGGAAGCGGCCGCCAGCCTCGGTGCGAGCCCATGGCGCGTGTTACGTCGCGTGACGCTCCCTGTGATCCTGCCGGGCATCTACGGCGGAGCGCTCTATGCATTCATCATCTCGTTTGGCGAGGTGCCGGTGGCCCTGTTCCTCGGTGGCGCCGGGCGCACGACCTTCCCGGTCGAGATGTTCACCTCCATGCAGTTCGACTTTAGCCCGGCGCTGCTGGCTGTCTCGACAGCCGTGCTGCTCATATCCTTTGCTGTGCTGATCCTGATCCAGCGCTCGATTGGCTTCGACGCGGTGGTGCGCGCGGGTTCCGCCAGATGAGTTCTCAACATAGCGAGTTGCAGGCAGGAGGTTTGCGATGATCGGCAATCGGCGATGTTTGGCTCTCGCGCTGCTGGCGGTATTGGTGATGCCCACCTGGACACAGGCACAAGAGGAGCGTTTCGACGGCGTGACCATCCGTGTCGCCACCTGGGGCGGCAGCTGGCGCGACCGCATGCAGGAGCTCATTGGCGCGGAGTTCGAGAAGCGCGGCGGCAAGGTCGAATACGTGATTGGCAATGCGCTCGAGAACTTCAACAAGCTGATCGCAGCGCGCGGCCAGAAGCCGCCCTTCGACGTGATGGAGTTCCAATCCGATCTCTGGAAGCCGCTGCTTGACGCTGGCTTCCTCGCGCCGCTGCCGTTTGCGAGGCTAACCAATGCAGCGGGGCACTCCCCCCAGCAGCGCGACGACGTGACGGTCAGCACCTGGACGCTGGAGGAAGGCATCGTCTACAACGCCGACAAGTTCAAGGCGCTGGGGCTGTCGAAGCCGCAGAAATACTCCGACCTCTTCAACGACAAGCTCAAGGGGCGCGTGGCGTGGCCCGACATCAGCTATGGCCCCTATGCCATCATCGGCCTGGCGACCGAGGACGGCGGCGACGAGCTCAACGTCGATCCCGGCCTGAAACGGCTCCAGGAAGCGGGCATCGGCTACTACTACAAGTCATCCGTAGAGCTCTCCACCAAGTTCGCGTCAGGCGACGTCTGGGCTGCTCCCTGGCATGCAGGATGGGCCGTGCGAGTGAAGCGCACCAATGTGCCCCTGGCAATGAGCTTCCCCGCCGTCAAGGATCGGCACGGGATCATTGCCAGCGGGATGGTGGGAATCGTCAAGGGCAACGAGGTGCAGAAGGCCGCCGAGTTCTGGGTCAACCGCTATCTCTCTCCGGAAGTGCAGGAGAAGCTCGGGCGCGCCAACGGGATTGCACCCATCAACGCGGCCGCACTGAACGCCATGCGCGGCGATCCGTTCCTGGCCGAGCTGATGCTGCTGACACCGGAGGACATCGGCAATGCCTACAGCATCAACTGGGCGAAGATCGATCTGAGCCAAATCATCGACAAGTGGAACCGGATCATCGCGCGATGACGGTATCAGGCAGTGCTTGAGGTGCCATGGCGAGGATCCGCTTCGAAGGCGTATCGAAAGCCTACGGAGAGACGATTGCTCTCGACGGGTTCGATCTGGAGGTGGGCGAAGGCGAATTCCTGGCACTGCTCGGACCCTCCGGCTGCGGCAAGACCACGGCACTGCGCCTACTTGCAGGCTTCCTGCAGCCGACCTCCGGACGCATTCTCATCGACGAGCGCGATGTGTTGTCCCTGCCGCCGCACAAGCGCAACTCTGGCATGGTGTTTCAGGACTACGCCCTGTTTCCGCACATGACGGTTGCGGACAACATCGCCTTCGGCCTGCACGAACGCGGGCAGCGTGGCCCCGCGGTCGAGAAACGCGTGACCGAGCTCCTCGCCCTGGTCCGTCTGCCCGATATGGGCAAACGCTATCCCGGCGCGCTCAGCGGTGGCCAGCAGCAGCGTGTTGCACTCGCCCGCGCACTGGCATTCGGGCCCAGCGCCCTGCTGATGGACGAGCCCTTCGGAGCCCTCGACCAGAAGCTACGCGAGGTGATGCAGATCGAGCTAGTGCAAATCCATCGCCAGCTCGGCATCACTACCATCTTCGTCACCCACGATCAGCATGAGGCCATGACCGTGGCCAACCGCATCGCCGTCATGAGCGGCGGACGAATCGAGCAGCTCGGCAGTCCTGAGGAAGTGTATAACCGGCCGGCCAATTCGTTCGTCGCCCAGTTCGTCGGCAAGATCAATCTGTTCGCGGCCCGCATTGAGAACATCGTAGGCTCCACGGTTGTGCTGGATGCCAATGGGACCCAGCTCGCCGGACCGCGCTTACCGTGGGCCGAGCTGGGCATTGAGATAGACGCAGCCGTGCGGCCAGAGAGCCTGGACCTGCACCCGCCCGCGCAAGCCGGCCCGATGTCGGATCACAACGCCATCGCCGGCACCATCGCGGCCGTCCGCTTCGCAGGATCGACGGTCGCAATCGAGGTTGAGACGGCCGCCCTCGGCAGGCTGACGGTCGAGACGCGCGGTGGTCACTCGTTGGCGGTGGAGGGAACCTCCATCTGCCTCACATGGCCCGTGAGCAAGACCATCATGCTGAGGAAGGGGCGCTGAGCATGGCGAGCCAGAAGACCGACGGCCCGGTTCCGAGTGCCGGCACAGGCATTGTCATTGACGGCCTGGTGGGCGGCGTGTTGACGCCGCGCGTAATCGAGCGTTTAGCGGGCTCAGGACTCACGGCGATCAACCTCACCGCCGTGCGAATTGGCGCCACGCTGCACGAAGCCCTGAGCGACCTCGCCGTCGTACGTGAGACCATCGAACGCAACAGTAGGCAACTGCAGCTGGCGACGACGGCAGCAGACATCCGCAGCGCCAAGGCAACTGGCCGTGTCGGTATCGTCATCGGGATGCAGGACACCGAACCGATTGGGCGCAACCTTTCCGTGCTGCGTACGCTGCGCGACATTGGCGTGCGCATAATTCAGATAACCCACAATCGACAATGCTACGTCGGCACAGGCTGCGTCGAGCCCGACAGCGGGCTGACCGCCTTCGGCCGGCAGCTTGTGACAGAGATGAACCGCCTGGGCCTCGTCGTGGACCTCTCGCACTGCGGCCCCAAAACCACGCTTAATGCAATTCGCTGCTCCTCGCAGCCCATCATGTGCACGCACGCAAACCCGCTCGCGATCTGCCCCTCCCCCCGCAACAAGAGCGACGAGATCATCACCGAGCTGGCCGCCCGCGGCGGTGTCATGGGCATGGCCGCCTGGTCTCCGATCCTCCATCGCGGCAACCGTAAACGCCCGAGGCTGTCGGACCTTAACGCCTGCATCGACCACGTGCTTCGGATCGCCGGTACCGACCACATCAGCATCGGCACGGACCTGTGCGATGATCTCACGCCCACTCCTGAGAGCTGGGCGCCGAGCTATGGACCGAGCGGCGCCTTCCCCGAGGTAACGGCCGGGCTGGGGGACTGGTACCGCTTCGAGACAACTATGGCCGACGGCCTCGACACGATCGCGCAAATGCCGGCACTTATAGAAGTGGTGCGGTCGCGCTATGACCCGGCCCTGGCGGACAAGATTCTCGGATTGAACTTCATGCGCGTGTTCGAGTCCGTGGCTGGCGCTTAAGTGCCATAAACGGGTGCGAGCAGCAGCTCGCCCGCGGGCCATTCCCTGACGGTGTAGGGCTTGGCTGAGCCGGGCATCAGCTGCCGCATTCGGGAGCTTCAGACGAAAAGGCCGCCAAGGAAGCCAAGATCGAAGAAGGTCGCGCGTAAAATTTGAATTTTTGTCTCCACTGTAGAAATGGGGGTTCTGGTGCATCTGGGGGCAGCATGGGTGCAGGAACGGCGGTGCGAGAGCTTCAAGTCATGCGAGGGCCAAGGCCCGTTCCTACTTAAACGACCGCTTGCCGAGCCTACGATAGGTCCGACTCTGCATGAACTGCCCTCTTTCTAATGCGATGGCGAGCTCGATGCCGGCAATCGTAATGGCCGCAGTGGCAAACGTCGTCGCTTAATGCGTCTATGAAACGTAGGGCGCTGTCGAAGCCCTCGGATTTGCTGCATCGCGTCGAGGCCGAACACCCTGGCGTGCGATAGTTGAGAATTCCAGTATAATCGCGATCGACCCTGAACCATCATGGAATGAAGATGCGATCGTTCATTGAGACCGGAGTGATAATCACAGCATGTGGCTCGGCAGCATTCTGGTTCCTGTCCGCCATGTGCCGTTTGCCCCCCATTAAGCAGGGCATCGATGAGCCCGACAAGATAACAGAACTATCGAAAGCGCTGCAAAGAATGAACCGAAGGAATTTTTGGGCAGCGGGGTTGATGGGCGTAACAGCGCTGCTGGCAGCTTTGGCTAGGTATCTCGGTTGAGCTCGATCGGGCTGCGCCTTGCAACCCGTTACTTCACCAGCGTGACAAGTTGGCCTAGGGTATCGGTATAGCCAAAACTGCGAGGCTCACAGGCCTTGGCACCGGCACGGTTCACCGCCTCAAACGCGAGACGGACCGAGGCGTGCTGCGTCAGGAACACGGTGGCGCGAAACTTTATTCATGGACATGCCGCAGGATTTGCCCATCAAATTAATCGTCGGCCAACCTGCCCAGTAACTCGGCCAGATCCATTTCCGCGTCTCGTGTCTGGAAGCCGCGCTTCAACGCGGCTTGGATTCGCCTTTGGGCTTCCAGGTCGCGCGAACCTTCGCTGAAGAGATCGGAATCCCGACGGAAGTCCTCGACCGGCGCGAGCGCGATTGCATTGACGCGGCCCTTGACCGTGGCGACACCGGCGCCCGGGAACTTGGCGATCCGATGAGCGAGCGACCGGACGAAATTGCCGAGCTCTTTCGCGGGCAAGGCACGATTGATCCAGCCGTACCGCTCAGCCAATTCCGCGTCGTAGTCCTGCGCGCTCAACATGACTTCGAGCGCCCGGGCGCGGCCCATGAGACGTGCGAGGTGTTGCACGCCGCCCGCGCCGGGACTCACGCCCGTCCCCGCCTCGGGGTGACCGAAAATCGCCGACTCGCGCGCGGCAAAGCGCATGTCGCACGCCAGCACGAACTCGCTGCCGGCGCCGCGTGCGCGACCCTCAATCTGCGCGATGCTGACGAGCCGGCTCGCACTTAGATGGCGAAAAAGAAGGCCGATCGATGCTTCACCCACAAGCTTCGCCGCCTCCTCCCGATACTCCTTGATCCGGGTCACGTCGACATGGGAGATGAAATAGTCGGGGTCGGCACTCCTGAACACGAGTACCCTGACGGCGTTGTCGGCCTCAGCTTGTTGAATAAGCGAGACCAGATCGCGAACCAGTTCCGGCCCTAAAAGATTCATGGGCGGGACTGCAATATCTACGAACAGAACGGAGCCTTCCCCGCTCACCTTGAGCGTCTCGAAAAGCATGCGCAGCTCCTCCATTAGGTGGACTAACGCGACATGGGTGGAGTGCCTCGGCGTTTGCCACCATACGAACTTTCCAACCGAAGAGAATGGGCGAGCGGGCAGCGACCAGAAGGTCCGACGACGCATTTGCTGGCTAATCAGCAGCTTTGCGCAACGCGGCTTCTAGGGCGACGTCAAGATAGCGTCCCACCTCCGTCACTCGCTCATCTCCGTACCGGCCAAAGAAGGAAGATGGCTTGTCATATTCAAAAACGCCCGTGCCTTCTTCGTCCTCTAACAGAACTACCAGGAGCGGCGCGTAGAGAGCGGCCGAGAGTTGATGGCGAAATCATCTTAGAGGCGGTCAGGGGATTCCCAATCTCATATTGTAGCGCATTGCGTCTGCACCCAAAAGCCTGCAAGTGGCAGCCATGATCGCGCTCCTCCAAGATCGACAGCTGTGCCTCGCTCGCCGGGTCGTTGATGACGGCTTGGGTGATGTCTTGCGCTCCGAATACCCGAACGAAGTAGAGGCGGCGGTACGTTGCGCTTGGCCATCACAGGCGCACCCCGTCCTGAGGGCGCGGCAAGAGTTGCACGAGGTCGCGAAGGCTGCGATATACCCGCGGTATGATCCGGAGCTGTCGATCAAGCCTGTATCCGCACAAACCCTAATCCGAACGGGCTGAAACCCTTAGCAACTTGGGCCGGCATCCGCAGCGGAGGTAGAACCGAGGCCCAATTTGTTCGGTAAGAGTAGCACCAATGCACCTTTCGCGAGCTTATTGGGCTCAGCCGCGTGCGTGTAGTTTTCTGCCTGCTTCCATCCGAAGATCGCCATGAGTGACTTGGTCGCGCCGTTCTCGGCTGCGCGCCTCGCGGTAACCACTCCGAGAGATACTCGTGGGCATCCCAAAAACGCGGATTTCCGCGACAACTGGCGGGCTGAGACGGGAAAAAACGATGCTCAGCCGGCGCTCACTTTGGCAAATCTCAATGACGCGGGCCCGATATCGTGCATCGTTGGCAGGGCGGGGCGGAGCTTCGCCCCCCACAAACCTAAGTAACTTGGGAATTTCCCAACGAGGGATCGAATGGGACTCCATCTTCGAACCGCAGTGTTGGTGGCCCTGCTCACCGGCGGGTTAGGCGTCTTGCCTATCTCCAGCGAGGCACAGAATCCAAAGCAATCAATGCGCATCGGATTGATTGCCTACGGCGAAGGCGCGATGGGCCCCCATCTCTATCGATCATTAATCGAGGGTTTGCGCAAACAAGGCTATATCGAGGGGAGAAACCTCATCGTCGAGAGGCGATATGCCGACGCTCACTTCGAGCGGGTCGCTGTCATTGCCAAGGAACTCGCGGACCTGAAGCTCGACGCCATCCTAACTACTTGCACGCCAACCACCCGCGCAATGCGGGCCGTGTCTCAGGGCACGCCAATTGTCATGGCGGCGGTCTCCGATCCAGTCGGTCAGGGGCTAATCTCTAGCTATTCACACCCCGGCGGCAACATCACGGGAACTGCGAGCCAGTTTGAAGACCTGATGGCCAAGATGTTCGGGCAATTTCGGGAGGCGGTGCCAGAGGTGGCTTCGATGGCCGTTATCCACAATCCAAAGAATCCGGTCCACAAAGGGTTTCTTGAGCATATCGAGGCGACCGCTCGACCGATGAACGTCACGCTTACTCCATTCTCGATCAGCCGGCCCGATGATGTTGTCCCAGCGTTTGATGGCATACGACGCGGCGGCATGGGTGCAGTCTTGGTGCTGCCCGATGACCCGGTCCTATTCAACATGCGTCGCCGCATCGTCGAGCAGTTGACCGCGCACCGCTTGCCGTCCTTTTTCGGCATACGTGAGGCGGTCGAGGAGGGCGGTTTGATGAGCTATGGGGAGAGCTTGCGCCACAGCTATTTTCGCACCGCCTACTACCTCGACCGCATCGCCAAAGGCGTGAAGCCCGAAGAGCTGCCGGTCGAGCAACCAACCAAATTCGAACTCATAATCAATCTCAAAACCGCACAAGCGCTCGGCCTTACAGTTCCAAATACCTTGCTCGCAGCTGCTGACGAGATCGTTGAGTGACGGCGCGGCTCGTCATGGCTGATAGGCTGCCGGCCCGACCTCTTCCGGCGATACGATGACCACCAGGGCGGGCTTCATAACATCCACCCCATCAAGCTTGTCTACCTCTCTGAAGCATGTCGCATACGTATCAGCTCTCATGGCACCGGATCGCTGCGCCGCAACTGGGGGCACAACCAAGGACAGCTAAGGGTTTTGGCCGCGTAAAAAGGCGACAGCAGTTTTCTTAACCGGCCTCGGTTCAGTGCATCGGAGCACCGCGACGTTTACGAGTATATTTTGCCGATTTCGCCTGCAACGGAGCTCCAAGCGTCGTGAGCGCTCGAGGCCCGGCTAGAAACGCGAAAGTCGGGGCGCATCACGCCCTAACCGCTGCCATAATCGGTTTGACGCCGGAGATATTCAGTACACGTGTCAAAGTGTAGCGCGCGATGAAGGGGCAGAAGATCAAGCGTCAGCCAACGGTTTATCGGTCCGCATAGCCGCGTCCCCTAGCACTCCACAGTGTTTTTCTTGAAATGGCGTGAAGGGCCACACGTGGGACGGTGCCGTCGTATGGCCCTGCCGCTTCCCTCTAACTGGTCCATCTCATGGTTGCGTGAGCCACACCGCGCCGGCCACCACCAGACTGCATCCGCCAATCAGCATCAGAGCCACGATAATGATCTTCCAGACGGTTAACCCAGCATCATCATCCGGCGGCTCTCTCGACATAACGCCGCGTAAATGGGGCTGAGGGAAGTTCCACGCACTCCCCCTTCCGGGGGAGACCTGTATAAGCGCGCATTCAAACCTGGGGCCGCGACCTGTCGGCTCATGCCGCCAGCGCAAGCAGGCGACGCGCATGGTTGGCGTCACTACTTGCTGCAGTGGCTTGCCGAAACTTTCTTGGCACTCATTCCCCTCTTTGAGCGGAATCGCCACCCATGCCCCGCGCCCACGAATCAGTCGGATCATGGGTTCGCTATAAAATCCACTCCCTCATTCAAAGCGACGCAGCCTGCGAGTTAGCCTCTTCGCAGACCGCTATAAGGTCTGCTTGCAGAATAGGTCAGACATATCTACCGCTGCGAACGGTGAAAGAGTGCGACCGGCCGAAAAATTCTGCCGCAGACGCTGACCAATTGCAGGAAGTCAGACGGAGACGAGACACCGACCCGCCCGTCCACTGTCCCGACAGCAATGCGGCCTGCGCTGATTGGCGCCAATAGAGAAACACCATCCAAAACCACGATTGGCCACGAGCCGACGGTGTCAAAGGCAGGACCTCGAAGTGTTGACCAGGATCTGCGTCGAGAAGTTGACCATCCTTAGATTGGGATGCTGAAGCGCTAACGCGGGAGGCGCAGCGCCGGCGATCAGTTGGGTCAGTAACGGGTCACGAAGCAAGCTTGAAATTGAGGCGTGAGAGTGCCCCTAACCCGCAAGTAAGCTCGCTCCACTGCTGCGGAGCGGATTTTGGTCGGCCTGCACAAGACCCACCGAGAGGTAAGTTCTGGTGGGGATACCGCAATCAGTGCCAGTGAAGAACGGTTGCTGGCACGTGTCCACACGGCTAACCTCGATCGCAATTAGGCTACTTGTGGGATCCGGGATGATGCCTGTCGTCGTCGACTACTACATGACGCTCAATTCGCCGTGGACCTATCTCGGCAGCGCGTTATTCGCCGAAATCGCGAACCGAAATGGCGCGACGATCAACATCAAGCCCTGCAAGTTCGGACCCATTTTCGAGCAGACAGGGGGGCTACCGCTGCCAAAGCGCTCGCCGCAACGGCGCACCTATCGGATGATGGAATTGAAGCGCTGGCGGGACCTGCGGGGTATCCCGTTGATGCTCGAGCCTAAGCACTTCCCCTGCGATGACACTGCTGCGACGCGCCTGGTGATCGCGGCCAAGCTGCGAGGGCAGGATGCCCATAAGCTGTCGCTGGAGCTGGGCCGCTCGCTCTGGGAACGTGAGGAGACGCTTGCCGATCCCGCAACGATCTCGGCGGCCGCTCAACGCGCCGGTCTCGACGCTGCAACACTACGTGCAGGTGGTCCTTCGGACGCCGAACTCGACGCGCTACACGACCAGTTTACGCAGGAGGCACTGGCAGCGGGTGTCTTCGGCGCGCCGAGCTTCGTGCTGCCCTCGGGTGAGATCTTCTGGGGTCAGGACCGGCTGGAGCTGCTGGAGCGCGCGTTGAAGAAGCCGGCTTAGTCGCCTCGCCTCATACCTGCGGTCGACTGTCCATTGGTAGGCAACACTAGCAGAAGAGTGAGCCATCTCATGTCGGAAAAACGAATCCGCGTCGGCCTGATCGGAGCCGGCGGTAACACCAAGGCCTTCCATATTCCGGGCCTCGCAAAGCAGGATGGCGTAGAGATCGTCGCTGTCGCCAACCGGACGCGCGAATCCAGCCAACGGGTTGCAGACGAGTTTGCCATTCCGAAAGTCCATGACCATTGGCAAGCGCTTCTAGAAGACATGAGCATAGATGCAGTCTGCATCGGCACGTGGCCATATATGCACGCGCCTCTGACCATCGCTGCACTCACGGCCGGCAAGCACGTCCTCTGCGAAGCGCGCATGGCCATGGACCATAATGAAGCCCGCGCAATGCTGGAAGCGTCACTCCGTCATCCCGCGCTCACCGCCCAGATCGTACCCGCACCCCATACGCTGGCGTTCGACCGCACAATCATCGATATGATTGCGAGTGGGTATATGGGCGAACTTATTTCTATAGATGCGCGGATTGCTGCTGCCCGAAGCTATCCGGATGGCTCCGCCCAGCAGCACTGGCGTCAGAATCGAGTATTTTCTGGCGACAACATCATGAGCATGGGGATCTGGTATGAAGCAATGATGCGCTGGGTCGGCCCCGCAAGATCCGTGATGGCGGTCGGTCAGTGCGTGGTGCACTACCGGCGCGATGCGTCCGGCCGACGGGTGGCGATGGAAATCCCCGATCATATCGATGTCATCGGTGCCATGGCCCAAGGAGGGCAGATGCGGTTCAATGTTTCAACGGTACTCGGCCATGCTCCCGATTTAGCCGACGTGCACATTTTCGGAACGGATGGCACGATCCGGTTGCGGCAACCCGTAGATGGTGCCCTGCAACTTTTTGCCGGCAAACGCGGGAAGAGTACGCTGGAGCCGGTGGAAATTGATCCAACGAAACGCGGTGGCTGGCGGGTGGAGGAGGAGTTCGTGAATGCCATCCGAGGCAAGGAGCGCATAACTCACACGGACTTATTCACGGGCGTCAAATACATGGAGTGGACGACGGCAGTGAGCCGATCGTTGCGCGATGGGCGTGCGGTGATGTTGCCGCTTTAGCAGTCCGCGAGAGCTCGGACTGCGGTTGGCAAGTGCTCCGCTATCTTCCCATCATCTATCGTGCCATTTCGAGATCTGAGCCCTTGCAGCAAGGAGTATCAAGATTCGGGCATAGCTCGCCGCGCTGCTAGGCAGTGTGCGGGTCGCTGCCTGGCTCCTTACTTCTAGGCAGCACGCGAGCGCCCCAGCAGCAGCATGAAAGCCGCGACAGAGGGAAGAGTACGCTACGTAACAAGGATTGTGCCCTGGTTCGCGGCGCACGTGGCTCTCTGGCCGTAGCAATCACACTTGACCTTGCCTTCATGCGCACTGACATAGCGCCCGGAGAAGCCTAACTAAGAAGCGTCATGAGAGTTTCAAATTCGGCGCGATGAGCAAAAGGGAAATGATCTTGTCTGCCATGTCCTCCGGGGTCAAAAGTCCGCCTGTTTCAGCACCAGTCGCTGAACGGCGACGTAAAGGTTCCGGACTCCCTACTCTAGATATTCTTCAAGGAATTTGACGTGACGTGAAGGGAGCCTGGCGGACTCTGAGTTTTCACTGCTACGCAGCTCGCGAAGCAAGCGTCTCGCCAAAGCTACTTCAAGAGGGGTATCGAGCACGGCGACAAAATCGATAAGTGCCCTGAGTTCCGGTCGTGATCGTCCAAATGGTTCCTCCACGACAATAATCGGTGTGGGGATTGTAACAAGCTTTGTTACGGAGTGGCGTATTGGTCTTCCCTGACGAAGTTCCAATAGATCCTCTGTCAGCTTCGGCACCTTCCAAGCCGCGGGATCAGCACCCTCAGCGATCCAGCGGCGCGAGTCCAGCACGCTCGGGGGGCGTAGGCGTAGTCGTCAAAAGATACAATGAGTGCGTTGCGACACCTGCGAGCCAGAGCTCTCGTCAAGGTTGTCTTGCCGGCTCACGTTCCGGCAATGCAAATGACATAGCTCATCGGACTTCATTCTCTGCATCTGACCGGAGCGCCATTCAGAGCTACCTCGTTCTTTTTCCCGGCTGAGCGCAAAGACATCCTGGAACTGCGACACACTTTCATCGCCTCCGCTTGACGTTTCCGCAGTATTGGCCGTGCGCCTCACAGTATCGGCTACGACGAGCGCGGGCCCGGCCGGGGGGCTCGGCTAGCTCTGACGATCGCCTGAAGGATAGAATTCGCCGCGTCCTGTTGGGTCATGTCCTGTTTGCTGAGAAACCATGCGGCGTGGCTTTCTTTCTCGTCGAAGATGGCTACCAGTAGATCCGCGCCGGTCGGATCGCGGCCCTGGATTTGTGCGCCGAGCGCGGCGCGTTCCACCACGCGCTGAAGGCCGGGGGTTGGCCTGGAATCGCGGCCGTCCGCGATCACCAATGCCTTCAGTTCGCCGTCTATGTAACTGACGAGATCCTCCTTGAGCGCGCCAAGATCAACTTTGCAAACCTCCATCACTGCCACAGCGTCTGCATCATTGATCAGCGCGAGCAGCAGGTGCTCCAGCGTGGTGTACTCGTGGTCTCGCTCGCTGGCATAGGCGACAGCCCGCTGCAGCGTCGAGTCTAGCGCGGAAGAAAATGCAGGCAGTGGAGCCCGCACGGCGCTCGCCGGTGGCAGCTGCGACTCCTTGTGGCGCGGTGTACCTGTCTCCTTGCGGATTACTGCTGCAAGAGTGTTCCAATCGGCCATGCCGAACGCCTCAGCGATAAGTTCAAGGCTTTGGCTTATGGTGATCTTGAAACCCTTGGTGGCGAGCGCGGCACGCAATGTGCCCGCCATAGCTTTGGCGTCGCGGAAGTCGCGCATATCAGCATCCTTTGCTCGAACGAAATCGGGGCGCCAGGGCTTGCGTTGCTGACCCGTCGTTCGGGTGCAAAGGCCTGTGAAAGGCTGCGATACGTTCACCGTGCCCGAAGGGCTGCAAGCGGCAGGTCGTATCTACCCGCGTCGAAGGTGCCCTGTGGAAGAGCCGGTGTCAACCTCGGGGTGCATGATCATCACCGACGCGCAGCCAGTTGCCGACAGAGGGCTTGGTCCGCCGTACCTGCGACGCGTCAGACTTGCCTGCGGCAACACTCCTGCCTGATGCCCATTTCTGTCGTGAGCATGCGCAGCAACGCAAGTGAAGAGATTTACTTACTTCATGCGACTGCCGCTCCATTTCGTGTGCTTCTCTGTCGAGCTCCCTTCTAACAAATTCTACGGAGTCAATTGCCGCCCCAGTTGGCTGCAAAACTGCTCGATTGCTTCTTTCATCGGCGGCAGATCTCCCGACTCGTCGCGTCTTCGACGGTTCGCAGCATTTCCTCTATTGCAATTTCGCCGTAGGCTCTCGCGATGATACTATAGCCTCGTTCTTCCAGCGGATTAGCCGCTGAGCACGGCCGGGTCATCATATGACTGAATTTCTGACAGTTGGTAGATTCGCCGGCTGCTACGCTTGCGCAGTGAGCGCGCACGCCGCTCGGGATGGGAGGCGCCAGCACCGTCTGGCGGGCGTGCCGAGGGACGCGTGGCTCCAGCGCGGGCGCCTTATGTCAAGGCATGCCAGCGGCGTCGCCGGGACGGCGAAAGCAATACAATTCTCTGGCGTGGCGCGTCGGAGCGACACAACGGTGAAACTGTGCGAGAACACGGGCATTAAATTGACGCGATCGCCGCGTCTCTTCTACCACCCAAAGCTGCCGAAGTTGCTGCGCTGCCAAGACTTTCGCCTTGCACCACTTTTGACTTACGCATTGCAGCGAAGCGGCCTACGCCGGCAGACCTGTTCATTCGATCACCTCGTCAGCTCGCAGCAGAATCGATTGCGGAATGGTGAGCCCAAGCGCCTTGGCGGTCTTGAGATTGATTACTAATTCAAACTTCGTTGGCTGCTGCACTGGCAAATCGGCGGGCTTGGCACCTTTAAGGATGTTGTCCACGTAGGCTGCTGCGCGCCTTACCAAGTCAGCGATGCTGGCCCCGTAGGACATTAAGCCGCCCAGCTCCACCAACTCCCGGGCCATGGAAATTGAGGCGAGCCGATGCCTTACGGCGAGGTCGACAATGCGCCTTCGCTCATTGAAGAACATCGGGCTCGGAAAGACGACGAGGGCATCGGCGCGTTTTGCCGCAATGGTTGAGAACGCCTGATCGAACTCGTTGGGGCCCTGTGCGGCAACGAGCTCAAGGTGCACGCCCAGAGCCTGCGCGGCTAACTCTGTTTCCTTCATCATGCTGCTCATCGTGCGCTCACCATAGGCGGTGGGATGCCAGAGACCCGCTACTCGGGTAACAGTAGGGAGCGCTTCTTTGAGTAGAGCCAAACGTTTGGGGAGCAGCTCCGGACCAAGGAAGGTCAATCCGGTGATATTTCCGCCCGGATGCCCAAGGCTGGCAACTAGGCCATCTCCGACCGGATCACCCATGACCGGCACGACAATTGGGACTGACGTGGTCACTTGCTGTACAGCACGGGCAGCGGGTGTGTTCGGCGCGACGATGACATCGACGCCTAGCCGGACCAACTCGCTTGCCACATCCGCGAGTCGCTCGATCTTGCCTGCGGTTTCTCGATACTCGACAACGATGTTCGTGTCTTCCACGTAACCGAGTTCGCGTAGTCCTTGCAAGAAAGCTTCGCTTCCCACAGATGACAATGTGCTCAGGTACCCGATCCGCGGGACCTTCTTGGGCTGCTGTGCCTGCAGACAGAGGGGCCAAGCCACCACGACCCCGGTGAAAAGGACGATAAAATCGCGCCGCTCCACTCGACCACCTCGTTAGAGTTGCAATCGGGATAAGCTACCAGCTACCGCCGCTGTTCGGAATTGCCTCTGTGCGCTGCGAAACGGAGGTCAGAAGAAGTGGGTCTTGGCCGTGTCAAAACGCTGGGGCGGCAAGAACAACGTAGAACGCCGTTCTTCTTCGGCCACCATGTCCTCGCAAGCTATGGCAAGCCCGCATGGAAATCGCGGCACCGGTAGAACACGAT
>Ga0075425_100003350_pt1 | contig 16295 bp, 17 predicted proteins | sample SoiMethybrSBSTD4_FD_75300 | JGI IMG/M metagenome (GOLD analysis project Ga0075425, IMG submission 75300) | Bulk soil microbial communities from a Populus tree surrounding site in Tennessee, USA - Soil MetaG P. TD hybrid SBSTD4 | ecosystem: Environmental > Terrestrial > Soil > Tree plantation... | reverse complement strand
GAAAACTTTGCGGAGGATGCCGATGCGATTCGTCACGTTCGTAAAAAACAATCAGCAGCGCCTGGGGCTCATGGCCGGCGCGGATCAGGTAATCGACTTGGCCGAGCTCAACCGGCGCTACTTGAAAGCCGGTGCCGCACCCTATTTGAGCGGCATGCAGGCGTTCATTGAGGCCGGCGGCGCCGCGCTTGCCTTGGCCAAGAAGGCGGCGAAGTACGTCGACGGCCGCGACGAGGACGGGCAGAAGAAGCTCCGCCAGGGCGGCGCGCTGTACAAGGCAAGCCAGGTGAAAATCATCTCGCCGATTCCGCAGCCGGCGAAGAACGTCGTGCTCCTCGGCGTGAATTATAAAGAACACATCGAAGAAGGCGCGCGGGCGCGCTCGATCGAGCTCAAATACCCTGAGGCCCCGGTCTTCTTCACCAAGCCGAAGACGGCGGTGATCGGCCACATGGGCAAAGTCGTCCACTGGAAGGCGACCGAGAAGCTCGACTACGAGGTCGAGCTCGCCGTCGTCATGGGCCGGAAGGGCCGCGACATCCCGAAGGACAAAGTCTACGACTACATTTTCGGCTACACGATCTGCCTCGACATGACCGCGCGCGATCTCCAGCGCAAGCACGGCCAGTGGTTCAAGGGTAAATCGCTCGACACCTACTGCCCGCTCGGCCCCTGGATCGTGCACAAGAGCGCGATCCCGAATCCGCAGGACTTAAGGCTCATCTGCCGCGTCAACGGCGAGACGATGCAGGACGACCGGACATCCAATATGATCTTCGACATCGCCACGACGATCGAGTCGCTGTCGGCGGGCATGACGCTCGAGCCCGGCGAGATTATCAGCACCGGAACGCCGTCGGGCGTCGGCTTCGCGCGCGTGCCGCCGTTCTTCTTGAAGCCCGGCGACAAGGTTGAGGCGGACATCGAGAGCATCGGCGTGCTGCAGGTCGAGATCGCCCCGGCGCCGTAGCCGCTGCCGCTCGCCCGATGATTGAGCTGCCGTCGACTTGAAACGCGAACCCAGACCATAGACACTTCTCCCATGGACCGCGTGCGGCCTGCGGCCGTGGCGGGCTCTTTTTATCCCGCCGATTCCGAAGAGCTGAGTGATCTGCTTCAGGAATGCTTCGGTTCCCATCCGCTCGGCCCGAAAGGAAGTCGCACTCCCTCGCCGTCGCTCGTAGGGGGCATGGCGCCGCACGCCGGCTACGCCTACTCCGGCCCCTGCGCGGCTCATCTTTATTCCCGCGTCGATGAAAGTGCTTCGCTCGCGATCGTCGTCGGCGTGAATCATCGCGCGCGCGGCGCGCGCGCCGCCTTGAGCCCGGCGGACTTTTGGGAAACGCCGCTCGGCCGCATCCCGATCGATCGCGAAGCCGGCGAGCGTCTGCTCGACGAGGTCGACTTTCTCACCGCCGACGAGCGCGCGCATCGCGAAGAGCACAGCATCGAGGTCCAGCTCCCGTTCCTGCAAACCGTCCTCGACGAATTCACTTTCGTGCCGGTCGCCCTCGCGCATGTGTCCGAGAACGAATGCCGCCGGCTTGGCGAAGCCCTGGCGCGCGTGTACGAAGCGCGATCGGCTGCCGGCGCTAAAGTGCTTCTCGTCGCGAGCAGCGACTTGAACCACTATCTCTCACCGGCGGAGACCGAGCGCCTCGACGGCCTGGCGCTGGAAAAAATTATCGCGCTCGATGCGCCGGGCCTGCTCCGCACGGTCGCGGAAAATCGCGTCACGATGTGCGGCGTCGCGCCTACCGCAGCCGTGCTCTTCGCCGCCCGGGCGCTCGGCGCGAAAAGACCGCGGCTTCTCAAGCATTGTCACTCGGGCCACGCCAAGCCGATGCGCGAGGTCGTCGGCTACGCGAGCGTCGCGGTCGAAGTTTGACTTGACCGGACCCATTTGTTAGGTGTGAGTTGATGCTAGGGGTGTCCGTCGAGGCGGACTGAGAGCCCGAAAAGATCGGGCAACCCTCCGAACCTGATCCGGATGACACCGGCGTAGGGAAGCGCGCGAGTCACGGTCCCCGCTGTTTTGGGGGCGAGCTTAGACCGTATTCCCTGGCCAGACGCTGGCCGAGTCGAATACGGTTTTTTCTTTTCATGCTGGTCCAGATAAACGGCGAGAAAAAAGAAATCCAGGACGGGCTCAGCGTCGCCGGGCTGCTCGACACGCTCGGCATCGGCGCCGGCCGCGTCGTGGTGGAGCTCAACCGGGACATCGTCGCGCGCGGCGCGCACGAGGAAACATTTTTGCAGGAAGGAGACGCCGTCGAGATCGTCCATTTCGTCGGCGGCGGATAAGAGGTCGTTATGAACGACATATTCAAATTGGGAGACAAGGCGTACCGCTCGCGCCTCATCGTGGGCACCGGCAAGTACAAGGACTTCGAGGAGACGAAAAAAGCCATCGAGGCCTCCGGCGCCGAGATCGTGACCGTCGCGGTGCGGCGCGTCAACATCACCGATCCGAGTAAGGAGAATCTGCTCGATTATCTCGATCCGAAGAAATACACGATTCTCCCGAACACGGCGGGCTGCTACACCGCCGACGATGCCGTGCGCACCTGCCGGCTCGCCCGCGAGGCCGGCGTCGGCAACCTCGTAAAGCTCGAAGTGATCGGCGACGACCGCACGCTCTTTCCCGATATTCCCGCCACGCTCGACGCGGCGCGGCAGCTCATCAAGGAGGGCTTCGTCGTGTTACCGTACATTCACGACGACCCGGTTACGGCGAAGAAGCTCCAGGAGATGGGCTGCGCGGCGGTCATGCCGCTGGCGGCGCCGATCGGCTCGGGCCTCGGCATCCGGAATCCCTACAACATCCGCATCATCCTCGAGCACGCGACCGTGCCCGTGATCGTCGACGCGGGCGTCGGCACGGCGTCGGACGCGGCGGTCGCGATGGAGATGGGCTGCGACGGCGTGTTGATGAACACCGCGATCGCCGGCGCGCGCGAGCCGATCCTCATGGCCGAGGCGATGCGGCTCGCCGTCGACGCCGGCCGGAAGGCGTTTCTCGCCGGGCGCATCCAGAAAAAACTCTACGCGACGGCCTCCAGCCCGCTGGACGGCGTTCTCGGCTAAGTGCCGCGCCCCGATTTCGACCTTTATCTCGTCACCGACCGCCGGCTGACCGGCGGCCGCGAGCTCGTCGACGTCGTCGAGCAGGCGCTGATAGGCGGCGTTCAGGCCGTGCAACTGCGCGAGAAGGACCTCGGCGGCGCGGAGCTTTTTCACCTCGCCCAAACGCTGAAGGATGTGTGCGCGCGCCGGCGCGCACAGCTTTTCATCAACGACCGGATCGACGTCGCCCTCGCGGTCGACGCCGACGGCGTGCAGCTGGCCGGCGCCTCGATGCCGATCGGCGCCGCGCGCGAGCTGCTGGGCGAGAATAAACTCATCGGCGCTTCCATTCACTCGCTCCATGAAGCGCAGCAAGCCGTTCGCGACGGCGCGGACTTCGTTCTCTTCGGCCCGGTCTATTTCACGCCGTCGAAGGCGGCTTACGGAGCGCCGCAGGGAATCGACCGGCTCAAGGAAGTAGTGGAAAAAATTTCGATTCCCGTTTATGCTATCGGTGGAATTACAGCGGAAAACGTCGAGGAGATCAAAAAAATCGGAGCGCGCGGTGTCGCGCTGATCGCGGCCGTAATGAGCGCGCGGGATCCTGCGGCCGCCGCGCGAGCGATTGTCAGCCGGCTTAAAACCTAAAGGAGGCGAATGAACGAGAGCGCTGCGGAAGCTTTACGCTATTTGCAGGACAATCTCCTACTCACGCTCGTGATCGCGTTCGTCGTCGGCTTTCTCGCGAGCAAGACCGTGACGCACTGGGAGAAGTCGAACATCGCCGTTTATTTTATCATCGGCGTTTTAGGAACTTTCCTGGGGCAGTTCGTCTCTCGATACATCGGCCTGCAGTCGATCCTCGAACTAGCCTCGGGCATGGAGCTGCTTTTCGACGTCGTCCTCGCGTACTTCGGCTCGTTCGTCGTCGCCGCGCTCATCCACATGTTCAAACCGATGTAAGCCACCCTAGCTCAGTTGGTAGAGCAGCTGATTCGTAATCAGCAGGTCGCCGGTTCGAGTCCGGCGGGTGGCTCCAGTCTTTTCGCGGGCTGGCGCTTCCAAGTTGTCTCTCGGTCGTCCGTTGCCACAACTATCAACGCCCGTATCAATTCCCTGCTTCTGATGGGCGCTTCCGAGGGAATCCAGCCAGTTGTTCGAAGGTCGTCACGATGGCAGCCAGATCCTCCTCACCCCGCCCGGCTGCGGCGGTCGCGGCGGCGAGCCGCTGTGTAACGGTTGTCAACGGCAGCGAAACTCCGAGGCGAGTCGCTTCCTCGAGCATGAGCTTAAAATCCTTCAAGAACAGATCGATCTTCATCTGCGCTGCGAAGCGATGGTCCACCATGAGGGGACCGCGCACCTCGACCATTTTCGACGCACCCGCGCTCTCTCTGAGGATACCGAGCAGTAAAGCTGGATCGAGGCCACCCTTCGCGCCGAGGACGAGCGCCTCCGCCAGCGCCGCGGTGTTGAGGCCGACCAGCAGGTTTGTGGCGAGCTTCGCGAGCGTGGCCGCACCCATGTCCCCCACATAGTGCGTCTTCTTTGCGATCGCGTCGAAAATCGGCTGGCAAATCTGCGCGCGCTCGCGGTCACCCGCAACGAAGATTGCGCAATCGCCCCGCTCGACCATCGCGCTCGTGCCGCTCATGGGCGCGTCGAGGAAGCCGAGTCCTTTGGCCGCTGCGGCTCTTGCGAGGCTGCGCGTGAGCTCGGGAGAAATGGTACTCATCTGAATAAGCGTGACACGGGGCGGCGCGGCCTCGATCAGCCCACCCGCCCCGATGATCGTCGCTTCCACGCTTGCGAGCGACGGCAGAATGGTGAAGACCGCGTCCGTTGCCGCGACGGCGTCCCCGACGCTCCGCGCGGGTTGCAAGCCTTGGGCTTGAAGCGCCTTGACCTGCTCCGGACGCGTGTCGAAGCCCTTCACCTCGAACCCACCCTTGAGAAGTCGCGAGGCGACCGCGGTGCCGAGCAGACCGACGCCGATAATTCCGATTCGTTTCATCGCCCGGTTCTCCTTCTGAGCTTTACTTTGCCTCGTAGATTTCCGGATTATAGATATTCGGCGGTCGGCGGCCCTCGATGACCGCGACGATATTCTCTACCACGACCGCGGCCATCCGCTCGCGCGTATCGAGCGCCGCGCTCCCGAGATGAGGAGTCAGCACCACGTTGGCGAGGCGGACGAGAGCCGGCTCGACCGTCGGCTCTTTTTCATAGACGTCGAGCGCCGCGCCGGCGACCCGTTTCTCCTTCAGCGCCCGCACCAGGGCCTTCTCGTCCACGATCGGGCCGCGGGCCGTGTTGACGAGAAACGCGGACGGGCGCATGAGGCCCAGTTCGCGAGCGCCGATCAGGTGGACCGTCTCCGGGCTCAGCGCCGCATTGATCGAGACGAAATCCGCTTCCCTCAAGAGATCGTCCATGCTCCGGTACTCGATGCCGAGATCGGCTTCGCGCACCGCTTCGAGTCTTCGCCGCTTCGTGTAGAGGATGCGCATGCCGAATCCGCGCGCGCGCCTGGCGACAGCTTCGCCAATGGCGCCAAGGCCGACGATGCCCAAGGTTTTTCCGTGCACCTCGCTGCCCACGAAATGTATCGACTGGCCTCCTGGAAAGAGCCCTGAGCGCAAGGCGCGGTCTCCCTCTACGATCCTGCGCGCGACGGCGAGGAGAAGTCCCCAGTGAAGATCCGCCGTCGCCTCCGTCACCAGCGGCGGATTCGCCGTCACGGGAATGCGCCGCGCGGTCGCGGCCGCCACGTCGATGCTAACGGGCTTGACCGCCATCGTGGCGATGAGCTTGAGATTCGGACTTGTATTGATCACCTCGGCGTCCACGCGGTCGTGGAGCAGACAAAACAGGTATTCGTTGCCTTTCAGGGCCACGATCAGCTCCGGCTTCGTGATGATATGAGCGGAGTCCGGATTGAACTCCACGTCCCCCGCTTCGCGGAGACGAGCCAGAGCCTTGGCGGGGATCGGCTGCGTAATAAAGATCCTGGCGGTCATGTCACCGCGCGAGAACTTGCGGATTGACCGGAGAGCGCGGCGGCTCTCCTTTGAGGGCGCGCGCGACCTCTTCGGCCGCCTTCGTCTGAAGCTCGATCACAGACTCGCGCGAATAGAAGGCCAGGTGCGGCGTGAGAATAACGTTCGACAGCCCGCGCAGCGGATGATCGGGCGGCGGCGGCTCCACGAGCAGCACATCGAGCGCCGCCCCGGCGATCCGCCCGGTTTTCACCGCTTCGGCGAGCGCCTGCTCGTCGACGATGCCGCCGCGCGATGTGTTGATGAGAAATGCGCCCGGCTTCATGCGCGCGAGCTCGCGCGCCCCGATTAAGTTGCGGGTCTCCGGGGAAAACGGCACGTGGATCGAAATCACATCCGACCGGGCGAGCAACCCTTCGAAGTCAACCGCCTCCGCGCCGCGGCCAACGATCGCTGACGCATCCAAATAGGGATCGTGCGCCAGCAGGCGGAGGCCGAATGCTTGCGCTTTCGCCGCTACCGCCATGGCGATCTTGCCGAAGCCGACAAGCCCCAGCGTCCGCCCGCGCAGCCGGCGAACACCTGAATGCGCGACTACGTCCCACGCGCCGCTTTTAACCGCCCGGTCGGCGGCGGCGATTTGTCGCTCGAGCGCCAGCAAAAGCGCCATTGCATGATCGGAGACCTCGTCGATGCAGTAGTCCGGCACGTTGGTCACGACGATCTTGGCGCGGGTCGCCGCGGCGAGATCGACGTTGTCCACGCCGATGCCGTAGCGCGCGATGATCTTGCAGCGGTCGAGACTCTCGATCACCCGCGCGGTCATTTTTGCGTAGCAGTTCAATATCGCGTCGGCGCCTTGCGCGAGCTTGATGATTTCGTCTTCCGATTTGCATTGCGCCGGGCGCAGCTCGACATCGAGAGGCGCCAGGACTTTTTTCTCGGGCTCGAGCGAAGCGAAGACATAGTCTGTGACCGCGACGACGAATTTCATTTGCGTCTCCTCAGCGCTCGGCGAACTCGAACGCGTCGTGCAAATCGGCATGCACGTTGACGTCCTTGAGCTCGATCCCTCCGAGTGACTGCACGTCGCCGCTCACGAGGTGGAGCCGATTTCCGACGACGTCGCCCGCGAGACCGTGGCGCGGAACCTGCATCGACGGCAGAACGCTCCAGCGGTTGCCCGCGGCATCGTACGCTTCCAGCGCGCGGTAGGCGCCGTACGACTGGACGCTGCGCTGCTCGCCGCCGGCGACATAGATACGACCGCGGTAAGTGCCCCACGCAGAGGCGCTGCGCGGCGTCGGCATCGGAGCTTTCAGCCCGCCCCATTGATCAACCGCCGGATCATATTCTTCGACGACATCGGTATTGCTCGCCGGCACCGACATGAAAGCCGCGCCGATGCGCCCGCCGATGACATAGATCTTGTTATTCACCGCGCCGATCGCCGCATGATTGCGCGCGGTCGGCATCGGGCTGCGTGCCGCCCACGAGTTGGTGGCGGGATCGTAAACCTCGTTCGTCGCCACCGAGCGGTGCGGTCGCGCGGGATGAATTGCAGTCTCGTTCGAGCCGGCGTGGGGCGCGGCGCCGCCGATCACATAAATCTTTCCGCCCACCACCGCAGCGACCGGAGAGCCACGCTTGGTCGGCATCGGCGCCAGCGTTTTCCAGCTATCGTTAACGGGATCGTATTCCCACGCGTTGTCGATTGGCTGCCAGGCGGGCGGTCCTGACTGCGGCAAGACGAAGCCGCCGAAGACATAAATCTTACCGTTCAATTCTGCGAGAGCTACATGGTGCGACGGCAGCGACATGGGCTTTTTCTTGGCCCATTTGTCGCTTGCCGGGTCGTACTCGTAAACGAGACCGCGCGGCTTCCAGACCGGCGCGATTCCGCCGAAAACATACAGCTTGCCTCCGGCGGCTATACCGTACACTTCTTCTCCCGGCTCGGGGAACGGCGCAAGCTTCACCCACTTTCCTTCCTGAGCGCAAACGGCGGCGGTCATCATCGACACCACCAGCGCTGCTATAAAAATCTTCATCGCTCATTCCTCCCGTTCTATTCAAATGGAGCCGGCATCGGGCTTGTCGCGCGTCTCAGAGCCCGGCGCCACGAATTGCCAGAACCTGCGGCCCAGCAAGTTGCGGAACAGCGGCGAGAGCAACATCAACACAGCCAGCGCCAGCAGCGCGGCGGCGATCGGACGCTCGAAGAAGACCATGAGATCGCCGCGAGAGTAGATCAGCGAGCGCCGGAGTGAGGCCTCGAGCTGCGGGCCCAAGATCATCGCGAGGACCAGCGGCGCGGGTTCGAAGTCGAATTTGCGCAAGAGGTAGCCCAAAAATCCGAAGACGACGGTGACGCCGACGTCGAAGCTGTTGTTGCTCACGCTGTAGGCCCCGATCAGGACGAAGACGAGGATGAGCGGCGCGAGCAGCGGATAAGGGACTTTGAGGAGCTTCACCCAGAGGCCGATGAGCGGCAGGTTCAACACGAGCAGCATGATGTTGCCGATGTACATCGAGGCAACGAGCCCCCAGAAGACCTCGGGCCTTTCCGCGACCAGGAGCGGCCCGGGCCGGATGCCGTGAATCATCAGCGCGGCGAAGATCATCGCGATCGACGCGTTGCCGGGAATGCCGAGCGTGAGCAGCGGGACGAACGAGCTCGTCGCCGCGCTGTTGTTGGCCGACTCCGGCGCCGCCACGCCTTCGATCGCCCCCTTGCCGAAGCGCTCGGGATGCCGGCTGAACTTTTTTTCCACCGCATAGGAGATAAACGACGAGATGATCGCGCCGCCGCCGGGCAAAACGCCGATAAAAAATCCCAAGAGCGAGCCGCGCGCGATCGGCGCCGCCGCCTGGCGCCATTCCTCGCGGCTCGGCAACAGGCCGCGGATCTTCGTCTGGAAGACGTCCGCGGTGATCGTCTGCTCGACGTTCGCGAGCACCTCGCCGATGCCGAAGAGTCCCATCGCCACGAGGATGAAGTCGAACCCCTCGCTGAGCTTGAAAAATCCGTAGGTGAATCGCTGCGTCCCCATGATCGGATCGAGCCCGACGGTGCCGAGCAAGAGGCCGAGGCCGGCCATCATGAGTCCCTTGGTGAGTGACGCGCCCGCCAGATAGCCGACCATCGTGAGCCCGAGCGCTAACAGCGCGAAGTTCTCCGCGGGGCCGAACTTGAGCGCAAAGGCGGCGAGCGGCGGCGCAAGCAGCATCAAGCCGACGATCGCGAGCGTCCCCGCAATGAAGGAGCCGAACGCAGAGATCGCGAGCGCAGCCCCGGCTTTTCCCTGACGCGCCATCTGATAACCGTCGAGGCAGGTCACGACCGATGCCGCCTCTCCGGGGATGTTCAGCAGGATCGAAGTCGTCGAGCCGCCGTACATCGCACCGTAAAAAATTCCGGCGAGCAGAATGACCGCGGAGTCGGCGGGAATGCCATAGGTGATCGGCAGCAACAGCGCAATCGTCGCCGGCGGGCCGAGACCGGGTAAAACGCCGATGGCCGTGCCGATGAAAGAGCCCAAAAAACAGTAGAGGAGATTCGCCGGTGTCAGCGCGACGGCGAAGCCGGTGGCGAGGTGGTTGAGAAGCTCCATGCGCCCGCTCGATTCAAGGAGAAATTACTTACAGCGGCCCGCGCGGCAGCGGCACGCCGAGCCAGACGGCGAAGACGACGTGGGACACCAGCGCGATGAACGCCGCCATCCCGAGAGCGAGAGTCCATCGCTGGGGCTCGATCCCGCGCAGCATGAATAGAACGAGTAGAAAGGTGCACAGCGGATAACCGAGCGTTTCGAGAAGATAGGTATAAAGCGCCAAGGCGGCCAAGAGCGCGAGCACCTTGGAGATTCGTCCGCCGGCCTCAGGCTCGACCTTTGCGCGCGACGTTAGCGCCTGCGCGAGGAAAATCGACGCGAGTGCAGCGATAACGATGCTCGTCCACCACGGGAAAAATCCCGGCCCCGGGCTGTGCACCGTCCCGAACGGAAGTTGGGACGACTCATAAGCAGCCGCCGCGCCAAACGCGAGCGCCAGGGCCGCAACCGCCGCGTCGCGTCGGACCATGGCGGCTACTTTTGCGCCGCGGCTACGACCTTGGCGAACCCATCCCACTCCTGCCGCCATGTCGCCTCGAATTCTTTGCCGGTTTGGAACTGAATCTCATCGCCGAGCTGCTTGATAAGGGCCTGGAACGAGCTGTCCTCGGTCACCTGTTTGAGCGCCGCTTCCAATTTCTGCGCGATCGGCTGCGGAATACCTTTCGGCGCGAGCACGGCGCGCCACTGGGTGAAGACGACGTCCACACCCTCTTCGCGGAGCGTCGGCACGTTGGGTAGATCTTTCAGCCGCCGTGTGTCGGTGATTGCAAGGGCGCGCATCTTTCCGGCGCCGATCTGCGGCAGCAGCTGAGCGGTGTAGAGAAAGCTCCCGTCGGCATGGCCGCCGAGCACGGCGATGAGCGCCGGCCCGCCGCCGTCGAACGGTATGTTGTTGTACTCGACCCCCGCCGCCCGCGCGACCATGCGCATCGGAAAATCGCCCGCGCCCCATGTCCCGGTGTTGGCGAAGTTGAGCTTGCCGGGATTCTTTTTCATGTAGTCGACCACGTCACGGAAGGTCTTCCACGGCGCCTCGGCGCGCACGGCGAAGATCGCCGGGCTGTAGTTGATCCGCGCGATCGCTGCGAACTGATCGGGACCGACCGGCGCTTTTTGCACCAGGGGAAAGATGGTATTCGGACCGGAGCCGCCGAGCATCAGCGTGTAGCCGTCGGCTTTCGCCCGGATCGCGTATTGAGAGCCGACCGCCCCGCCGCCGCCCGGCTTCAGCACCACCAGCATCGGCTGGCCGAGGTACTGATGGGCCACGCTCGTGAGGGCACGGGCGGTCAAGTCGTGGGAGCCGCCGGGCGCGTACGGCACGACGAGATCGATCGGTTTGGTGGGGAATTCTTGCGCTGCAGCGACGGCCCCCAAGATTGGAGTCAGCAGGAGGGTAAGGACCAGTCTCGATTTAAACCCGAAGAGCATAACGCCTCCTTCGTGTTTCGCTCCTAGTCATCTAAAACAATCCCGCGGGGAGCCTACTATACGCTGCCGGGAAAGCCAATACGGTTTTCACCTCACCCGATCCTTGATCCGCGCCGGAATCTCAAGTAGTTTGCCGCCGTGACCGGTCGTCTTCATCGCCTTCGGGAGAGATAAAAATGGCCGCGCGCAAGATCAACGTCGGGATTATCGGCGCCGGATGGATCGGCGAAATCCGCGCGCGGGTCGCGGCGAGCCATCCGCTGGTCGAGAGCGTGCACCTGGCCGAGATCGACGCCGCGAAGCTCCACCGGGTCGCGGAGGCGATCCGAGCCAAGACGGCGACGACCGATTATCACGAACTACTCGGCCGCGACGACATCGACGCCGTCTTCGTCTGCAGCACGCCGGAGACGACGCACTACCCGATTACGAAGGACTGCCTGCTCGCGAAGAAGCATACGCTGCTGGAGAAGCCGATGGGGCTCGCGCTCGACGAGGCGGACGAGATGATCGGGCTGGCGAAAAAAGCCAAGCTCAAATTCACCATCGGCTATACGCAGCGCTTCAACCCGAAGTACGCCTACGTGAAGCAATGCCTCGCCGACGGCACGCTCGGCCGGCTCGTGACCGCGCTCGTGAGCCGCAACGTATCGCGCTCGATCGGCAATAAGATCGGCGGGCGCATCCGCCTGTCCCCGGCGGTGATGGAGGCGACGCACGACCTCGACTTCATCCTCTGGTGTTTCGAGGGGATCAAGCCTGTGCGCGTCTACTCCGAGGCGGTCTACGGCGTCATGAAAAAGACCCACGGCGTGCCCGATTGTCAGTGGATCATCGTAACGATGGAGGACGGGGCCGCTTTCACCATCGGCGCGGGCTGGGCGCTGCCACCCGGCTATCCGCACTTCTCGACCACAACGATCGAGGTCGTCGCGAGCGAGGGCGCCCTCTTGATCGACGACAGCCACCGCGACGTCCTGCTGAACACGATGAAGCACGGCATGACGCTGCCGCTTTCCACGATGCCGGGCGAGCCGGTCGGCCACGTCTACCAGGGGCCGATGCAGGCGGAGACGATCCACTTCATCGAAGCGGTCGCGCTCGACCGCCCCGTGCTCGTGACGCCCGAGCAAGCGCGGCAGGTGATGGAGGTGACGCTCGCCGCCGACCTTTCGGCCGAGCGGCATGAGCCGGTCGCTTTGCCGCTCAAGTCCTAGCTACTTCAGACGCAGCAGCCGCTTCGCGTTGCCGCCGAGAATTTTTTCTTCATCCGCACGGCTCAGCTTGAGGGCGGTGACCGCCTCGACCGGCCGCTCGTAGCCCATGTCGAAGCAGTAGTCGCTGCCGAGCATCACGCGGTCGGCGCCGACGAGATCGATCAAATACCGCAGCGATTCCGGCGCGTGGCTGATCGTGTCGTAGGTGAAGCGGCGGAGATAGCTCGAAGGCGGTTTCTTCAACGCCCTACATTCCTCACGCACCTTCCACCCGCGATTGAGACGTCCGATGAGATAGGGCAGCGCGCCGCCGGCGTGCGGCAGGCAGACCTGAAGCCTGGGGAAGCGGTCGAGAAAGCCGCTGAAAATCAAATTCGCCGCGGCAACGGCGGTGTCGAACGGATTGCCGAGGAGATTGTGCAAGTGATAGTGGCCGAGCCGCTGCGCGCCGATGACGTTGAGCGGGTGCAGAAAGACCGGAATACCCAGTGAGTGAATCCGCTCGAAAACCGGAAGGAATGAAGGATCGCTCAACTCTTTACCGCGAACGTTGGTTCCAAGATAAACGCCGCGGCAGCCGGGCTCCACGACGGCGCGGTCGACTTCGCCGACCGCCGCCTCGGGATCTTGCATCGGCAGCGTGGCAAAGAAGACGAAGCGATCGGGATGACTGCGGCCGGCGGTCGCCATCGCGTCGTTCACGATCCGTGCGAGCCGCGGCGCGAGCGCCTCATCCGCCCAGTAAACCATCGGCGGCATGAGCGACAGCGCATGCACCGCCATTCTCATTTTGTCCATTGCCTTCAGCCGGAGGTCGAGATCGTGGTAGTGCGCGGTGATCGGGCCGATCGGGACCGGCCCCACTTGGATGATCGGCCCCGCTGTAGTGGGATGAAGGAGCACGCCGCGCGATTCTCCTTCGGCTTGGATGATCCGGAGATACTCTTCGGGAACGAAATGGGCATGAATATCGATCGCGGAAATCTCGCGCTGCCCGCTCTTTCGTGACTTCGGCGATGAGGTTCGGCGCTTCATTGAATCCTCCAAAGATGCGGACGCTAACACCCGGTTAAAAGTTCCGCAACCGCCGAGCGATCCTCTTGACACTATCGTCGCTCCTTGGATAGGCTCCGCTTGCTTCAACTCGGGAAGGAAGCAGCATTTGGTTAGCTGCCGGCGGAATTTCGAACTTTGTTAGGAGGGGCTATGAAAAGCATATCGTTACTAGCCGTATTGGCCATTCTGCTGCTAACCGTCGGCATTTTGCCCGCGCGCGGGCAAGCGAATTTTTACGAGGGCAAAACAGTCACTCTCATCATCGGGGCGAAAGGCGCCGGCAGCCTGATCGCGGCGACGCAAATCGTCGGCCACCATCTCGGAAAGTACATCCCGGGAAAACCCGTGGTTATCGTTCAAGAGATGCCGGGCGCGGCGCACATGCTCGCGACCAATCAGGTCTTCAACGTGGCGAAGCCGGACGGGCTCACGATTCTCGCGTCCAACCCCAACGTCGCCGTCGCGCAGCTCGCCAAGGTCGAGCAGGTGCGCTTCGACGTGCGCAAGTTCCAGTGGCTCGGATCGACGGGCGCGGACGGCGTGGCGCTATCGATCCGAGCGGATCTGCCCTATAAGAATTTCGACGAGATTCGCAAGGCGAAGGAAGAGCTCATCGTGGGCACGACCGGCCCCGGCTCGAACGCCCACGATTTTCCACTCCTCCTCAAAGAATTCACCGGCGCGAAGTTAAAGCTCGTCTCAGGCTATCCTTCAAACGGCGACATCCAATTGGCGATCCAGCGTAAGGAAGTCGACGCGTGGGCCGCGCTGGCGACGACGATCAAGCTCGCCGTCGACCAAGGCATCGTGCGCGCCGTCGTTCGCGGCCGGGTGGCTGCGCCCGGATTCGAGAGCCTCCCGGTCGATGAGGATCTCGCGAGCAGTTCGCTCGGCAAGGCGCTCATGGGCATCCGCGCTGTGCCGCTCGCGATCGGCCGCGCCTTCGCTGCGCCCCCGGCGACTTCGGCGGATCGCGTCGCGATCCTCCGCGAGGCCTTTGCGAAAATGATCAAAGATCCCGAGTTTTTGGCCGAGGGCAAAAAGGCCAAGATCGATTTTAACTACATCTCGGCCGAGCAGGTGCTGAAAGATTTCGGCACACTTCTCAACCAGACGCCCGAGACGCTCAAAGAGATGGGCAAATACATCAAGCTCGAAGGCTGAATCGATTTTAGATTGCCGATTTTTGATTTTAGATTCGGCAAAACTCCCTCCGGATTTTTTAATCGAAAATCTAAAATCCAAAATCTAGAATAACACGATGTTCGACGCGCTGATCGAAGGCCTTCTGCTGGTTTTACAGTGGAAAGCCTTCAGCCTGATGATGCTCGGGATGGGGCTGGGCTTCGTCGTCGGTCTGCTCCCCGGCATCGGCGGCGCTGCGACGCTGGCACTGATGCTGCCGTTCATCTTCAAGATGTCGCCGGCCGAGGGTTTCGCCTTTTTGCTCGGGATGCACTCGGTCGCGGCCACGACCGGCGACATCACCTCGATACTCTTCGGCGTTCCGGGCGAGGCGATCTCCGCCGCGACCGTCGTCGACGGCTATCCGATGGCGAAGAAAGGAGAGGCCGGGCGCGCCCTCGGCGCGGCGCTGATGAGCTCTCTTATCGGTGCACTGATCGGGGCCCTGGTCCTCGCTCTCGCAGTCCCTGTCGTCCGTCCGCTGGTTCTCTCTTTCGGCTCACCCGAGCTGTTTATGCTCGCGATGGTCGGGATCGCCTGCATTACTTCCCTCAGCGGCCTGGGCGTGCGCGGCCAGATCAGGGGATTCGCGATGGGGCTCTTCGGCCTGTTGCTTTCCACGATCGGCCAGGAGCGGCAATCAGGCACCCTCAGGTTCGACATGGGCCTCATGTATCTCTGGGATGGCCTCGACCTGGTGCCGGTGCTGGTCGGAATATTCGCCATCCCGGAAATTATCGATCTCGCCGTGCGCGGCACGGCGATCGCAGGCGACCGGCAGCCGGAGAATCTGCAGGCCGGCGTCATCGAGGGAATCAAGGACACGTTTCGCCATTTCTGGCTCGTCGTACGCTGCTCGGCGGTCGGTGTCTTTATCGGGATTCTACCCGGCGCCGGGGGCGGCGTCGCGCAATGGGTCGCGTACGCGCACGCGGTTCAGAGCGCCAAAGATACCAAAGATCGCGCGCGCTTCGGCAAAGGAGACATTCGCGGCGTGCTCGGTCCGGGAGCCGCGAACAATTCCAAAGAAGGAGGAGAGCTGATCCCGACGGTCGCCTTCGGTGTGCCCGGAGGAGGCGCGATGGCGATTCTCCTCGGCGGCTTCCTCATCATGGGCCTCACGCCCGGCCCCGACATGCTGACCAAACATCTCCCGATCACCTTTTCGATGGTCTGGACTCTGGTGATCGCCAATATCATCACCGTTCTTCTCTGCCTCGCCGTCCTCAATCACTTGGCGAAGGTGACCTACGTGCGCGGCGGGTTGATCATTCCTTTCGTTCTGTTCCTGGTTTTCGTCGGCAGTTATACCGCCAACGGCCAGATCGCCGACCTGATCGTGACTTTCATATTCGGCTTGCTCGGCTATCTCATGGTGCTCTTCGGCTGGCCGCGCCCGCCGTTCGTCCTGGGATTCGTTCTGGGAAAAGTCGTCGAGACCTATCTTTTCATATCGGTTAACCGATATGGATTTTCCTGGCTTTCTCACCCCGTGGTCTTGGTGCTGATTTTTCTCATGGGTTTGGTCATCGCCTATCCCTTCGTACAGGAGCGGCGCAGTCAAAAGCGGGATCTTGCCGATGCGCTTTAAGCTCCGCTCCCTCTTCAGCCTCATGCTCATGGCCGTCGCCGCCTACGCGGTCTTCAAGGCGCGGCATTGGTCCTTCAAGGCCTCTCTCTTTCCGTTCGCAACCGGCATCCCGCTCTTCGTCCTCGCGGGCACG
>Ga0075425_100003349_pt1 | contig 16297 bp, 15 predicted proteins | sample SoiMethybrSBSTD4_FD_75300 | JGI IMG/M metagenome (GOLD analysis project Ga0075425, IMG submission 75300) | Bulk soil microbial communities from a Populus tree surrounding site in Tennessee, USA - Soil MetaG P. TD hybrid SBSTD4 | ecosystem: Environmental > Terrestrial > Soil > Tree plantation... | reverse complement strand
CGCCAGCCACTTGAAGCGGATGGTGCCCGCGAACGGCTCCTGCACGCCGATCGTCGCCGTGAACTCCGGCCACACGCGGAGGAACTCCTCGAGGATCTGCTTGCGGGCGGGTCGCTCGACGCCGCGGTTCTGGAGGTTCCGCCGCAGATACGGCTCGATCAACTCCCAGCACCACGCGGCGATCACGGCGGGCCCGAGTGTAACATGATGACCGTGACGCGAAATCGAGGAGCGCCACGGCTCCGCCGGGGCGCGACGAGCGTCTGGCGGTTTGGGGGCCATGTCGGGGCCCCCATGCCATGACATCGAATTTCGAGCTGGCGCGGCTGTTTTACGAAATGGCGACGCTGCTCGAGGTGCAGAACGAGAGCCGTTTTCGCGTTCGCGCCTATCAGCGCGCGGCCCAGACCCTGGAGGCGCTCTCCGAGGGCATCGAGACGATCGCCGTCCGCGGCGACACGCAGAAGCTGCCGGGCGTGGGACGCGACCTCGCCTCCCGGATCGACGAGTACCTGCGCACGGGACGCATCGGTCAGCTCGAGGCGCTGCGCGGCGGCCTGCCGCCGAGCTTCCTCGGCCTGCTGGAGATCCGCGGCCTGGGGCCCCGGACGGCGAAGCTCCTGCACGAGCGGCTGGGCGTCGACTCCGTGGAGCGGCTCGAGGCCCTGTGCCGCTCGAAGGAGATCCTCGGCGTCGCCGGCATCCGTGAGAAGACCTGCGAGAACATCCTCAAGGGCATCGCACAGTGGAAGGCCGGCCGCATCCGGACGCCGCTCACGCGCGCGCGCGCCATCGCCGGGCAGCTCGCCGCCGCGCTCCGCGCCCACGGCGGCGTCGAGCGGCTCGAGATCGCGGGCTCCATCCGCCGGGTCTGCGAGACCGTGAAGGACGTCGATCTCCTGGTCACGTCCACCGAGCCCGCGCGCGTGATCGAGACGCTGTGCGCGCTGCCGTCGGTGACCGAGGTCCTCGGCCGCGGCGACACCCGGGCCTCGGTGCGCCATCAGGACGGCCTGCAGGTCGACCTTCGCGTCGTCGCCCCCGAGAGCTTCGGCGCCGCGCTCCAGTACTTCACGGGCTCGAAGGAGCACAACGTCCGCGTGCGCGAGATCGCGGTGCGGCGCGGCCTGCGCGTGAGCGAGTACGGCGTCTTCGACGAGGCCACGGGGGCGCGCATCGCCGGCGCCACCGAGGAGGAGGTCTATGCCGCCGTCGGCCTGCCGTACGTCCCGCCGGAGCTCCGCGAGAACGGCGGCGAGATCGAGGCCGCGCGCGAGGGGCGGCTCCCGGCGCTGGTGACCACGCAGGCGATCCGCGGTGACCTGCACGCCCACACCGAGTGGTCGGACGGTCACCACCCGCTGGAGCGACTCGTCGAGGCCGCCGAGGCGCGCGGCTACGAGTACATCATCGTGTCCGATCACTCCCAGTCGACGGCCATCGCGGGCGGGCTCACCGTGGACCGGCTGCGCGCTCAGCTCGCCGCGATCCGCGCGCTCCAGCCGCGTTACCGGATCCGCATCCTCACTGGCTCGGAGTGCGACATCCTGCCCGACGGCACGATGGACTTTCCGGACGAGGTGCTCGGCGAGCTGGACGTGGTCGTGGGGTCGGTGCACTCGCGCTTCCGGCAGTCGCGTGAGGAGATGACGGCGCGGATCGTGCGCGCGCTCGCCAATCCCCACGTCGACATCCTCGGCCATCCCACCGGCCGTCTCATCGGATCGCGCGAGCCCTACGACGTCGACCTGGAGGCCGTCTTCGCCGCCGCGCGCGCGCACGGCAAGGCGATCGAGATCAACAGCTCACCCGACCGCCTCGACCTCCACGACACGCAGGCGCGGCGGGCGGCCGAGCTCGGCATCCTCCTGGCGATCAGCACGGATACGCACTACCTCTCGGAGCTCGGTCACATGGACCTCGGCGTCGGCGTGGCCCGTCGCGCCTGGCTCGGCCCGGCGCAGGTCCTCAACACGCGCCCGCTGGCCGACCTGCTCGCCTGGACGCGCGACCGCTGACGTGCGGCCCCGGAAGCTGACCAAGCAAGCGCTCCGCGAGCGCGTGTGGGCGCTCCTGCGCGACCGGCGCGTCGCGCGCTTTCCCTTTCCGATTGAGGACCGGATCCCGAACTTCGTGGGCGCCGAGCGCGCGGCGGCCCGCGCGGCCGAGCTGCCTGCGTTCAAGCGCGCGCGGCGGCTGAAGTGCAATCCCGACGCGCCGCAGCGGCCGCTCCGGCTGCGCGCGCTGCGCGACGGCAAGATCGTGTTCATGGCCGTCCCGCGCCTGCGCGCCGCGCGCTGCTTCGTGCGACTCGATCCGGCCCGGCTCGGCAACCGCCTGGCCGAGGCGGCGACCATCGGCGGCGCTTCACGGCTCGGCGAGCCGGTCCTGCCCCGCGACCTCGGCCGCATCGACCTCGTCGTCGCGGGCAGCGTCGGCGTCAACCGGCGGGGCGCACGGGTCGGCAAGGGCGGCGGTTACAGCGATCTCGAGTGGGCGCTGGCCCGCCAGCTCGGCGCCGTCGACGAGCGGACGCCCGTGCTGACGACCGTCCACGACCTCCAGGTCGTCGACGCCGACATCCCGATGACCCCGCACGACGTCCCCGTCGACCTCGTCGTCACCCCTACCCGCGTGATCCGCACCCGGCGCCGCCGCCGCAAACCGCGCGGCATCAGGTGGAACGAGCTGTCGGAGCAACAGCTCGCGGACATGCCGCCGCTGCGCGCGCTCAGGTCTGCTGGAGATTGAGCCAGGCGCCGGGGATAGGGGGTGGACGCCAGGCCTGCATCTCGTCGAGGAGCTTGGCGGGAGACGGGGCGGAGACGAAGAGCGTCAGGTACTCGCGCCTGATGAACGCCTCCCTCACCCCGTGCGTGATCATCGCGAGCAGGCCGTCGTAGTATCCGTCGACGTTGAGCAGACCGATCGGCTTGCGATGGATGCCGAGCTGCGACCACGTGAGGACCTCCAGCGTCTCCTCGAACGTCCCGAGCCCGCCGGGCATGGCCACGAAGCCGTCGACCAGGGACGCCATGAGCGCCTTGCGCTCGTGCATGCTGCCGACGACGTGCATCTGGGTGAGACCGGTGTGAGCGAGCTCCTTGGTCGCGAGCGGTCGCGGGATCACGCCGATGACCTCGCCGCCCTGGGCGAGCGCGGCGTCGGCGAGCACACCCATCAATCCCACGCCGCCGCCACCGTACACGACGCCCAGCCCCCGACGGCACAGCTCGACGGCCAGGTCACGCGCGTTCGCGGCGTAGATCGGCCGCCCGCCGACGTTCGAGCCGCAGAAGACGCACAGCCGTCTCATCGCCCTCCGCCCGTCAGGTAACGCTCCACGAACTCGCGATTCAGGACACCCGTACAGACCTCCTCGACCGCGCCCTCCAGCCGGAGCGACCAGTCCGGGCGCACGTGAACCGACAGCTCGCCGCCGGGCATCCGCACGGTGACGCGCCCGGCATCGCACCGCCCGGTGCGTACGGCGGCGCTGGCCGCGCCGCACGACGACGAGCCCGAGGCGAGCGTGTAGCCGGCGCCACGCTCCCAGATGCGGATCTCCATCACGTCGCGGCCGAGCACGCGGGCGAACTGCACGTTGGTGCGGTTCGGAAACGCGGGATGCCGCTCGAGGAGCGGGCCCACGCGACGGGTCTCCTCGTCGTCGAGGCGGTCGACGAACACCACGCAGTGCGGGTTGCCGACCGAGACCACGGTCGCGGTGACCGCGGCGCCGTCGCCGAGCGCGAGCGTGACGTCCACCGCCTCGTCGGCCGCGCTCGTCATGGGGATCTCGGCCGGCCGGAACGTGGCGCGGCCCATCTCCACGGTGACGAACGTCACCAGGCCATCGCGGGTCTGGCACCGGCACTCGACCACGCCGCCCTTGGTGTCCACGGTGAACACGTCGCCCTTGGCGTGGCCGTGGTCCCGGAGATACTTGGCGAAGATCCGGAGACCGTTGCCCGACTTCTCCGCTTCGCTGCCGTCGGGGTTCAGGATGCGCACGCCGAAGTCGGCACGAGCGGTCGGGACGCGGAGCAGGATCCCGTCCGACCCCACGCCCCAGTTGCGGTCGCAGATCCTGACGATCGCCTCGGTGGTGAGCGGGCGCGGCAGGTCCTTCTCCTCGATCACCAGGTAGTCGTTGCCGAGCCCGTGGCCCTTGGCGAACGGGATCATCGGGCCAGGTCCACGCGCCGGCCGGTGGCCGACGAGAGATAGCCCGCGTAGATCACCTCCACGACGTCGCGCGCGAGCGCGGCGCCCGACAGCGGCTCGCGCCGCTCGCGAATGGCGTCCACGAAATCCTCGAGCTCCTGGGGATAGCCGCGCATCCAGTCCTCTTCCGGGGCCGGAAACTGCCAGCCCGCCTTCGTCTCCACTTTCTCGGAGATGTACTCGTCGCCCCACACGGCAGCGTCGGGGGCGTACGCCATCACGCTGGTGCTGGGCGTGATGTTGGCCTGGAGCACGCCGTTCGTCAGGTACGCGGTGACCACGTTGCGCACCCCGCCCAGCGTGACGTCGTTCGAGTGGACGGTGGCCTTGGTGCCGTCGTCGAAGGTGATGATCGCCACCGCCCAGTCCTCCACGTCCTCGGGCGCCGCGCGAAGGAACTGCTTGCGCTCCGCGACCGCCGCAAGCCCGGTGAGCCGCGCCGTGTCCGCCGTGACCGCGACGGCCCGGATGGGCCGACCGCGACGGACCTGGCCCTCGTGGTGCTTGAGCTGGAGCACGACGCCGACCGGATGTGAGCCCATGCGGAGCAGCGAGCCGCCTCCGGAGGTGCGCCAGCGACGCGCGTAGGCGGCGTGAGAGCCGGAGTGGCTCTCCTCGGCGCGCAGCTCGAGCACGGCGCCGCCGCTGACCTCCATGAGCCGCCGGAGCTTCGCCACCGGGGGCGCGTACACGAAGTCCTCCGCATAGCAGAGCGTCACCCCGGCTCGGGTCACCGCCTCCAGCACGGCGTCCGCGTTGGCGAGCGCGACGTCGAGCATCTTGTCCGCGGGATCGGAGGCGTCGCCGAAGTAGCCCGTCAGCGGCTTCTCCACGATGACGTGGCGGCCGGCGCGGGCGGCGGCGATGGCGATCTCGTGATGCACGTCGGTGGTGGCGCAGATGTCCACCGTCTCGACGGCCGGACAGTCGATCAACGCGCGGTAGTCGGTGAACACGCGCTCGATGCTGTGACGCCGGGCCAGCGCCTCGGCGTCGGCCCGCGTCCGCGCGCACACCGCGGCGAGCTCGACGCGTCCACCACGCAGATGGCGGTAGTTCACCGCGTGCAGGTCCGCCGCGAACCGTGCGCCCACGAGGCCGATGCCGAGCGCCATCAGGGCCGTCCCCGGGCCAGCGTCAGCTTGTCCTTCACCCAGTCGCCCACCCGCGCGCCGAGAGGGCGCACGTCGCACGGCAGCCGGTGCCCCCACTTGTCGAGGAGGCGGTCGATGGCCACCTTGCGGAGCACGAGGTCGCGACGCTCGCGCTCGGGATCGCGCGCGAAGGCCTCCACGCGGGTGCCGCCGCCGTGGTGCACGAACGGCGCGTGCACGACCACGCAGCGCAGCCCGCGCTCGCGCACCGCGAAGGACAGATCCTTGTCCCAGCCGTGGTAGAAGCCGTACCGCTCGTCGGCGCCGCCGAACGCGGCCAGCACGTCGCGCCGCATGCAGAGGCAGACGCCGTCGATGGCCGCGACCTCCTCCCACGGCGGCCGCACGGTGGGCCCGTCGGCCAGGCTGTGCACGATGGTCCGCCCCACGAACCGGCTGTTCCGCCGCAGGCGCTTGACGCCGAACAGCCCGGTCATGCCGACGTCGGACCGCGCGAAGGGCGCCAGCACGCGCCCGAGCCAGTCGGGCGTGATCATCTCGGTGTCGTTGTGCAGGAAGCAGACGAACTCCGTCTCGGCCAGCGGCCAGCCGCGGTTGAAGGAAGCGATGACGGAGTCGTTCGCCTCGTTGAGCACGTAACGCATGGGGAACGGATACGGAAACGCTCGCAGGAACTCACGGCTCCCGTCGGTGGAGCCGTTGTCCACGACGACGAGCCCGAAGCGCTCGTCGGTCTTGGTGAGGCTCTCCATGCAGGCGCGGGTGAGCGCGAGCTGGTTGTAGACGGCCATCACGAGCGTGACTCGCGGCGTCACGGCCCGACGGGCACCGCCAGCTCGGTGAGGACGTACTCGCGCAGGGCGTCCCGCCACGGCCGCATGCCGAGGCCGAGGGCCTCCAGCTTCACGCTGCGCAACGCCTCCGAGCGCCGCGGCGCGGGCAGCGGAAACCGATCGGACGACACCGGCTGGATCTCGACGGCCGGGCGCGCGAGCGCGTCACGGATGGCCAGCGCGCACTCGTAGCGCGTGCACGCGCCGGTGTTGGCCATGTGGTAGACGCCGTAGGACAGGCCTTCCACGAGCCGGCGGATGCCGAGCAGGAGGTCGAGCGCGTAGGTCGGGCTGCCGACGAGATCGTCCACCGCTTCCAGGCGCGTCTGGCCCTGCTGGATCAGCCGCGCGATCTTGCCCACGAACTTCACGTCGCGGCCCACGCCGCCGAACATCCAGCCGGCGCGGACGATGTAGTGACGGGGCAGCGCCGCGACGATCTTCTCGCCCGCGTGCTTGGACCGCGCGTAGACGTTCGGCGGCGCCGGCGTGTCCGCCTCGGTGTAGGGCTCGGTCCGGTCGCCCGGGAATACCGCACCGGTACTGACGTAGACGAGCGGGATGGCGGACGTCTCGCAGGCGCGGACGACGTGCTGGGTGCCCACCACGTTGGTTCGCTCCGCCCACTCGGGCTCCTGCTCGCAGCGGTCGACGTCGGTGGCGGCGGCGAGATGCAGGACGATGTCCGGCCGCGCGTCGGTCACCGCTCGCTTCACGGCGATCGCGTCGCGGACGTCGAGTGGCGTCCAGCCCTCGCGCACATCGCTGAGCACCAGCTCGTGGTCGGCGAAGGCGCGGCGCACATAGGACCCGACCATCCCCCCCGCGCCGGTGACGAAAAGTTTCGGCCGCGCGCTCACTGCGCAGGCCGACGAAAAAGGACCATCTGTGTCGTTGGCTCGCCGGGCGCTCCCTGCGGCGTATGCGGCATACGCCTCAGTCGCGCCGCTCCTCGCCGCCTAGCATCCGGCCCTTTTTGATCGGCCTGCGGGCTCCCGCAGACCGGTTACCGCCGGTCGATGGGGATGTAGCTCTGGCGACCGGGGCCGGTGTACTCGGCGCGCGGACGAATGAGCCGGTTGTTGGCATGCTGCTCGAGGACGTGCGCGGCCCAGCCCACGACCCGGCTCATCGCGAAGATCGGCGTGAACTGATCGGTGGGAATGCCCATGGTCTTGTAGGCCGCGCCGGAGTAGAGATCGACGTTGGGATAGATGTGCTTCAGCTCGGTGACCACCGTCGCCACCGTATTGAGGATCTCCACCGAGCTCGTGTCGCCCGCCTGACGGCCCAGCTCGGTGGCGAGCCGGCGCAGGTGCTTGGCGCGGGGATCCTCCACGCGATAGACGCGGTGACCGAAGCCCATGAGCCGCATCTTGTCGCCGACGGCCTTGCGGATCCACGCGTCGGCGTTCCGCGGCGAGCCGATCTTGTCCACCATCAGCATGACTTGCTCGTTGGCGCCCCCGTGCAGCGGGCCCTTCAGCGCACCGATGCCCGAGACGATGGCCGAGTGCAGGTCGGACAGCGTCGCCGCGGTCACGCGCGAGGCGAAGGTCGACGCGTTGAACTCGTGATCGGCGTGCAGGATGAGCGCGACGTCGAAGGTCTTGGCGGCGAGGTCGGTCGGCTTCTTGCCGCTCATCATGTACAGGAAGTTGGCGGCGAGGTTGAGCTTCGGATTCGGCGCCACCAGCGGCCGGCCGCGCCGGATCCGCTCCCACGCGGCGACCAGCGTGGGCATCTGCGCGGTGAGCCGCGTCGCCTTGCGCAGCGTCGCCTCGCGCGAGTTGTCGCCCGCGTCGGGATCGAACGCCGACAGGGCCGACACGCCGGTGCGCAGCACCTCCATGGGCGTGGTCTTGCGCGGCAGCTGGCGGAGCATGGTCACGAGCTTCGGCGGCAGCCGCCGATTCGCGGTGGCCGACAGCGCCTTGACCTGCGCGTCCAGCTCCTTGCGGCTCGGCAGCGCACCATGCCAGAGGAGATAGACGACCTCCTCGAACGAGGAATGCGCGACGAGGTCGTCGACGTCGAAGCCGCGATAGAGCAGGCGGCCCTCGCGACCGTCGATGAAACAGATCTCCGAGGTGGAAACGACGACGTCTTCGAGACCTTCCTTGAAGCTACTCATGAGGCTCCCTCGTCCGCGGACGGTTGGAAACGGGGTTCTTTTATCATAGCTCGCATGAGCCAGCAAGGCGCGGCCCTGCGCGATTTCTACGACCGCCACCCCATCGGCGAGGCGCACGTGATGGCGACGTTGCGCCGTCGCGGCGTGCCGCCGGGCGCGCCCGTCGCGCCCGAGGATCTGTTCGACCTGGACCAGGATCACTATGGCGGACCGGGCGCCGTCGACACGCTCGCGCGGCGGGCCGGCATCACGGCGGGCTCGCGCGTGCTCGACGTGTGTGCCGGGCTCGCCGGCCCCGCGCGCGTGCTCGCTCACCGGCACGGGTGCGCGGTCGTCGCGTGTGAGCTGAACCACGGTCGCGCCGTGGGCGGCGTGCGCCTCAGCCGACTCGTCGGGCTCGGCCGGCGCGTGATCGTGGTCCAGGGCGACGCCCGCACGCTCCCGTTCGCGGCGCAGAGCTTCGACGCCTGCATCAGCCAGGAGGGCCTGCTCCACATCGACGACAAGCCCGCGGTGCTCGCCGAGTGTCATCGCGTGCTGCATCCCGGCGGCCGGCTCGCCTTCACCGACTGGATCGCTCATCCCCCTCTCGGCGAGCGCGAGCGCGACCGACTGCATCGCTGGATGGCCGCGACCACGCTGCAGGGGCTCGACGACTACCGGCGCCTGCTGGGTCGCGCGGGATTTCGCGCCATCGAAGCGGAGGACGTGTCGACGGACTGGCGCACGATCCTGCGTGAGCGGCGACAGCACTACCACGCCCTGCGCGCCGAGGCGGTGGCCACCCTCGGCGAGTCGCGATATCAGGAGTACGTGCAGCTCTACGCGTTCTTCGTGGGGCTGGTCGAGGATGGCAAGCTCGGCGGCGGGCGCTTCACCGCGACCCGGTGACACGACGACACGGCCACGGCAAAACTGGGAAACTTTTTTCACGACTTGCGGGCCGCGCTACCTGTCAGCGATAGTAACCGCGCCCGATGAACCAGAAGCCCGTGACCGCGGCGCTCGAACGGGTCCGGCGGCAGTCTCCGCTCAGCCCGGCCTGGCTCCCCGACGCGCTCGACGCCGCCGCCGCGCGAGCGCGCAAGCCGCGCGGGTCGAGCGATGACGCGCAGCCGCTCAGCGCCGAGGAGACCGCGCCCGCGGGCGGCCTCGTGTCGCTCCTCGGCGTCCACGTGATGGTCGTCGAGGACAATGCCGACGCGCGCATCATCATTCGGCGAGTCCTCGAGCATTGCGGTGGGGTCGTCACGGTTGCGGAATCGTCGGCGGCCGCGATCCGGCGCCTGCGGGCCAGCGCCGGGCGGCCGCACGTCCTGGTGAGCGACCTCGCGCTGCCCGGCGAGGACGGATACGCGCTGATCCGGCAGGTGCGCGCGGTGCAGCGGCTTCGGGACCTGCCGGCCATCGCGATCACCGCCCACCGCAACGAGTACGACCCCGAAGCGACCCTCGCCGCGGGATTCCACGAGTATCTTCAGAAGCCCCTCGACCTGATCGCGTTCTGCCGCGTCGTGGCGCAGCTCGCCGGGAACCCGCCCGCCCCGCGCTGACCAGCTAGCGGAACTTCTTCAGGAGATCCTTGAGGCTGCGCTCGGCCTTCTCGGGGTCGAGCTGACGGATGATCGCCGCCGGCGCCACGCGAATCGCCGGCGACGCCGCCGGGCCAGTGACCTTGGCCTGGAGCTGTCGACGCCCATCGTCGACGACGACGTCGAAGCTCACCTGTCCCGTCGCCAGCGCGTAGTCGCCCGCCACCTTCACCTTCATGGCGCGGCTCGTGTAGAGCAGGTCGCGAGTGGTCACCACGCCGCCCCGGACCTCGTAGGTCCCCACGATGGACTCGAACTCCAGCGGCGACGATGTCGCCACGCGCGGCACGTCGAGGCCGAGCACCGACGTCACGCCGGTGCCCAGGCGGACGAGGTCGCTCAGCAACGTCAGCGCGCGGGCACCCACGACCTTGCCGGCTCCCACGCGGAGCCGACCGCCGCCGACGAGTGTGCGCACGGGATCGCCGACGGCGAAGGTGAAGCCGCCGGTCAGGTCGAGCGGCCCGCTCACCGCGTAGCCCTCACAGAGGAAGTCGACGAGCACGCGCTCCAGCGGAACGCCCTTGACGACGAGATCCGACACCTCGGCGGTCGTGGCGGGGATCGCCGTCGCGGCGAGCTTCGTGGTGACGCTGCCGCCGCCGACGCCGGTGCTCAGCGGCTGGAGCACGAGCCGCCCGTCGTCCCACGTCACCGTCGCTTTCATCGCCGACAACGGCAGGGTCCGCCGTCGCGGCTCCGCACAGTCGCGGCTCGTGCGCGTCACCGAGGGCCCCTGCACCTCGATCTCGCCCGCCGCGTGCGGCCGCGCGACCGTCCCGCTGACGGTCAGGCGGCCGCTGAGGGCGCCCGCGATCGCCGGCTCGGCGCCCCACGCCGCGGCGACGGCCGGACGCACGTCCTTGCCGTCGATCGCGAGCCCCGCGCGGAGGCTCGCCTCGGCCAGCGAGCGCGCGCCACTCAGGCCGAGCGTGCCGTCGGTGATGCGGATCACGATGTCGCCCGGCATGACGCGCGCCGCACCCGCCAGCGACATCGCTCCCGGTGCTGATGTGAGGGCGAGATCGACACCCTCCAGACGATAGCGCGCCCGATGGCCGCCGCCGGCCGCGCGTGATTCGTACGTCACGACGCCCTTGTCGACGATGATCCGCGAGACGAGCGTGCCCGGCGCCGCGCCGACACCTCCGCCCCCCCGCGACGACGGGCGCGGCGCGGCCGCCGGCTCGCGCGCGCTGCCGAGGCTCGCGAAGTTCCAGCGTCCATCGGCTCCCTGGATGAGCGCGATGCGAGGCTCCTTGAGGACGAGCGTGGCGAACTCCACGCGACCGCGAAGGAGCGGCGCGAGCTTCAGCCGGAAGTCCGCGGTGTCGAGCCTGATGAACGGGCCAGCGCCGAAGGCCGCATCGTCGGCGATCTCGAGCTCGTGCAGACGGGCCGCGGGATAGGGCAGGACCGTCACGGAGAGCGACTGGAACTTGACGGGGCGTCCCAGCGCCTGGGCGGCGCCGGAGGCGATCAGCGACTGGACGCGAGCGGTTTCAACGAGCCGCGGCAGCGCAATGATCGCGGCGGTCGCCAGGACGACGACCGCCGCGAGCCCGATCAGCACCCACGTGAGGGCGTGCCTCACCGGGATGGATCACGCGAGCACTACGCGGTCTGGATGGCCGAGAGCTTCCAGCGGTTCGGGCCGACCGGCCGCGTGAACGTCCAGTACTCGTCGACGGCCGCGGGCTCGGTGCTCGAGCCCTGCACCACGTTGCCGGTGGCGTCGTCGACGGTGTAGTCGAGCATCGACCCGACGAGACGTACGGTGACGTAGTCCTGCCCGTTCTCCTGCCATGCCTCCGTCACGTCCGCGTCGCCGAGGACGATCTTGTCCAGACGATTCGTCCGCCGGTCGGCGCGGAGCTGCTCGCACTGCGCCTGGAGGACCCCGTAGATCTCGTCGCCGAGGTGATCGCGGATCCACGCGACGTCGCGCATCGTCACCGCCTGCTGCACGCCCTGGAACATCCGCCGCGCGGTGTCGACGACGGTCGCCGGATCGAAGGTCGCGTCCATCGAGCGGATGTGCGTCAGGCCCCGCTCGAGATCCCCGTCGGCGGCCGGCATCTCGGGCGCGATGGTCGCCGTGCCCGCGCCCGCCGTTTCGGTCGCGCCATACGCACTGGCCGGCGCGCCCATCCCGGCGTACGCCGGCGCCGCCGTCGGCTCCCGACGCCGCCGCAGGAACATCATCAGGAGCACGATGCCTCCGCCGATGAGCAGGAGGTCCATGAGGCCGATACCGCCGAACCCGTGACCGAGCCCGCCGAAGAGCATGCTACCGAGCAGCCCACCGAGCGCGAAGCCCGCGATGCCGCCCATGAGACCGCCGAAGAAGCTCGGCCGCTGGGGCGCCATCGGGCTCGCGGGCGCCGGCTGGGTCACCGAGCGCGACGGGCTCGACGGCGTCGTCGGCGTGGCCGGCGACGGCCGGGCCGGCGACGAGAACGAGCGTGAGCCGCGGCTGCCGCCGCCCGACGCGCGCGCCCAGGCGTCGGCCGTGGTCAGGGCGAATCCGAGCAAGGCAAACAAGCTGGTTAAGACCAGGAATTTACGGGTCGTCATTCGGCACCTCCCGCCCCCCAATGGGCGTCTTCGATTCTATCGCTTCTTTTCAGCGGCGCCTCAGCTCCTTCTTGAGGATCTTTCCCGTCGGGTTCTTCGGCAGCGCGTCGAGGAACTCGATGCGCTCAGGTACCTTGTAGCTGGCAACGGCACCTCGGCACAGGGCCTGGAGCGTCTCGGCCGCCGCGGTGGCGCCCCGGTTCAGCACGACGAACGCCTTGACCGCCTCCCCGCGGACGGGGTCGGGCACGCCGACCACCGCCGCTTCCTTGACCGCGGGATGCCTGAACAGCACCTCCTCCACCTCGCGGGGGAAGACCTTGAAGCCCGCCACATTGATCATGTCCTTCACGCGATCGACGATGAAGTAATAGCCGTCCGGGTCGCGGTACCCGATGTCGCCGGAATGGAGCCACCCCGAGCGGATGGCCTCGGCCGTCGCCGCCGGATTGCCATAGTACCCCTTCATCACGTTGGGGCCCTTGATGAGGATCTCCCCGAGCTCACCGTCGGCGACCTCGCGCCCCGCCTCGTCGACGATCTTCATCTCGACATCGTCGATGGGGGTGCCGACCGACCCGGGCCGGAAGGCGATGTCGTGGTTGTAGGACGCGAAGGGCGAGCACTCGGTCAGCCCGTAGCCCTGATGGATCCACGCGGCGTACACCTCGTGCCAGCGGCGCTCGACGTCGGTCGGCAGCGTCGCCGCGGCCGAGAAGAACAGGCGCACCGAGGAGAAGTCGTACGGCCGGTCGGCTCCGAGGAAGAGGATGTACATGGCCGGAACGGCGTAGAAGAGCGTGATCCGGTGGAGCGCGATCGCCTCCACGAAGCGGTCGGGGACGAACCGCTCGAGGAGCACCAGCTGACCGCCCGCGGCCACCAGGGCGTTGAGGATGAAGTTCTGGCCGAAGCAATGGAACATCGGCAGCGCGCACAGCCCGCGGTCGTCCGGCGTCATCCGCAGGTGACGCACGGTCGCGTGCGCGTTCGACACGACGTTGGCGTGGCTCAGCATCACGCCCTTGGGCCGCCCGGTGGTGGCGGACGTGTAGAGGATGGCCGCGGTCTCCTCGCGATCGCGCTCCGTCGCGCGCAGCGGCTCGGCCTTGGGCAGCCCGTCGAGCTCGTCGACGTCGATCAAGTGACGAACGGACGTCATCGCGCCGCGCGCGGGAAGCCCGGCCGCCACGCCGGACGTGGTGACGACCGCGCTCGCCTCGGCGTCGCCGAGGATGTAGGCGATCTCCTCGGCCGCATACGTCACGTTGAGGGAGAGCGGCACGAGCCCCGCCTTCTGCGCGGCGTAGTACACGACGACGAACGCGGGGACGTTCGGCAGATGCAGATCGATCCGCTCGCCGGGCCGCAGGCCGAGCGCCTGCAGCCGGCCGGCGAGCGTCGACACCTCGGCGTCCAGCTCCCCGTACGTCCAGCGGCGCTCGCCGGCGATCAGCGCGGTCCGATCGCGGTGATGGAGCGCCGCCCGCTCGAGGAGCTGGGCGACGTTCACGGAATGAGCAGCACCTTGCCGGTCGTCTTGCGTCCCTCGAGCGCGCGGTGCGCCTCGGTGGCGTCCTTCAGCGGGAACTCGAGCTCGGTGCGGAGCTTGAGCTTGCCGTCGCGGATCCAGCCCAGCACCTCGCTCGCGCGCTGGACCAGCTCCTCGCGCGTCGCCACGTGGTGGTTGAGGCTCGGGCGCGTGACGAAGAGCGAGCCCTTGGCGTTGAGCACCTGCAGGTCGAAGGGGCCGACGGGGCCGCTCGATTGGCCGTAGAGCGCCATCACGCCCCGCGGGCGGAGGCAGTTGAAGCCCTTGTCGAACGTCGTCTTGCCGACCGAGTCGTAGACGACATTGACGCCCTTGCCGTCGGTGAGCCGCTTGACCTCCGCCTCGAAGTCCTGCCGCGTGTAGAGGATGACGTCGCTCGCGCCCGCCTCGCGCGCGAGCTTGGCCTTCTCGTCGGTGGAGACGGTGCCGATCACGCGGGCGCCCCGCATCCGCGCCATCTGACACAGGAGCAACCCGACGCCGCCGGCCGCCGCGTGCACGAGACAGCTGTCGCCCGGCTTGAGCGCATAGGTCGACGTGACGAGATAGTGCGCGGTCATGCCCTGCAGCATGGCGGCCGCGCCCTGCTTGGTCGTGATGCCGGAGGGCAGCGTGACGAGCCGGGCCGCCGGCACGACGGCGTACTCCGCGTAGGCCCCTGGGATGCCCGTGTAGGCGACCTTGTCGCCGACCTTCACGTCCGTCACGCCCGATCCGACGGCCCTCACCGTCCCGCCGGCTTCCATGCCGATGGTGAGCGGCAGCTCGGCCTTGTACTGTCCGGAGCGGAAATAGACGTCGATGTAGTTGAGGCCGGCCGCGTCGACCTTGACGACGGCCTCTCCCGCCTTGGGCGCCGGCTCGGCGACGTCTTCGTACCGCATGACCTCGGGACCACCGGGCGTGTGGATGCGCACGGCCTTCATGGAGCGACCTCCTCGGGGAATTTCATGTGTGCTGCGGCTCGCGATGCCACCGGGATCATAGCATTCGCTTCGGATCCTCCGACCGGCGGATGGCGGCGCGCGCGGCCGGCCAGTGACGGAGCGCGGACGGCAGGATCGGCAGCGCGCGGCGGATGACGGCGGTGGTCGCGCCGAGCGCGGCGGCGCGCCGCGCGTCCCACGCGAACCCGTACTCGCCTCGCAGCGCGAGGGGCAGGCGGCCGACGGTGGCCAGACGCATGGCGGCGAGCGCGGGCCACGCGAAGGCCGACCGCGGCGGCCATAGCACGGCGCGCGCGAGGTCGCGCGCGGTGGCGGTCACGCGGATCTCGCCGCTGTCGAGCATGGTCTCGACATAGCGTCCGAGCGCGGCCTCGCTGCGCGGCAGCCAGCCCTCCGGCATCCCGAGCAGGGTCTCGATGCCGGCGCTCTCCGCGCAGTAGGCGTCGCGCTGGGCGGACGACAGCGGCCGCACGTAGGTCGCATGGGTGAGCAGGAACGAGTCGACAACCGTGGCGTGCACCCACCTGAGGAGCGCGGGATCGTGGGCCGAGTAACGGGTGCCCGCGGGGAAGATCCCCTCCGGCCGGGACAGCGTGCCGTGAATGCGGTCGTGGATGGCGTTGATGCGGCCGGCCGCCCCCCGCGTGGCGTCGTCACCGCCGAACGTCAGCGCGAGCATGGCGCCGAGCGTGCGGTGCAGACGGCGCCAGCCGCCGAACGCCTCGACGCGAAAGCCACTGTGCTCGGCCACGCCGCGCGCGACGAGGGGATGCGCGAACTGCATGAGGATCGCCCGCCCCCATCCGAGGAGCAGCGTCACCTCGCGGTGGATCGTCCAGGAGATCGAGAGCTCGGGACTCAGCGCATCTTCGCGAGATCCACGGGGAAGCGGGACACGACCTGCCCCTGCGGATCCCGGATCAGCAGCATGACCTTCGATGTCCCGGTGACGTCCCGCGTCGGGAACGCGTAGACGGAGCGGGCCAGGAACGAGCCGTTCGCCTGGCGGAGCCCCGTGCGCTCGTTCTGCACGAACACCGGCTCCACCTCGACGTCGCCCACGACCAGCCGCGGCACATAGTAGCGCGCGAAGTCCTCGCGGCCGCCGTGCAGATTCACCCAGAACGTCAGGCGGTCGCGCACGGTTTCGAGCATCTTCGATTGGTCCTGAGGCTTGACCGTCTCGTTCTTGAAGGCGGCGTTGCGCGCGGCCAGCGCCAGCCGGTAGAAGGGCGTCATCACGGTCACGCTCTCGCCGCCGGGCGCGTCGACACGCCACTCGGCGTCGAAGCCGCTGTCCGTGGTCACGCTGCGCTGGCC
>Ga0075425_100003346_pt1 | contig 16307 bp, 11 predicted proteins | sample SoiMethybrSBSTD4_FD_75300 | JGI IMG/M metagenome (GOLD analysis project Ga0075425, IMG submission 75300) | Bulk soil microbial communities from a Populus tree surrounding site in Tennessee, USA - Soil MetaG P. TD hybrid SBSTD4 | ecosystem: Environmental > Terrestrial > Soil > Tree plantation... | reverse complement strand
ATGATGGATCCGCTCGTGGTTCGCGGCGGCGTACTCGCCCATCAAGTTCATTGCCTGCCAGTACTCCTGCCCTTCGGCGAGATCGAGTCCGAGCCACGCGAGGTGCCGGAGATCGTCCGGCAGGTCCGGATGGAGCTGCCGCGCGAGCTTCGAGTAGTGCGACGCCACCGTCGCGCCCGTGCCGCGGCTGCCGCTGTGCGAGAGCAGGGCGAGGTACTTGCCGGTGCCAAGCCCCGCCGTCGGACGCGCGAGCTCCAAGAGACCGAATTCGACGAAATGGTTGCCGCTACCCGACGTGCCGAGCTGCGTCCAGGCGAGATCGCGCAGCTTCGCCGTGACCGGCGTGATCCGCCAATCGGCTTCCAGCACCGGATGATCGCGCCGCTTGGCGCCGGCGAACTTGGCACCCACGCCGAATCGCGTCTCGCTCTCCACGGCCGAGCGCAGACGGTCCCGCACCGGAGAGGCGAAGGCCTGCTCCGCGTCCGCGACGTCGAAGACGCTCATCCGCATGCGGCAGGCGATGTCGACGCCGACCGCATAGGGGATGACGGCGTTCTCCGTCGCCAGCACGCCGCCGATCGGCAGGCCGTACCCCTGATGGGCGTCGGGCATGAGGGCACCGCGCACGGCGACGGGCAGATCCGCCGCGTTCTGCATCTGGCGTACGCTCCCCGGCTCCAGCCCTTCCCCCCAAATGCGGAACGGAGCCGGGGCCGCGCGCGGCTGAAACGTCTTGGGCCGCGCCAGGATTCCTTGCGCCAACGGCCGCAGCTCGGGATCGGCGAGAGCCGCCTGCGGGTTTTCGATCACCCCGGCGACGATCCGGCGCATCTCGTCGCCAGCCACGCCGCGCGCGGCCAGCGCACGGATCAACTGAAAGGCCTCGGGAAGCAAGGCGCGCGGAATCCCCATGGCAGACAGCTCGTTCCCCTTCATCGCTCTCTCCTTCACCCGGTAGATCACGTCTGGGATGGAGGTGTCAACTGCAATTCGATCATAATTGGTTTCTTGCGCGGCTTCTCTTCGCGCAGGAGCCATCATGCTCTCGATCGACATGCTGCCGGCTGGCAAGGGCGATTGTCTCTGGATTGAATACGGTAGAGGCCCGGATCTCCGCCGCCTTCTGGTGGACGGCGGCATGCCCGGGACCGCTGAGGTCCTGCGCGCCCGCATCTCGTCCATGGCGCCGGCCCCTTGCCGGTTCGAGCTACTGGTCGTCACGCACATCGATCTCGATCACATTGGTGGCATTCTCGATCTGTTGCGGCGTCCGCCGTCCAACCTCGTCCTCGGCGACGTTTGGTTCAACGGCTGGCCGCAGCTGGAAGAGTCGGCTCAGCGCGGGATGAGCGAGAAGATTTCTCGGTCGACGTCCGGAACAGACGATGATGACGTTCTCGGCGTTCGGCAGGGAGAGGATCTCTCGGGGTGGATCCAAGCCGGGGGCTATCCCTGGAACGCCGCCTTCGGCGGCGGTCCAGTCGTGATCGAGCCGGCTGGAGAGCTGCCACGGCGCCAGCTCGCCGGAGATCTGCGGCTGACCCTGCTCGCGCCGACGCGGCAGCGGCTGGATGCGCTGCGGCAGGTGTGGAAAGAGGAGGTCCGATGGGCAGGGGAGAAGCCTGGGGAGGTTCTCCTCCGTTTGGGCGAAGAGAGGTCCGACAGGCGCGAGGAAGACGAGGAGATCCTGGGTGCGGCTCTCGACGTCGAGGCGCTGGCGCGGAGCCGCTCGCCGGCGGATGCGTCGAAGGCGAACGGGACCAGCATCGCCCTGCTCCTGGAGCACGACGGCAAGCGGTGTCTTCTTGCCGGAGACTCCTATGCCGGCGACGTGACCGAGTCAGTCCTCGGCCTGGCCGGCGAGGAGAGCGAGAGCACGCTGAGGATCGATGCCCTCAAGCTGTCCCATCATGGAGGAAGGAAGAGCACCAGCATCGAGCTCATCGAATCTCTCGCCTGTCCGCGTTTTCTGTTTTCTACGAACGGCGCCCAGCATCGGCATCCCGACCGCGAGTCCGTCGCCCGGGTGATCGTGCACGGCAAGCGGTCCGGCCTGCGTCCCTGCCTATGCTTCAACTATCGCACGGAGCAGACGAGCCTCTGGGACGACGCCGACCTGTTTCGCCGGTACCCGTACGCTCTCGAATATCCAGTCCCTGGCGAAGAAGGGCTGCGCGTCGAGCTCTAGGCCGAGCGGCCCTTGGCGAGCCGGAGGCCTTCCATGTCCTCATGGTCTTTCAATAGCACGCCCAGATAGGGCAATTTCGATAGATCCTTCTCATCCAGCGTGGCGGGATGGACGCCCGCCGCCAGGGCCAGCACGCGCAGCCAGACCAACAGCTCGCCGGTGGCTGGCGGCTTGCGGAGGCTGCGCCCGCGCAGCTCGAGGAAGCGCTGCAGGGCGAGCCGCAGGAACTCTTCGCTCAGGCTCTTGTACTCGCCGCGCTGGCGCCGGACTTCCACCACGCGCCGGACCAGATTCTCGTCGAACTCGATATGGTGGTAGACGCAGCGGCGCAAGAACGGCTCGGGCAGGCGCCGTTCGCTGTTGGAGGTGATGAAGACGATGGGACGCATCGCCGCGGTTTCGCGGACCTCCTCACCGGTCTCCCGGACGGTGAACTCCATCTTGTCCAGCTCATGGAGCAGGTCGTTGGGAAAGTCGCGAGGCGCCTTGTCGATCTCGTCGATCAGGACCACTCGCGGGTGCGGCGACGCCAGCGCCTCCCAGAGCTCGCGGCGCGTGCGGTATTTCGTCTTGTCCTTCAGGTCTCCGGCGCCCGGCAGGTGGGCGTCATGAAAGTAGCTCACGGTGTCGAACGAGTAGAGGAGATCGCGGGCGGTGCTGTCCGATTTGACCTGGAAATGGAGCACGTCGCCGGTCCCGAGCTTCCATGCGGCGTAATACGCGGCCTGGGTCTTGCCCGTTCCCGGCTCGCCGGTGACCAGCAGCGGCAAGCCGACGGCGAGCGCCGTGTTCATCGCCGTCTCCAGGTCGTCGCCGGGATCGAACAGCTCGGCGTCGTCCTTGAACGTCCGGGCGAGCTCGGTGAACGGGCGCCGGCGCAGGATCTCCAGATCTTCAAGCGGCGCCTTCTGATGATCGATGAGGCGAAAGGGATACGCCGAGCTCATCTCACGATTCTCCTTGACAGGGTTACCACTCCGGTTCTTTCTTGCTCTTTGGTGCGGGCTCTGCAGCCGCCTCCGCCTCGTCGTCCAGCCCCAAGTCCACCACCCGCTTGAGCTCCTCCAGGGTCATCTCATACTGTCCGCCGGTCTTTTCCAGGATGTGGATCAGGAGCTTGTCACGCCTGGCGCCGCGGGGCATGGGGACGTTGTGCGTCCGCAGGAACTTCACCAGATCGTCGAGGACGAGGTCCTCCAGCTCGTCGAGCACCTGATACAGCACGTCGTCCAGGTCCAGCTCAGCCAGCGCTTCACGCAGCAGGTCGCGGAGCTGCGCCGGGTTCTTCTGCGCCAGGAAGGAGACGCCGACCAGCCCGAAGGCGTTGGCCTCGGCCAGAGCGGGAGCGAGCCTCTCGTTCCAGAGCTCCAAGTAGGTCTTCAGGTCGGATGGCTTGACCACGTCCCCGTAGCGCAGCGGATCGTGCCGGACGTGGATCAGAGGAGACCGCCGGCGGTCGAATTGGCTCTGGGCCCGCACCCAGGCGGAAAAGACCGAGAGATCCTGGATCTCGCACGCCTCAACGAGCATGTCCGCGAACGAGCGGTAGGAGTTGCGGAGCTCGTCCGGCCACCGGGGCTTGACCTCCAGCAGCAGCGCACCCTTCATGAGCTCTTGCAGCTCCACCTGCAAACGCTGGTGGAAGAGCGCGACGCCCTGGCCCTCCTCGCCGTACCAGAAATAAGCGAGCGCGCGGGGCCGCTTTTCGTGCAGCATGAGGCTGGTCTCGGTGTAGACGCGCGCGAATTGATTCGAGCGGTCCAGCTTCACATTCCAGTGCGGGTCGCGATCGACCAGCGAACGGGGTTGCGGCGGATTGGCGGTCCAGGACGCGTACCGGCGATGGAGGACGGGGTTCATCCAGCGGGTGTTGTTGAAGCTCTGTCCGGGCGTTTCGATCCGCGCGTGCAACATCGAAACCGTCCGATGAGGCGGCTCTCCCCGCAGCAGCAAGTCCCGCCAGAGCTCCAAGGCCTGGGCTTGCGCGGTCGTGACGTAGGTCACGGTCCGGTTGGTGACGACCGCCGGTACGAGTTCGCCCAGCTGCCAGCCCGCCCCCAACAGGCCACCGGCGTCGCCCTGGCAGCAGTTCACATAAGCAAAGAGGAGCTGCGGTCCGGCGGCGCGGTGCAGCTTCTGGGCGAAGTCCGCAACCGGGACTTCCCGCGGCTCGTGGTCGGTGCCGCGGATGAAGACCAGACACGAAGAATCCAGATCCCCTTTGCCGTGACCGTAGTAGTAGAGGAGGTCCGGCTGGAATCCCTCCAAGGCGGGTCCGATGTCATCCCAGTCGTCGACCCGGAGGAGCTTGTTGCCGAACCGGAAGCGATGGTCGGCTTCGCCGAGCATCCGCTCGAGCTCCTCCAGATGGCTGGCCGCTCGGGTCGCGGGCCAGCCCGCGGGCTCTGGAGCTACGACCAGCAGCTTGGGCGAGGGCGGCAGCAGATAATCCATCTGCTCGACCGCCGGGCGGGTGAGCGATACGGACCAGCCGAGGGCACAGAGGAACAGGCCGCGGCGGTTGAGCAGCGCCCAGGGGAGCCTGGCGACGTGCTCGTCTTCGGTGACGATCTGGACTTCCACGTCCGCTTCGTCCTCGAAGCCCAGGTTTTCGATCTGGCCGAAGGTCTGCGTCCAGAGGTGCTTCCCCAGCTCGATCTGCAAGCGCGCGTCGAAGGCGTGCACGAATTCCTCGTCCGGCGCCGCGAGCCCCTCGAGCAGCGTTCCGAGGTCCCCGGGCCACCCCGGGATCTTGGCGTCGCGGCCCAGAGCCGGCGCGGTGAAGGGATGACTCCGGTCGGCCTGGCCACGGTGAATGCGGCCCTCATAGGCGGCCCCCGCGGGCGAGAGCTCGACGAAGTAGCGGAGCGGCGAGGTCATGGTCGACTCGCTCTGCTCCAGAAGTCGAGCTTCTTCAATGATCCAAACAAAATTTCTCCCAGTTTGCGAGGACAGGGCCTAAGGTCTCGGCCAAGCCGGTGTTCGTGGAGGTCTCGTCCGGGTCAGGCCAAGGCTGGCTCGGCAAAGACCTCCAAGTAGGCTGTGTGCTGAGCTTCTCGTAGACTTCGCGTGCCGTGCCGGTGAAGCCCGCGGCAATCCTGGCATTGCGGGCACAGTGGATCTCCAAATCAGTAACGGCCAAGATGGGTCCCGCTGTGGCGATTCTTTCGGAGCTTAGCGTCAGCGCGATGGAGTCGAAGGCCGGACCACGGTTCCAGCCGCTTCGCGAGGGTAGGCTGCGGACGATGACGGCACTGTCCTCGTTGTTCCAAGCATAGAACAGCCGATAGTAACGCCTACAACTGATCGACTCGTCGCTCCAGCCGGGCGGCGAGTCGACGCTCTCGGCGGCCGACCGGCTCAGGCTGGGAGCGATCTGGAAACAGCCTCCATAGTGGAACGGGTTGGTCTTCACGTCGACGCACCAATCGCCGCAGCGGGTGAGGGCCGGGCTCGGGCACGGCGGCGCCTCAACGCTTGGTGAATCCGTTTTAGGAGCGTCTGAGCGGCTTTCCGAGGGCCCTTCGGTGCTGCTGGTATTTGGGGGGGCGAGCCAAGACCAAGGCGGCCAAGGCTCCGTTTTCATCCGCTGCGGCGGCTCGGCCGCACGAGGCGGCTCTGGTTGGGTCGCGAAAGGCTTCATCGCGAGTTGCTCCGCCGACTGCGAGGTGATCGCTTGCTGGCGATTCTCAGGGACCGGCACCAGTTCTCGCCCCAAGAAGCTGAGTATGTTTAGGGCGTTTCCTGGCTCGTCTGAAACGGGGCCTTCGCCTGTGACCAGGTCGGAAGGTCGCCAAGCGGCGAGTGAGACTTCTCTCCTGAGAGCGGGGTGGGTCTTCACTAGATGCATTCTGTTCTCTATTGAAGCCCACGAGACCATCCGCACCCGGCTGGTCCACGGATTCCAACGATTGCGGATCCACGAAACAGCCTTGGGCTCTGTCAGCTCCTCGGGTCTGAAACCGGGGTCCCGTAACGTATAGACAACCTGCACGCTTCCGCGGCCGAGGAGAATCGTCCCAACCCTGGTGGGGTTACCATCAGGAGTGAGCTCCAACCCGACGGTCGCCAACCAATTCTTGTTGCTTTGTAAGAACCAGTTGAAAACTGCCTCTGGGCAGCGGGAGACGGTGAGACCTATCTCAGGAATCTCCTCTCGGCAGGGTAGCTCCATGGACTGGGTCCCAACCTCCAGCTCATACGTGCCCGGGCGGGAAGCGTTCAGCCGGGCGGTGGTCATCCCCTTCCCCTCGAGAAGCATCGCCAGCCGGAGCTGGCCGGGAGGACGAGGAAATACGGAAGCCACTGCTGAGCTTCCAGGGGACACTATCTGGATCACTTTGTCCCGCGGCCAATCCTTCTTGTCGGGGTCTAGAGTTGCTATGGCAGGTTCTCTGCCGTTATTGGTAATCGAGATGAACACCGAATTATCGGAGGTAAACGAGCCGCGCCAGAGCGCAATAGCGGCGAGAGCCAGAGCCGTTGCTGCCAGGGCGGCTTCGGGCCAGAGATGGGGCCGATAGCGCTTCCACAGTGGGAGCTCCCGGTTCTCCACCAGGGCGCTCAGCCGCTCGGCGGTGTTCTGCCTCATCGAACGGCTGCGTAGAAAACGACGCTTCTTTGCGGGACGAGGCTTCCACCGTCTGGCCAGGTCCGTACGGATCGCCTCCCGCAGCGGCCCCTGCGCCAGCGCGAGCAACCGCTCCGCGGCGCGCTCTGGGTCGAGCTCCAGCCGGGTGCGCTCCAGCCGCCATTCCCAGGCCTGGTGCGCGGCGCTGTCGCGGTCCGCGGGCTCCGCTGCCGCGATCTGCGCCAGCAGGAAACGCAGGACGGCCTCCTGCTCGTTGGGGGCGTGACTGGAAGCGAAACCCTCGCGCAGCACGCCCAGCGACCGGTCGTCCAGCTGTAGGCCGCCGGCGATCCGCAGGCTGCCGGGCAGCGCCAACAGCCGCTCGATCCGGCTTGCCGGCAGCTCGGGATGAAAACGCTCGCGCAGCCGGTCGGCGAGTCCCAGGGAGATGGGCGGCGGCACCATGGAGCAGGACTGCGCCCACAGCAGGCTGTCCCCCAGGACGGCTTCGATGTGTGCCTCGAGGCTGCCGTGGACGGGCAACGCCGGCAGCCCGCGCCAGGCTGCGGGCTCGAGGACGGCCTCCCTGGCAGCCCGTTCGGTGGTGAACAGCGAAAGCGCCTCCAGCAGGCCCTGCGGATCCGCAGGGAAGAGGGGAAGGCCGTGCAAGGCCGGACGCCGCGCGGAACGGTCCCAGGCGCGGCGCTCCTGGAGCTGCATCCAGGCGACCTGCGGCCAGCGCGCCAGCCGCTCTAGGACGAATGCCGCCTCCGGCGAGCCCAGCCCCTTGGCGTCGCTGAAGATCAGGACCAGATAGCCGCGCCGTTCGTCTTCGAGGTCTTCGATCCGGTGGTCGAACCCGTCGGCGCTGCGGAAGCGGTCCGGGACTGCCAGGAAGAAGCCGTGCATCACCGGCACGGCGCGTTCCGACAGCCCCTGAGCCAGCTCCTGGGCGATCGGGTTCCATTCCAGCGCGTCGGCCAGACGGTCTTCCAGGATGAGCACGCTCCGCACCTGCCGGCGCATCGCGAAGACGGGTGTGGGGATGCCGCCGTTGCGGATCGTCCGCTCCACCGATTCCTGAACGTCGAGGTCTTTCCCTGCCTGCTCGCTGCGGAAGTACCCCAGGGAGTCCGCCACCCGATCGAGGGTCTGGCGGTCGAGCCGCGGTGCGGGCGTCCCACCGACGGTGCCGGGCCGGAACAGCCGCGGGCCGGAGTCCCATCTCGGTTCGTCTTGGATCGTTATGCGCCGCAAGGAGCGCACCCATCGCCAAACCCAGACTCCCCAACCCAGCGCGGCGACAGCCAGCAGGCGATAATCCGTCCATGCCGGCGGCTTCGGCCAGGGCCGATAAGACTTGAGCCTCAGGACCGGCGCCTCCGGATAGGTACGCATCAACTCGAAGGAGCGATCGGAGACGATCGGCGGAAGTCGCACCGGGTTCAGCGAGCCCGTAGCTGTTTGAGGAGGACTGGCGTTAGGCGGCTTGACCGGTGAGCGAGGCGGGGCAATCCACTGGCCAAGTAGCAGGAGCCCGGCGAGAAGGAAGAGGCCCAGCACGGTCCAGCGCCAAGGATGGTCGGGCGGTGTCTCCGGCTCGTCGTCGCCGAGGCCGCGTTTTCCTGTTTCACCGGAGCGCCGAGGCCAGACGAGAGCGATGCGCTTGCTCCTTGGCTCGGCAGCCACCTGCCGCAGCTCGGACAGCGCTCGTTCCACGTCCAGGGGCGCAATCGGAGCTTCCCCTTGCTCGGCGAGCGAAAAGAAGCTGTCGAACCTCCGCCGGAAGGGCGCCAGCTGATCGCGGTCGCAGACCAGCAGCGCCGCCAGCACGCCGCGGAGCTGCGTCCGGGTCCAAGGTCCGCCAGCGCGCAAGGCAAGCGCGATCCGCCGGTAGTCGTCCAGAGTGACCCGGATCCCAAGGTCCGAGAGCGAGCCCAGAAACTCGGCCAGTGGAAAGAGACCCGCGGTCTCCATGCGATCGCGTCGGAGAAGAGCCATGGAACGCCCTAATCGTAGCAAACTCCAATGCAATCTAGAGTCCTTATCGGGCGAAGCAGAACGCCTCGACAAACCCTTGCACGGGGAGCTCGAAGCCTTACAGAGACGCAATCGACGGGCAGCGGGTCGGTCGCGGAGCGTTCTTCGCCACCGCCGAGCGCTGACCGGTGCTCCTGGCGGACTTAGGCATCGAGCTCCTCAGGCAGGCCCGGCGGGCGCGGGCGTTGCGGACCCAGCGGCGAAGTCCTCGAGGTCGACCCAACCGGGTCCGTTGCCGGTGCAGGCGTCGCCGTTGCCGCAGATTTCGAAGCGGGTGACCGGATGGATCTCCCAGACGCTCGCGCGCCAACAGGCCGGGCTGGCGTCCGAGAAGGCGCAGTCGTCCTTGGGGACGTAGTGCTCGCTGTCGACCAGCAGCGGGCCCGTCACCCGCACCTGGTGCCCGATCGCGGGTTTGAACATCGCGAGGTCCCAGGTCGGCCGGAACAGGGCCCGCCAGTGCGGCGTCACTTCGACGATGCCGCTCGATTGGTTCATCTCCCGACGCTCGTCGATGGTGAGCTTGGTCTTGCTCGCCAGCTTGGCGGCCAGCTCGGGATCGAAGCCGATGCCGATGTGGAAGTCGATGTCGTCGGCGTCGGTGAGCCCGCAGTTCGAGCTCTCCTTGCCACCTTTCTTGGCGTAATACAGATAGCCGACCAGGCCGACGACGTGCCCTTCGCCCATTTTCGCCAGATCGTCTTTGAAGTCCTCGTGGTTCTCTTTGGTGAGATCCGGCGGCAGATTCTGTTCCAACTGGCCGTAGCCGTCGCCCGTCAGCATGCGCAGGGGCGCTTTCGTCGGCGGCACGAGCTGGTTCTTCAGCAGGTTGACGTAGGGGTCATATCTGGCCGCGGCCGAGCAGCCGGTGGGATATTCGCTGTGACACTCCTGAAAGCTGGGAATCTCCTCACCGCAGACCGCGGCTTCATCCGCGGGATGCTCGGTCGAAACCGTCCCCGAAGGTCCCTTCAACAACGCGCCTTGCGCCAGCAGCGCGATGGCCAGGGGGGCAAAGGGTGCGATGCGGCGACTGATAGGGGCGTCTGCCATGGCTCACACCCTAACCGTTCGACGATGAGGAGCTCGACGTCGGACCTTGCGCGATTTCCTCTTCCTTCACTTCGGTCTTCTTCTGCACCGTGACCGTGGAGTCTCCGTTGTCATCCTTTCTCAGGGTGGGGCTGCTCGCCTGGATGCCCTTGCTCACCGCGTAGGTGCTGGCACTGATACCCAGCAGCGTCAGAATCTCGGCGGGTATCACCGGGAACTTCATCGGATCGGAGGAGACGATGATCAGGAACAGACTGAAGGCGATCACGAAGGTGAAAATCAGCAGCTGAAAGCGCGACATGCTGGCGCCGCCTCCCGCTTCGCTCAGCAGGTGCGAGAGGTCGATCGTCCCTCTGGCGATGGCGAAGAGCACCATCAGGCCGAAGAAGAAGAGCAGCATCAGCGTCACATAGCCGGTGATCACCTTGAGGTGGGTCATCGCATCGCCCGGGACGACGAAGTACACGACGACGACGGCGACGAGCGAGAGAAACAAGACGAACAGCGGGACCCAACTTAACCAGGTGCTCGGCTGCTTCGGATCGTTCACGGAAAGGACCTCCTCACTCGAGGTGTTTCAACAGGGGTTGGATGTACGCGGCGAACGCCTTGCCGGCGAGATAGACGGCCTGACTGCCGCCGAGCGCGGCGACCACGCTCGATGGCAGCGGCGGCAGCGTGGTCTGGCCGAGATGGGCGAAGACCTGGTAGAGATAGCGAGCGGCGATGACGACGGTGAAGATGAGCAGCTGCAGGCGGGCGGGCGAGAACGACGTCCGGCTGTCGGCGTCCTTGGCGGTGAGCAGGCCGGCGATGGCGATCCGTCCGCTCGTGATCTGCCACAGCACGATCGCGGCGAGACCCAGGAGCCAGGCGCCACCCGTGAAGAGGGTCAGTCGTGCGAGGAGGGCCATGGGAGCTGCAACCCTTGAGAGCGCCTTGACTGCGATTCCGTGTCGTTGCGAAATCATAGGGGAGGCTCTCGCAGCTGTCAAATAGCGCCATGGCCATCAGAGGGCCGCTCCCCACGGCCGCACGCCGTGGGGGACGCTGAATCGATCGGAATTGCGCGTCCGAATCCGGCGAGCAATGATCCGTCGAACGATGTAGATTGAGGACATGCTCGAGCCGCTTGGCCTGCCGTCGCTTCCCGCCCACGTCTGCCAGCGCGCGCTGGACGCCCGGGATCCGCGCTTCGACGGCCTCTTCTTCGTCGGCATCGTCACCACGCGGATCTACTGCCGGCCGACGTGCCCGTCGCGGCGGGCGGTTCCCGACCACCGGCGCTTCTTCCACTCCGCCGCCGCGGCCGAGCGCGCCGGGTTCCGGCCCTGTCTGCGCTGCCGTCCGGAGCTCGCGCCGGGCCGGGCGCTGACCGACGCGGTGTCGCGCCTCGCCTACGCCGCCGCGCAGCGGATCGCCGGCGGCGCCCTGAACGGACGGAGCGTGACGGCCCTGGCCGCCGAGCTCAACGTGAGCGAGCGGCACCTGCGGCGCGCCCTGCAGCGCGAGCTCGGCGTGGCGCCGCTCGAGCTGGCGCAGACGTACCGCCTGCTGCTCGCCAAACGCCTCCTCGCCGAGACCGCGCTGTCGGTGACCGACGTCGCGTTCGCCAGCGGCTTCGAAAGCCTGCGCCGCTTCAACTTCGCCTTTCACGAGCGCTACGGCATGAGCCCCAGCGCGCTGCGGCGGCCTGCGCCGGCGAGCGATCTCCTGCGCCTGACGCTGGCCTACCGGCAGCCGCTCGCCTGGGACGTGCTCACCGACTACCTGGGGTGCCAAGCCACGCCGGGAGTCGAGGTCGTGGAAGGCCGCCGCTACGGCTGCACGGTGCGTCTCGACGGACGGACCGGCGTCGTCCTGGCGGCGGACTCGCCGGCGGACGGCCAGGTCAAGGTCGACCTCTCGCCCACGCTGCTGCCGGTCCTGATGCCCCTGCTTTCGCGGCTCCGGCAGCTCTTCGATCTCGACGCCCAGCCCGCGGTGGTGGATGCGCACCTCGAACGGGGCGGGCTCGCCGATCTCGTCCGCCGGCGGCCCGGCTTGCGCCTCCCGGGCGCGCTCGACGGCTTTGCGGTCGGCCTGCGCATTCTGCTCGGCGACGGGACGTCCGCGGAGGGGACGGGCGGCGACCTGGCGGGCCGCGTCGCGGCAGCCCTGGGCGAGCCCATCATCACCGAGGTCGCGGGGCTCGATCGGCTGGCGCCGAGCGCCCGGCGGGTGGCCGACGCCGGCGCCGCGGGTCTCGCGGCGCTGGGCGTGCCGCGGCGAAAGGCGGAGGTGATCGCGGCCTTCGCGCAAGCGGTGGCCGCCGGCGCGCTGCGGCTCGATCCGGGGCGCGACGTGGCCGCGACGCATCGCGCGCTGAAGGAGATCCCCGGCGTCGACGAGCGGCAGGCGACGGCGATCGTGATGCGCGCCCTGTACTGGCCGGATGCGTTTTCCGCCTCCGATCCAGCGCTCCAGCGGGCGGTGGGCGTCGAGAGCCCGCGGGCCCTCCGCGCGCGCGCCGAGGCGTGGCGCCCCTGGCGGGCCTACGCGGCCCTGCACCTCGGGCTGCAGGGCGACGAGCGCTGACCTACCCCCTCGCAGCACTCCGGCGACGGCATCGTCGTGGTAGCGTTCGCGTCACCATGCGAACCCCAGCCCTCGCCGCCGCGTCCGTCCTCCTGCTCGCCGCCGCTGCGTACGCGCAGAAGCCGCAGACCCACCGCCTCGAAGCGACGCCGTCGACCGTCGCCTACGGCTACTACTGGTCCGAGGCCAAGCCCGTGCTGCGCATCGCGTCGGGCGACGTCATCGACGTCGACACGCTGTTGACCAACACGCCGAGCGGGCTGCAGAAGGCCGGCGTGCCCGACGACAAGATCCAGGGCTCGCTCAAGTCGATCGTCGACGAGGTCACCGGCGAGCGCAAGGGGCCGGGCGGGCACATCCTCACCGGCCCGGTGTACGTCGAGGGCGCCGAGCCCGGCGACGTGCTGGAGGTGAAGATCCTGTCGATCCAGTTTGCGCTCGATTACGGCTACAACGGCTGCAACGGCTACCTGCCGGAGAACTGCGACCGGTCGCTGCCCGCGCGCATCCTCCCCATCGACGCCAAGAAGATGACGGCGGAGTTCGCGCCCGGCATCGTGATTCCGCTGCGGCCGTTCTTCGGCAGCATGGGCGTGGCGCCGGCGCCGGACCAGGGCCGGGTCAGCAGCGTGCCGCCAGGGAAGCACGCGGGCAATCTCGACAACAAGGAGCTGGGCGTCGGTGCGACGCTCTACATCCCGGTCTTCGTCCAGGGCGCGCTGTTCGAGGTCGGCGACGGCCACGCCGCGCAGGGCGACGGCGAGGTGGATCAGACGGCGATCGAGACCTCGCTGCGCGGGCGCATCCAGCTCACCGTCCGCAAGGACCTGAAGCTGACCTGGCCGCGCGCCGAGACCGCGACCGACTACATCACCATGGCGACCGATTCGGATCTCGCCGTGGCCACCAAGGGCGCCATCCAGGAGATGATCGATTTCGTCGCGGCGACCAGGAACATGACCAAGCACCAGGCCTATCAGCTGGTGAGCATCGCCGGCAACGTGGCGGTGACGCAGCTGGTGGACAAGCCGAACCTGGGTGTGCACGTGCGGCTGCCGAAGAGCATTTTCAAAGGCGGCCGCTGAGGGCGCAACAAGGGACAACAGAGACACCAAGGACACCAGGGACGGCAGAAAACTGTCCCTGCTGTCCCTGCTGTCCCTGGAGTCCCTTGGGTCCCTTGTTGGGGCTTTTACGGCGCCGGTTTGGTATACGGCGGCGCCGCGGGCAGCACCTCCGCCACATTCACCAGGGTCGCGTTGGGCCACATCGAGGGCACGCCGCGAATGAAGGTCACCAGACCCGCGATGGGCGCTTTCACGTCGCCGGTCTTGCGGCCGAGGTAATCGGTCGTGTAGCCGATCACCTGGCCGGCGGTCACGCGGGCGTCGCGCGCCACGGTGGCGAAGAACATGCCGCCCTTGTCGGCCTGCACGCGGCTGCCGGCGGAGATGTAGACCGGCGAGGCCACGGGCTTCACCGCGCGATCGATCATCTTCTTGGCGCCGAGCACGTTGAGGCAGCCGTCGACGAGGGCGTCGACGTCCGGCGCCAGCACCAGGCCGCTGCGTCCGGCCTCGGCGACGATGGCGGTCTTGCCTTTGGCCAGCGCGCTGCCGCCGAGGCTGCGGGTGGCGGTGGGGCTCGCGAGGTCGACGTCGCGCACGATGACGTGATCGAGCCCGAAGGCGAGCACGAGGTCGCGCGCCGCCGCATCCTGCGCGGCGTTGCCGGTACGGGTCCAGTAGCTGTAGGGGCGCAGGTCCTCGTCGAGATCGCCGCCGTGCAGATCGACGACGACGTCGGCGCGCTCGACCACCTGTTTCGCCACCAGGTCGAGGGCGCGCTCGGTCTGCGTGCCCGCCGGATTGCCCGGATAGGACGAGTTCATCCCCTTGTGATCGATCGGATTGACGTGGACCGTCATCTGCTCCCACGACGCGACGTTGAGGAGGGGCAAGATCACGACGCTGCCCGCGAGCTTGGCGGGATCGATCCGTTCGACGAGCCGCGCGAGCGCCACCACCGACGCGTACTCCGTGCCGTGGCTGCCGGCGATGAAGGCCACGACGGGACCCGGCCGGGCGCCATGGATCACCGCCACCGGCAGCGACGTGGCGGCGTCGGAGCCCGCGGGCACGGCGATCTCGCCGTAGGCGAGCTTGCCGCGCTCCGCGCTCGCGGTGCCGACGGCGAAGGATGGCGCAGAATCAGGAGTCTGGGCGGACGCGGCCACGGCCAGCAACGCCAGCCCGGCGGCTACGATCTCTCGTCGCATGGGATCCCCTCCTTCTCGCCGGCCGACTATACCGTGCGCTCGCTCGGGACGCCTACTCGTGGAATGACCCGCTGAGGGTCAGGGCAACCTGCCGGCGTTTCTTCCGTATAGGAACCGAACCTAAAGGAAACCAGGAATCCCCATGAAAACCACCTTTGCGACCCTCGCGTTTTTCGGCCTCTTCACGGCCGTTGCGTCTGCCGCGCAGGACCCGCTCGCCACGCCCTACCGGCCGAGCCTTTCGGAGGACGAGCGCATCGCCGGCCTGTCGCGCCTGTGGGCGGAGGTCAAGTTCAACTTCGCCAATTTCGATCTCGTGCCGGATCTCGACTGGGACGCCCTCTACCTGGCGAACCTGCCGCGCGTGCGCCAGGCGCGCTCGACGGTGGAGTACTACCGCGTCCTGGCGGAAATGGCCGCCAAGCTGCGCGACGGCCACTCGGGCGTCTACCTGCCCGCGGAGATCGCGGACGAGATCCAGGCCCGGCCGGGGCTGCGCGCCGATCTCGTCGAGGACCGGGTCGTCGTCGCGCGCGTCTACCTCGACAGCCTGCGGTCGCAGGGAATCCAGCCCGGCGTGGAGATCCTCGCCATCGACGGCATTCCGGTGAAGCAATACGCCGAGACGCGCATCGCACCCTATGAGAGCGCCTCGACGCCGCAGGACCTCGCCGTGCGCACCTACGTCTACCACCTCCTCGCCGGCCCGCTGTCCACTCCCGTCGAGCTCACCCTGCGGTCGGCGTCGGGAGAGACCTTCCAGCGCAAGGTCGCGCGGATGTCGGCGGAGGAGAGGAGCAAGCTCTCCACGGCGTCCGATTTCGAGTTTCGCATGCTGCCGGGCAACATCGCCTACGTCGCGCTCAACGAATTCGAGGACGAAGCGGCCGCCAAGCAGTTCGAGGATCGCTTCGCCGAGATCGCCAAGGCCGACGCGCTGATTCTCGACGTGCGGCTCAACGGCGGCGGCAGCAGCGACATCGGCTACCGCGTGCTGTCCTGCCTCACGGACAAGCCGTTCCACAACTCGCGCTGGCGGACACGCGACTACCGTCCGGCCTTCCGCGCCTGGGGCCGGCCCGAAGGCACCTTCAAGGGCGACCCCGACGACGTGCAGCCCAGCGGCACGCGGCTGTTCACGAAGCCGGTGTTTGTTCTCATCGGACCGCGGACCTACTCGGCGGCGGAGGATTTCGCCGTCGCCTTCGACGCCATGAAGCGGGGCACGCTCGTCGGCGAGCCGACCGGCGGCAGCACCGGCCAGCCGCTCATGTTCAATCTGCCCGGCGGCCTCACCGCCCGCGTCTGCACCAAGCGCGACACCTATCCGGACGGCAAGGAGTTCGTCGGCATCGGCGTCCAGCCCCAGGTCCGCGTCAAGCCGACGATCGCCGACCTCCGCACCGGGCGGGACACGGTGCTCGAGGCGGCGCTGGGGCTGGTGCGGAAGTGACGCGGGGTCCCGAGATTCGGCTATAGTGCCGTTTATGGAGGAGACGCCACCCGGGATCGACTTTGAGGAAGCCAAGCGAATTCTCGTGGCCTTGGAGCGTGAGGGAGTTCGGTACGTCCTCATCGGCGCCATGGCGATGGCGGCA
>Ga0075425_100003345_pt1 | contig 16308 bp, 16 predicted proteins | sample SoiMethybrSBSTD4_FD_75300 | JGI IMG/M metagenome (GOLD analysis project Ga0075425, IMG submission 75300) | Bulk soil microbial communities from a Populus tree surrounding site in Tennessee, USA - Soil MetaG P. TD hybrid SBSTD4 | ecosystem: Environmental > Terrestrial > Soil > Tree plantation... | reverse complement strand
CATTTTTGCGACTGAGCTGCCGCGCGATCCGCCAAACGCGGATGACCACCCGTCCGACCACGACGAGCCGTTCCGCCGCGAATCCGAGGTGTTCAGCGTGAGCCGCGGCTCGCCGTCGATCACGGTCATGCTCTCGCCGAACGACATCCCACTGTCGTCGGAAGAGCCGGACGACGCGTTGATTGCGTCTTGCCACGTCTCGGTGACGCTCTCGCTCTCCGTCTGGGAGTTTGATCGGGTCTTCGTGAGCAGCCGGTGCAACGCGCCCATCGGGTTGATCGGATGCGTGCGCAAATACAGCTCCTTCGCCTGCTCGAAGGATGTCGGGCGCCACACCGCGTTGAGGCCGCAGATCGATTCGCGAACATCGGCCATTTCCGCGATTCCCGTCCGTCGCCACTGGGCGATGTTCTGGAAAAGGAGCCACGTGCTGATATCGAGATTGCGCCCTTGCGCCACGTGCGTGAGGATCGACTGCGGCACCCATTTATCGGCCTCGTCGAGCACGTAGTGGAGGAGGTTATAGTCCCCTGTTCCAGGCCGACGCAGCGCGAACTGCGCCGTATGGATCGCGTGGAGCGCGAGGAACGCCTCGCGGCGGAGCGTTTCGTTCGGCAGGTCCGTCGTCACGTAGAACCGGCCGTCGCCGAGCGTCGCGAACCCCGGATCGTACGTCTCATCCGAGCCGAAGAACGTGCCGAGCGGCGTACCGATGTCGTAATCATCCATACTGTTCTTGAAGCTCTCGGTCATCGTCTCGTACGCGCTCGGCGACAGGGTGCGCAACTCGAGGAGCTTCTCCATCTGCCGCTGCACGAAGGCATCAGCAGCGGTCCTGTTCCTGTCGATCTCACGCTGGATGAACGCGAGATACCCGTCGCTGCGCCGATCGAGAAGCTTCGAGTACTCGCAAATGCTCCGACCGGCGGCGCAGAGAAGCGCGAGGATCACGCGCGCAACGCGGCGGAAGCGCACGCGGAAGTTCATGTCCGTTTCGAAGCGGACGCTGAAGACGTTCAGGACGCGATCCGTGACCTCCTGCACGTCTTCGAGCGTGCCGTCGGGCCTCTCGCGGCGCTTGAGGATGTCGATGTGGATGACGTTGCCGGCGCGTGTTGAGAGCGTCGCGAATGCGAAGCGGCGCAAGAACCATGGGGCGACGCCTTTGAGAATCTCGGGATACTCCCGCTCGATATTGAAGAGGAGCGTGCCGAGGAACGCCTTGTGTGTCTGCGCCGCGAGAAACCCGGTGCCGATGAAGTCGAGGGCGATGAGCGCCATGTCGTCGAACGGCGCGACAAAATCGATCTCCTGGGCGAGGGTTGTCTTGCCCGCGCCGGTCATGCCTTCGAGCGCGACGTTTTTTATCGTCCTCACGAGAGGCAGCGAGACATCCCGTCCGTCGCCGACGCGTTTGCCGAGGTAGATCCCGCTCGGCGCCGGAAGGATGCCGCGGATGTTCGTCAGGAACTCTGCATGACCGGGCGTCAGCTCACCGACGACGGGGAGTGTCGGCGTTGATCGGGGTGACGTTAGAGTCGGCAAAAACATCCTCGCCTCCGGGCCGGTTGTAATTCGCGAACGTGGCGTGCAATTCGTTGAGGTAGCCGAGCTTCCGCGCCTGCTCCTCCATCTGGAGGAAGTGGCGGTAGTCATCGCGCGCCTCGTCCATGTCGATCATGAGTTCGCCGCTGTTCTCCATTCGCAAGTTGTGGAGGACGGAGGCGTACGTGTCCTTCTCCGCCATCTCGCGATCTTTCGTTCTCATGTAACGTTCTAAGAACGTCGCGCCGGCGCGCGGCAGCCAGCGTTCGTCCCACGTCTCGGGTTTCACGTTTCCCGTCAGCGCTGCCATCGTGTGCGCCTGCGCCAGGTTGCGGAGTTGGTCTTCGGTCTTCGGTCGTCGCAGCACGGTCGCCTGCTTCGGCGGCCGGGCGGCCGGCGCTGGTGAGGTGACCGCTGTGAGCGCGAGTTCTTCTTGCGCGACTTCGCGCTCGGCGCGGACGAGCGCCGCTGTCGCGCGCACCAGCTCCGTCTGCGCGACGACGTTCTCCGTCTCGATCCTCGTCCGGGCCGCCGCTTCCTTCTCCGGCCAGAGCCGCTGCGCCGCCTCGAACTGATAATTGAGATCAAGAAGCGCGATGCGCCGCTGCGCCGCTTGCTCCTCGAAGTCGAGAATGCGCACCTCCGCTTCTTTCAGATTGCCGTAGTGGCGATACGTCGCGAGCTCGCGCTCGTGGTCGATCGCTTCCGATCGCGCCTCGAACCCCTGCAGCTCGAGCGTCTGCTGCGCGATTTCGGCGGCGCTTAGCGGCACCACTTCCCGCGTCACCGTCGGCCGGCGAGGGCCGTTGATGAGCCGGTCTAAGAAACCTTGGGGCTCATACGTCTTGTGCGTGATCGTGCGCGTCCGCTCCGGCGGTACCGTCGCCACCGCGGAAGCGACACGGTTCGCGCGCTGCGGCGGTGTGCCCGATTGGCGCACGAGTTCTGTAGATGCGCGATGCATGTCTAGGCTCCTTTCGCGAGTCCGATGAAGCGCTCTTCGAGCACCCGCTTCTGCTGGTCGATGAGCGTTGCGAGGTGGCGTTCTTGTGCGATGAGCTGCGCTTCGCGCGCGAACAGCTTGCGCTGAAACGCACGCAGCTCATCGACATGCTCGGGCAGCGTTGCGACCTGTGCGCGCAACTGATCTCGCTCGTCCGTCATCTTCACGAGGTCTGCGGCAAGCGCGTCGCGTTCCCTGGTGACGGCTGCACGCTCGCGGTTCGCGGCGTCTCGCTGTTTCTTGAATGAGAGGGTCTCTTTCTCAGCGGCCGTCAGCCGGTCGTTCAGGAAGCGGATGACATCCTTGTTCGCGCCAACGCTCGCCGCGAACTCGTGCTTCAGCGCGTCGCGTTGCGCGCACGCGATGCGCAACTCGTCTGCCGTGGCCGCAAGCTGTTCGTATGCGACCTGCAACTCCGCTTCGATCGTGACGGCGCGCGCGCCGAGCGCGTCCTGGTCCCTGCGTGCATTCGTGAGCTTCGTTTGTAGTTCGACGACTTCGCCGTTCGCTGCCGTGATCCGTGCCCGGGCGGCTTTAGCGTCTGTCGTCAGCATGTCGATCTCGCTGCGTAGCCGATCAATCTCCGCTCGTGCGGCGATGCGGATCGTTGTCAATCTTTCCGCGCAGCTGGCGTGTTCGCGCCGAAGAGCGTCAAGCTTCCCGCGGAGTTGGGCAACGAGGTCTGCGCGCCCGGCCATCCGCTCTTGCGACCACGCATTTACTCGTTCCAGCCGAGCGACGTTTGTCTGCTGTTCGGCGTTGCGCAGCTGCGCTTCATCGAGTTCGCTGCGCAGGTGCGTCATCGTCTGTTCGGTCTGCGCGAGATAGAGACGGCCTTGTGCCCGGAGCTCGCGCAATTCGGCGCGCAGTTGCGCTTCCGCGTTCCGTCGCACTCGAAGCATCGTCCGAAGATGGCGGTTGGTTGGCGACGACGTGGAGCAGGTGCAGAGCGTCGCAGCTCTGGCCCGGCCGCGATCCTGGGTCACTCGCCGCGATTCGTTCAACTCGCGGCACACGACCCGAAGCTGCTGGCGCACGAGGCGACGATCGCGCCGGGGATCGTTGCCCCAGCACGTCATGCCTTGTCCTCCTTCTTGGCGTTCTTCAGCGCGTAGCGATGGTTCTTTTCCAAGATCCGCCGCACGTCGCGCTCTAACTCCTTGATCGACGGCGGGTCATCGAGGTCAGCGAACAGCGTGGTGTTGTCGTAGGGTCCCGATACAACGATTTCAATCTTCTGCATGCGCAGATGCCTTTCTGCCGGCTGCCGTCATGCGGCATGCGTCGGCAGATTCGTTGTCGCATGCCGTCACACATCGAGAGATGCGGAGGCGCGCCGACGTGGACGCTCGTGGACGTCAAGGTGTTGTCCACGCTTGTCCACTTTGCCGTGGCGAAGTGACCCCGCGGCGTGTGCAGCACCACGGCCGGCGTTACGTGGACTGCTCCCCCTGCTTCGCGAGATCCCGCACACGACGGACGCCCGGCGGTCCGAGAGACGTCACGAAGGCGTTAAGGTTTCGACGCCAGCGCGACTGTTTCTCATTGAAGGCTGTTGAAACGCGGCCTTCGATCGCGATCAAGGGGAGGTAGACGAAAAAGGGGCCTTCGTGGCCCTGCGGCCGTCAGACCCCCTGCGACCGTCGCGACGTATTCGGCTCTTGGCTAAAGGACACGAATATGTCGTTTCCTGGTCGCGGGAAGGATAACAGAAGGCTCCCGGCGCAAAGTTCACAAACTTTCGCCGCTGCCGGCTGCGGGGCATGTCCCAGGAGGACGTATGCCCGCAAAGAAAAGAAATCCCGTTCCCGTACGTGGGTCCCTGCAGAATCTGCCGCGATCGCTCAAGGCGAAGCTCGCGGCGATCTGGGGGACCACCATTGATGACAGCACGCCCAGGCGGCAGCACTCGCGCGTGAGCCGCTTGCGGTTGGCGCTCCTGTTCATGCTGCTGGGCCTCGCACTCACCGCACTCGGCCTCGTGTGGATGCCGTGGACGGCCGGCCTGCTGCCGCTCGGTTGGATCTTCACGATCGGCGGAAGCCGCTACCTGCAGGTTTCGGTCGTGCACTTCGCCGTCCACAACCAGTTCTTCACGCGCGAGCGGCACAACCGCCTGCTCGCGCAAACGATCAGCACCGTCCTGCTCATCACCGACTACGACACCTACTACCGCGATCACGTGAAGAACCATCATCCGATCCGGAAGTTCGCACGCCGCGGCGATCCGGATCTCGAGTTCCTCATCGCGCTCGGGTTCCTGCCCGGCATGTCGCGCGACGAGCTGTGGCGCCATCTCGCGTGGACGCTCATCTCGCCGCGCTTCCACTTCCTGTTCCTGCGCGGTCGTCTCCACAGCAACTTCGTTGGTGCGTCGCGGCCGCGCCGCCGCCTCGCCGCCGTCGCGTTCTGGCTCGGCGTCGTCGTCGCGCTGGCGATGCATCCGGCGTGGATCATCCCGTTCATCGTCCTGTGGATCCTGCCGCTGACGATCGGCTACCACATGTCGTCCATTCTGCAGTTCGCGTCGGAGCACCTCTGGCTGCTGCCGTGCGCCGGCGAAGGCGCCCGCGAGCACGCGAAGGCGCTCTCGCGTGGTCGGTTCTGCGGCGACGCGCTGCCCGATGCTGACCTGCGCGGCCTCGCGCGGCTGCGCGCCTGGGCGCGCTGGTGGGTTCGGCTTCTCACGCTCCACGCCGCCGTGCGCGTCGCCGTCCTGCCCGGTGACCTCACGCACCACGATCTGCATCACCTCCGGCCGACGGATTTCGACTGGCCGAACGCCGACGCCGTGCGGTCCGAGATGCTCGCGAACGGCGAAACGCTCAACGAGACGTGGGGCCTCTTCGCCGCGCTCGACGAGGTGTTCGTCGTCCTCAGTTCCCTGCCGCCGATGAACGTCGACGAGCCGGTCGTCATCAACGAGAAGCTGTTCGGGACGATGTAGGAGAACAACAACATGTACAACGACAACGGCCACAAGACCTTCCTCTTCCTTCGTCGTGACGTGCCCGTGCCGATCCTTCTCAACGCGATCGGGCACGTGCTGATCGGCCTCATGGTGAAGTTCGGTGGGCTACTGGAGCGGATCGATCCGCTCCAGTACCTCAACGCCGACGGCGGTGAGCACATCGTGTCGCGCTATCCGGTGATCGTGCTCGGCGTGAAGAACAGCGGGCAGATCGCTCGTCTCCGCCGCGAACTCGCGCCGCTCGTCGCGGACGGCACGGTGATCTACAACGACTTCGCACGCCAGATGATCGGCGCGTCGGCCGAAGCGCAGATGGCCGCGACGCGCGCGACGCCGCAGGAAGCGCTCGACTACCTCGGCGCCGCCTGCTTCGGTCCCACCGATCTGCTGCGCGACGCGACGAAGCGCTTCTCGCTCTTCACGCCGATCACGCCGGCGGAAGGAGGATCGGATGCTCGCAACTAGTCCCGAAGTGATCACGACTCATTTCGAACAATGGGCGCGCGCGTACGTGCACGACGCCGTCGGTGCGTGGCGGACGCTCGGCGCCGCCGGCTTCCACATCAATCGTGACATGGCGTGGGAGCGCGTCCTCAACGAGCGCCTCTCGATGTCGCCCGCCGCGTTCTTCGCGACCGAGCCCGAGGAGCCGCGGTATCGCGCCGCGTTCCACGCTGCGCTGACCGACGCGGTTCTCGCGCAGGCCGAAGCGATCGCCGCAACGGGTGACGTGAACGTCGACGCGTACGACGTCACCATGAAGAACGCGCTCACCCGCCTCATCGCCCGCGCGGATGGATTCGACGACACGACGATCACCGCGCTGCGCGTCCTTCGCCGGCGCGATCCGAACGGTGCGTTCAGTCTCCTCGCGCTGCCGTAGAAGAAGCTTCGATTCTCCATGAGGAGCGACGTCATGACGTCGCTCCTCATCGAAGCAGAGTTCACGAAAAATCGGCACCAACACCGACTCACACAATCTCGAACGCGACGATCCCTTGCTGACCTTTCGCAGGGTAACTCGTCGTGTATCGCCATTTCGTCTTAAGACTCGCAGCTTCCCACACCTTCGTGAACTTCGTTCGGTAGTTGAAGACCAGCTCCGTAGGAGTGCTTCCGCGCTTTCCATATTTCAAAATGCGCGCGATCGCTTCGCGGCCTGGATGGCGATAAATCGCGCCGCTGGAGGAGAAGAGATAGCGAGAGCAATCGATGCGCGCGAGCAACGGCTGGTTGACGTTGTTTCGACTCCCGTGGTGGGCTACCTTGTAAGCGTCGAGCTTCAGGCGTTTCCTCGGTGAAAGCCGCTTGATGCCTGCCTCTATCACTGACGGGTGACCGTCGGCGCCGAGAAGGATGTTGCTTCCTTTGTACCTAAGCAGGAGCACGATGCTGCTGCCGTTCGCCTCCGTCGGATCTTCGGTGAACAGCGCGCCCGCCAGCGTTTCAACATTGAGAGGCCCGAACGATTCCAAGCCCGGCGGAACGGGACGTCGTTTCGGCCTGCCGGGCTTGATCTTGGCCTCCTTACACGCGTCGATCCAGACGGGCTTCAGAAGCCGCAGTTTGTTCGTTGTCGGGCCGAGGACGACGAGTTACAGTCCACCGGGGAATCGCTTGACCGGCACCCGACCTTTGTCCGGAATCTTCACCGCTTGCCCGCGGAATTTCGCATTCCATGGAATCTTCCCCGCGACGATGTCCGCCGAGAGCTTCTCGCCTTGCGCCGGGCCGAAGGTCTCGCTTTTCGTGAGCAGGTGCTTGTACGCGTTGAACCAAATCTCCCCGATCGAAAGGCCCAGCCGCGGCGTCTCGAGAAACTTGAGAACCCCGGCGATGTGATCGGCGTCGACATGCGTCACGACCAGCAGTTCGAAACGACGGTCCCCGGCAGGCAGCGCCTTCACTCTCTCAACGAGCGGCTTGATCGAACCCGTTGTTCCACCATCAATGAGGATGCGGCGCGGCTTTGTCTTGCTGCCGTATTCGATCCAGAGGCAGTCTCCCTGCGCCGCCGGCAGCATCTCGATTCGGAGCATGCAGTCCTCTCTATCCCTCAACCGAGTCGGATGACGGTGAACGGTTGACTGACATCCACTCGCAACGCCAGCTGACGCGCGAAATCAAAGGCGAACGCGAATCTCTTCGGCCGCTGTCGGTCGCGGAGTGTCGCGTCGATGCGCGTGAGTCCTTCGTACAGAAGCTTCACGCCGGATGAGTAGAACGGGAGACCTCGGTCCACGGCCTCGATGAATGCGGCCGTTGCTTTGTTGACATTCGGCGTGCGTCCGATGCCCTGCAGGTGAGCCCAGCCGTCGAGAATCGAGCCGTCGGGCAGCCAGGGGAACCAGTTGCGCAGGTTCCGCAGCCACGGCACCCAATCGGGCCGGACCTTCGTCTCTCCCGCGGGTAGGCGGACGAGGACGTACGCTCCGCCCGCAGCCGCGATCGGGTTATCGACTTTTTCGAAGAGGTAGTTGACCGCGGTGTCGGTGACGCGCCCGGCCGCGGGCAGATCGCCTGAGGAGAGATAGCCGAAGACGGAGGACATGATGTTGTCGCGAACGACGACCGAAACACGCACCGGCCACTCGCGGTCATCCGGCTTCGGCTCAAGCAGGACGTCGACCTCCGCGGATCCGCCCGCGGCGGTCTGTCTCCAAGGCATCGGCATCACCATAAGGATGGGAACTCTCGCTGACAGGTGGTGAACGAGCCCGTAGCAACGTTCGCCTTCTTTCCACTGGCCGGAGTCGTAGAGATACTCCGTCACGCTCAGATCCGGGTCGAACTCAGGCTGCTGCCGGCCATCGGTACGCGGAGGGGTGTTTGGGGGCCGTTGCCACGGTAATTCCGCAGGACTCTTGCCGCGCCAGACGTCGAGCAATGGGCCAGCGAGGCTGACGTTGGTCGCGACCATCTCCAGGTGAATCGGCAGTGTGGTGAAGTTGCTCTTCCGCTGCCTGAGACTCGGCATGTAGCCGCTGAAGTGCTGCCAACTCAGCCACTCGTGCGGCGAGTAGCTCCCGCGCAACGCGATGGCGACGTTTTCCCTACCGACCGCGACGGCTTGCGTGACTACTTCGCCGTTCGGAAGATACGCTTCGACGAGGTAATCACCGGGCGCCAAGTCGACACTCTGGCCCGTGAATCCAAACCCGAATCCCGCGGGGATCATGATCGCGAGCGGGCGTCGATGAAGAAACACTGATAGCGAGGCACGACGCGATCCAAGCCCATGTGCAACTTGTTGAAGTCGATCGCATGGCTCATCGCCGAGAGTGGATTCGAGCCGAAGTCTTCGCATAACAACGTGGTCTGGTTCCCAGCCGCGATGCCGTGTCCGGAAAAAAAGAAAAGCAGGACATCTTTCTCGCTGGTGGCGCGCGTCGCCCACTGCTGAATCGCATTCGCAACCTTAGCGAACTCCGCCGGCTCGATGTTCGTCGTCTTCTTTCCGCGCTTGATCTGCTGGCCCTTGGCGTCAGAAAGAAGGACATCAACGGAGGCAAGGGGCGCGTCGGGATTGTCATAGGTGTCGAGCAGCCAGTTCGCAAACTCGCGCGTGCTGCGCGAATCTTGGCTTGGCCGTGCCGCCGTCAAGCCACGGGTACCTCCCGACGCCGATCACGATGGCGTGCGTTCCAGGTCTCGTCGAGGACTTCTCGAGAAGCAATGTCATAGGTGGCAGTGGATAAGTGACCGTAGCACATTTTTCCGTCCTTGCACACGTTCCGGTTTCTACCCGCGCATGAGAAAACTCTCGCAACTGCGGAGCTGTCCATTCTCCTTCTGGCCAATGGGTAGGGAAATGGCCATTCCGGTCATCTCTATGAGAGAGACACTCAAGCGGCGCTCGTTAGGCGCCGCAGCACGCCCGCGTAAGGTCCCGCATGCAAGGGAAACGGAGAACAAAATGAAGGAATCGTTGAAGATTGCGAACATCCGAAAAGCGCTCGACACGCTCGAAGTCGACGGACTCGCGTTTGTCCTGCTCGCCGCGCAAAAAGCACCGTTCAGTCTCGTCGGCCTCGTCGCGGATGGCCGCAACTACCTCGCGCAATCGATTCCCGTCCAACCCGGCGAACAGGTGATCGTCGTTCCACTCATTCCCCCACCGCGTCCTGAGTCAGAGATCTGGTGGGCGGCGCTGCCGGGGACCGCGATCGCCGGTTTGGCGGCGGTGCTCGTTCAAGGTGGGACGAAACGGCTTCTGGGACGGAAAGCGTCCGTCGCGAAGGGCGAAGTCTGGTCCGGTAGCTCCATCGTGTAGGGAAGGCGCGCCATGAAAGTTGCGGTCTCGATCGTCATCGTCGTCCTCCTTTCCAGCGCTGTCTTCGCCCAAGATCCCTCGAACGAACCGGCACCGCAGTTGGTCCAGCCGCGGACGGGACAGACCGCCCTCACGATCGGGAATGACTTCCTCGCCCTCCTCAAAGACCAGATGCCGAGCGCCTACGACTGGCTGCAGGCAACCGTGAGCGTCGAGGATAAAGCGGCGGGGGTTTCCTGGGCGCCGTTCCTCGCGGCAACGACGTACCGGGAGTGGCTGTCGGAGACACGCTTTCAAGTGGGACAAAAGGACGACAAGACGAACCTCGGTCTTGTCCTCCGCTGGAATCCACTTTCGCCGCGCGGTCGACGTGGCATGGAGGCGTGGACGAAGGCCAATCCGCCGGCATTCGGAGATGAATACGCGAAGCTCCGCGCACTTCGCCTCGAAGCGCTGCGATTCCAGGACGACTATCTGGAATCGGCGCAGCCGGGCATTATCGCGGCGCGAACGCTCGTGAACGATCTCACGCGTCAGTTGCAGGATATGAGTCTCGACGAGCCCACGAAAAAGAAACTCACCGCAGACCTCGAGGCCGCGTCGAAGAATCTCGCCAAGTTGCGCGACGCCGCGCGGCTCGCGCGTCGAGACGACTTGCTGAAACGCATCGAGAAAAAGCGCGAGAAACTCGCCACCGAAAGTGACCCGCAAAAACGCGAAGCGCTCATCGCGGAGGTGCAGCAACTCTTCGCCGCGATCTCGCCCGCGAGCACAGATCTCGCGTCGATCGAATCCGAAATCGCTGCGACGGAGAAAACGCTCGGGAAGAAGTTCGCGGCGACGGTCGCGAATTACGAGCAGAGTCTCTATACCCAACCGGTACCCGTCATCTCGCTTTCGTACACCGGCACTCTTTTTCCTGGGCTCGGCGGCTCCTTCGTCGACGCGGATGGGGACGGTCTCGATGACAATGCGCACGTCTTGGCCGCGCGTGGCCTTCTCCTCTCAGCACTCATGCGCTTTGGTCCGAAGAACCAGCTCTCGATCGGTGCCGGTCGATCGTGGAAGTGGAGCAGCGCAGAGCAAGGAACGCCGACGAGTAAGAGCGACAACTACGCGATCACGTACGCGCGGCGTCTGAAAGTGCTCGACCCCGAGTACCAGAAATCGGACGAGTACCTCTCAAGTCTCTTCATCCCGAGCATCGTCGGAGGGATCTCGGGAGAACTCAGTGATTGCGCGACGGCGGTTGCAAGCTGTCAAGACAAAGCGGAACGCATTCTCGCGTTCACACCGTTCATCGACGTGAAGCTGAAGAAAGCGGCACAATTCCGGGTCGGCCTGACATGGAAGAAATTCAGCGGGAGTGACATCGCCGATGAAGAGCTGGGCGTCGTGACGCTAATCAGCCTGCAACTCGGGCTGCCGAACTGAGGATGCAGCGAGCAATCTGCTACGTCGTCATTGCCTTCGCCTTCGCCGCCGCCGACAACGGCACCTGAACAGGTTCCGCGAGCACCTTCGCGAGTGCATCGGTACCCGAAAGTGAGTCGTAGCGATCCTTGAGACGGTCGCGGAGCCGGAACAGACGCTGCTGCGCCGTCCGGACCAGCTGACCATAGGTGCAGGCGCGTATGACACCCATTTCGACCTTGTCGCCGACCTTCCGTACCGGCTGGACACCCTGCTTCATCGCATGGCCTACGACGAAGGCATTGATCTTCGGCTGGCCATCCATGAGACCGCAACCGAGGAGATCTTCGACGTACCCCGTCGCCTGATCCATCTCCTTGCGGTCGACATTGAAGGCACCGCGCTTCAACTCGATGAGCAGTACGTCGCGCATCGTCGACAAGCTGCTCTCGGCGTCGAGCGTTTCGATCGCCACCGCGGACAGGGTGGCGTCCGCAAGGACCACGAGATCCGGCCGCTTGCGGTAGTTCGAGAACGCCTTCCGATCGATCCGTTCGCCAAAGACCTTCTCGACGGCGTTTCTCAGCGACAGATTCGACGCGTACTCGGCGGACTCGTATTCGGGGCCGAACAACCAGCGCGCCTCCGTTACCAGAGGATGGAGCGTCTTGAGTTCGTCGACCTTCGAATCCGTGGAGAGTTTCGCAAGAGCCTCCACGACCACGAGCCGGCGATCGATCTCGCCGAGCACGGTCAGGGCATCGCGCACGGACCACTCGCCGAGGAGCTCGTTGAGCGCCTCCACGTCTTCTTCAGAAAGCTTCGCAAGCTTCTGCAGCAGCGCCGCGCCAGATCGTGTTTGCTCAAGCTGAATGACCGCCTGCACGGCCGCGGAGAGCGTCTCGGACGGAATGTCGTACGACTTCTCGGACAGCGCTTCGACGAACTCCGCGACCTCGAGCCGCGCGAGCGGTTGCAACTCCTCGATCTCCACGCGGTGCTCGCGCAGGACCGTCTCTTTCGTCTCTTCTGCGCGGTCATGCGAGATGCGCTTGAACGCGCCGATGACGTAGTCGTGGACAGCGTCAAAGAGCGCTTCCACCCGTTCGTTGATGCGGAAGCCCGACCAGTCCGACAGCACGTCATCGAAGAAGTCCTCGGATTCGACGACGACGGTGTAGCGCTTCGCGAATGTCCAACGACCGTCGATCACGGCGCGTGTGCCAAGCGTCCACGATGGCGCGCCGACGAGCCGCTTCCCGATCCAGAAGGCGATGCCCTGCTGCTTCGTCGTGCGGGCGGCTTTCGTCGTGTCCACGAAGTACGCCTTCGCGGTCAGGCCCTCACCGACGTCGAGCGTCTTTTGCTCCAAGAGGCCGGCGTGCTGCGCAAGGGGGATCGAGCGCCCATTCACGGCGACCGTGAAGGCCGGATCATGAAGGAACCGCGCGGAGAGTACCTCTCGGATCTTGTCCGGCGAAGGCAGATGGCGCTTCACGACGACGGTGAGTTTCGTTCCGTGTCCGCTGCCCTTCCCGAACTTCTCCGATTGCACACGGAACGGATCAGGACCGGAGGACGTCGCGACCACAAAAGTCGAATGCTTGCGGTCGCGTCGCGTCTGGACCTCGTATTCGTCGGCGAAGCAGAGGAGCCCGTGCCGCCCGATGCCATTGCGGCCGTATGCCGCCCGTCGTTGCGTCTTGCGCTCGGGCGGAAACTCGGCGTTCGGGCCTTGGTGCTTCACGCGGTTGTATCCGAGCTTCATCCACCGCTCGTAGAACTGCTCAGGCGTCATCCCGCAGCCGTCGTCCTCCACGATCAAGGGCTGGTCGTGATGTTCGGGGATCGTGATGTCGACGCGGGCCGCTCCGGCATCCCACGCGTTTGCGACCAACTCCGTCAAGGCGATTTCGGGATTCGTCGCGATCGCGCCGAGCGATCGGATGAGGTAATCATCCTCAAAGAGCGTCTGCTGCGTCCGTGCTGGTGCGCGTCGGGGCACGAGTTCATTCTGCCACCGCGTGGCGAATCGCGCACGTGACGACCGGTTACCGCCCCAGCCACCGCCGCAAAGACCGACAGAAAGTGTGCGTGAATGTGCGGACCGCACGTCGGACACATCTCACTACCGCTTCGGCGGCATCACACCAGCCGCCCGGAGAAAATCGATCCGCCCGTAACGATCGACTTCGATCAGGATGGTCGTTGAGTACGCACGCGGCTCGATGACGGTGAGCGTAATGGCGGTGCGTTCGTATACGTCGTGGTACGTGTGGGCGACGTGCTGGCCAGCGGCGATGTCATCTGAGAAACCGTCGCCCCACTGGATCCGTCCGCGCCAGTCTTCCATCCCGTTGAGCGTCGCTGGCGCGTCGAACACGTATTCATAGCCCACCCAGAGCCGAATGACGGTTGAAAAAGCACTGCTTCAACCGCGTACCGCGCGGCCAGGGTGTCTCCTTCCGGCGCGATCGGGGCGACGAACTCGGGCAACTCCTCGATAAGCGTCGCGAGGCGAAGCTCGTCAAAGCTTCTCCGCACGTGCGCGGGTAGCGCTCCGACCTGCACGCCGTCGTCCTCGGTCTCCACGATCGCCTCGACCACAGCATTCTTCGCCTTGCAGTACATCCGAAGCGAGAGCCGATACGACACGCCATCTGTATCGGTGACGAGAATGGACTCGAACTCTGGTGCGGCACTGACGGCCGCGCGCCACTTGTAGAACTGCGACTTCGCCACTGCTTCGGTCTTCCACGGGGTGCGTGGCGATTTCACGGCCCAGGTGTACTTGGATTCGCTACGCCGCCGCTCGAGGATGTGGTACGTGTCGACAAGTTCCGTCAACGGAACTGCGTACCGAGGAGCACCGTACCGCTCGACGTTCCGGGCCATCCCTTCGAGCAGGCCCTGCCAGATCCAGTGCGTGAGGGCGCCCGTGTCCGGAAGACCCGGCACGAGGCGACGCGGCCACGTCGTCCGAATGAATCGCGCGATCGTCGCACGTGGAAGCCGGGCTGGCACCTCGCCACTCGTTGTCACTTGAACGACGATTCTACGGACCCGCGGCGAACACGCACACCTCTTTTTCGGTACCCCGCGTCGCGATATCAGGCGCGCTCGGTACTGACGGCCGGTCGATTCGGAACGATGTACATCGTGCATGCCGCATTCCGTCAATTGCGACGCCGCCCCACGGCAGCTATCGCGACGCGCGCTGCCGCAAACACCCGCGATCGGTACCTGGACCGCCGTGTTCCGGTACCGCTATGGCGGCGTAATCACCTCAACGCGAATCGGCTTTTTTCGGTACTACGTCACTCGCGCTCCGCAGGCGCACGCCCCGCACGCTCTTCGGCAGATCAAGGCCATCGCTACTGGTCCACGCCTGGCTCTTCGTAGCGGCCAAATTCGGCGGGATCAGGCAGTCAAAGACCGGCGTTCGCACCGCCGGCCCTTTGGCAGGTGCAACCGCACCGCGCCAGCTCCCGCGTCACAAGGAAGGGACCCTTGGCCGCGACTAGCAACGCAGTAAATGCCTCTCCACCACTTTCCGTCAACGACGCAACGTCCAATTCACTTGACAACCGACGCCCATCGATTCGCGATGCATCGAACGATGTCTATTGCGCACGTTGCGACCTCACGACGGTCCCGCACGACGTCACCATCGCGAAGTACGAAGACACGCGTGCGCTCGCGACAGCGCTCGGCATGCGGCGCATTCCGACGGCTGAGTCGCTGCGCAAGGCGAAGCTCCGCGACATCCAAGGCTTCTTCCCCATCGCGCATGAGGTGAATGCGAATGCGGAGACGAACGATCCCTGCAAATGGGTCGCGTACTGGACATGGAAGCTTGGGGGGCCGGACCCACGCCCGCGCTACCGCTACATCGAGCTGACCAGCAGCGCCCACGTGCTGCGCCGCGCGCCAGTGTCTGATGCAGACCTGGCGAACCTCGAGGTCGAGGTGAAGAAGCTGCAGGTGCGCCTCGCCACGAAGCGAACGCTGACAAGCGAGCGCGATCGATTGGCTGAGGAGATCGAACGAACGTGGGCCGTCGCGCAGGAGATTGGAAATCGAATCAACTGCGGCCAGGAAACAGGGAGCGACTTCAAGATGATCGACGAGCTACTTGCCTCGTCGAAGCGCGCTACCCGCTACCTCGCGCAAATGGCGGCCGTTCTCGATCCTGATCACGCGAAGCGCACGCCTTCGCCCAAGCAGCGAACCACGAACCTAGCGGCGGAGCTCCTCGAAAAGATCCGCAACTACCGAATCGATCGCGAGACGATCGTCCGGATTCTCACTGCACACGGCGCGTTCGAGGCGGTCGTATGAGCGAAGCGCTTCGCAACGACTACGCTCCGTACGACGAAAAGACGGGCCGGTGCCGGCTCTGTCGACATCCGGCACACCCACGCTTCTTTACGCACAAGACGGCTGCCGATTTCGCGGCCGAGAACAAGAAGAGCTTTCAGACGTGGACGAGCCGGCAGAACGTCTGGCTCGAGCAGCAAGGCGGCGGCGAGGCAGCGTGGCAGAAGCTGAAAGAAGAAGCCAATGCCGGCAAGCCGATGTACATCGTGCGCGATCGGGTCGCGTACCGGTTCAACGCAATCCCGCCAACGCTCGGCTACGAAGGGCGCATGTGGGACGGCTGCACGCTGAGTGTTTGGGCTATCGATCGTCTGATCGTCGGTCCCGCATTCGAAAAAGCAGAACACACCGCGATGCGCAAAGCCCGTCGTGCGGCGTTGAAGGAGGGCGTGACGCAGAAGCGTCGGTAGTCCACCCGCCGTGGACTTTCCGAGCTGTTCGCTACGCTCGAGTCGATGCCGAAGGGCGACAACAAGAAGAAGAAGCTCATCGTCGGGCGCGCCGTTCCGGGCGCGCCCGGCGTCATCTATCGCGAGACGGCGGACAGGCAAAAGCGCTTCGAAGCGTTTGTCTCCTACCGCGACGTCCGCCATCACGCGCAAACGTGGAGTTCGCTGGAGGAAGCGAAAGAGGCACAGCGAAGAAAGCTCGCCGAGCTCCGCGCTGGTACCCCACAGGTACGCGTCGCCGAGCGCCACATGCTCTTCTCGACGTTCGTCGAGA
>Ga0075425_100003344_pt1 | contig 16309 bp, 10 predicted proteins | sample SoiMethybrSBSTD4_FD_75300 | JGI IMG/M metagenome (GOLD analysis project Ga0075425, IMG submission 75300) | Bulk soil microbial communities from a Populus tree surrounding site in Tennessee, USA - Soil MetaG P. TD hybrid SBSTD4 | ecosystem: Environmental > Terrestrial > Soil > Tree plantation... | reverse complement strand
TCGAAGTTGTGGACGCGCAGAACACTCTGACCGCGGCGCAGAATGCTCTTGGCGACGGACAGCTCCGGTTTCGAGTGGCGGTGGCAAATCTTCAGACTCTGACGGGGAACTTCTGAGTGACAAACCTGCGCGTGTTGTGCTCACGTCGCTGTCTGCTCTCCATGCTTCTCGCTTCCCTGAGTACATGGGTTGCTTGTTCGGGCGGAGAGAAGGAAGAAGCTCCAGTTGTTCCTGTCCAATTTGTTCAGGTTGAGAAGGCAACACTCGAGCAGAAGGTGACTGCCGACGCGGTCTTGTTCCCGATCGCGCAGTCGGCAATCGTGCCCAAAATTAGTGCTCCCGTACAAAAGTTTCTGGTCAACCGCGGAAGCCAGGTTCGCGCAGGACAACTGCTGGCCGTTTTAGAAAATCGCGATCTTGCCGCCGCCGCGCAGGAGAACAAAGGCGCTTACGATCAGGCGCAAGCGGCGTACGAGACCACCACCGCCGCTGATCTGCCTCAAGAGATCCAGAAGGCGCAGCTCGATGCTCAGGCTGCAAAACAACAACTGGACGCGCAGCAGAACATTTACGAAAGCCGCCAGCAGCTATTCCAGCAAGGCGCATTGCCGCGGAAAGAACTTGATCAAGCCGGTGTGGACCTGACCAACGCTCGCAATCAGTACGAGCTGGCAAAAAGACATCTCGATGCTTTGAACGCCGTTGGCAAGCAACAGACCCTGAAATCCGCGAAGGGACAACTCGAATCCGCGCAGGGCAAATACGCCGGGGCCTCAGCCCAGCTTTCGTATTCGCAGATACGCAGCCCGATTGACGGTGTCATCACCGACCGCCCGCTCTATCCCGGAGAAATGGCTGCTGCCGGAACTCCCCTGCTGACAGTCATGGACATCTCGACGGTCGTCGCACGGGCGCATATTCCTCAGCAGAACGCGGCGCTGCTGAAAGCGGGAGATAAAGCCGACGTCGTGGTGCCGGGAATCGACGAACCTATCAATGGAAAAGTGTCGTTGGTGAGTCCCGCGCTCGATCCCAACAGCACTACGGTTGAGGTATGGGTACAAGTGAAAAACCCACGGCACCGGCTGAAGCCGGGAACAAGTGTCCAGCTGTCGATGGTCGCTCGCTCGCTGCCAGATGCGCTTGCCATTCCTGCCGCGGCACTACTGACACAGGAAAACGGGGCTACGTTTGTCATGGTGGCGCGTGCCTGTCCCGGAGACACGTATGTGCGTTATCTATGCGCCCTACAGACGAACGTGAAGAGTGGTATTCGCGACCAGGACCGCGTGCAAATTACCGAAGGCCTGAAAGAAGGCGACAGGGTCGTTGCATCCGGCGCTTACGGCCTTCCCGATAAAAGCCGAATCACCGCCGTCGAATCCAAACCCGAAGCTAAAGACGAGAAGGAGTAGCGGGTGAACCGCCCCGAGTCCTCCTACTGGTTTGCGCGCCATGCCAAGCCGCTCGTCTTCCTGATTCTTACCGTTGCCGCGCTGGGCGGATATCTCGCCTTCAACATTCCAGTCGCGGTTTTTCCTACGACGAATTTTCCTCGCATCCTGCTCGCTATCGATAACGGCGTAATGCCCATCGACCAGATGATGGTCACCATCACGCGTCCGGTCGAAGAAGCTGTCAACAGCGTCCCGGGTCTGGAGGAGGTGCGCTCCACCACCAGCCGCGGCTCGGCGGAAATCGACCTCTTCTTTAACTGGAACTTGGATATGTTCCAGACGCTGCAGTACGTCAACGCCGCAATCTCGCGCGTGCAGCCGGAACTCCCCTCGACTGCAACCATCGACACCCGTCGCATGACCTTCGCCAGCTTTCCCATCATTGGTTACAGCCTGACCTCAGATACGGTTGCGCAGACCCGCCTCTGGGAGATGGCGACCTATGAAATCAAGCCCAGGCTGAACCGGCTGAATGGCGTAGCCAATGTGATGGTACAGGGAGGGCAGGAACCCGAGTATCACATCGAACCCGACCCGGCCAAGTTGTTGACCGCGAGCGTAACCGTCACCGATATCCTCGATTCCATCAAGCGCACCAATTTGATCGACTCGCCCGGGTTGTTCGAGCAGAACCACCAGCTGGTTTTGGGACTGGTCAGCGGGCAGGCGCGCACTCCCGAGCAACTCGCGGGGATCGTAATCAAGACGACGAACGCGGGCATTCCCGTGCGCATTGGCGATGTCGCGAGCGTTGTTCCCGAGGTGAAGCCGGTCTACCGCATCGTCACCGCTGGGGGCAAGCCAGCGGTTCTGCTCAACATCTTCCGCCAACCCGACAGCAATACAAAAGAAGTCGCGGATGAAGCGCATGACGAAGTAGACAAAATCCGCCAGACCTTACCCAAGGGAGTGAAGATCGAAGACTTCTACGATCAGTCACAGCTCGTCACTGACTCGATCAAGAGCGTGCGCGATGCGATTCTGATTGGAGTCATTCTTGCCTCGGTGATTCTGGTCGTCTTTCTTCGCGACTGGGGGACCTCGGTGGTCGCCGGCTTAGTCATTCCGGTCACGATCCTGGTTACGTTCGTAGTTCTTAAACTACTGGGCGAGAGCTTCGACCTGATGACGCTCGGCGGCCTTGCCGCCGCTGTCGGCCTGGTCATTGACGACGCCATCGTCGTGGTTGAGAACATCGTGCTTCATCGCGATGCGGGACAAGGCAGGCCGGAAGCGATTCGCAGCGCGCTGAGCGAGATCACGGTTCCGCTGATTGGTTCAACTATCACACCTGTAGTCGTGTTCCTGCCGCTGATTTCAATCACCGGAGTCACAGGAACCTTTTTCCGCGCGCTCGCCATTACGTTGGGAGCTTCGCTGTTTACTTCACTCATCCTGGCTTTGACCTGGACTCCAACTCTCAGCAGCTACTTCATTCGCCGCCACGCCTCAGAACCGGAAAGCCAAAATCAAGGTGAAGAAGGATCATTCGAGAAGTTGCTCGCAGCTGAGGAGGCCTCACTCGGCCCTCGCTTTCGCAAGATCGTCGAGTTCCACCAGCACTGGTTGCGGCGTGCGCTTGAAAAGCCGTGGTGGCTCGCAGGAATTAGCGCGCTTTTGATCGTCGGTTCATATTTCTGCTACCGCTTCTCTGGAAACGATCTTTTGCCGGAGATGGACGAAGGTGATTTCACCCTCGACTACCTGACTCCCGCCGGCAGTTCGCTTTTCGAAACCAACCGCATGGTGCTGCACATGGAGCAGATCATCAATTCTGTTCCCGAGGTTGAAAACAGTTCTCGGCGCACGGGCGCGGAACTTGGCCCTGCAGCCGTGACCGAAGCCAATCGCGGCGATATTCTCGTGAAGTTGAAAAGGAAGCGCAGCCGGAACATTGACGAGATCATCGAGGAAGTTCGCGCCAAGGTTCACAACGCCGAACCTGCGGTTGACGTCGAGTTCGTTCAGTTGCTGCAGGACATGATCGGGGACCTGCAAGGCGAGCGCGAGCCCATTCAAATCAAACTTTATTCGGACAATCCGCAGGAGATGGAAGAATGGGCTCCAAAGATTGCCGAGGCGATCAAGAAAATTGATGGGGTCGTAGATGTTCTTGATGGGGTCGAGAACACCATCAGTGGCCCGGCGCTGTCATATCAAGTCGATCCCGCCATCGCCGCCCGGGCTGGATTTACTCCGGAGGAAATCGCCACCGATGCCGCGGCCCTTGTCGAAGGCGAGCCTGCCGCTACACCGGTCATCACCAACGATCGTATTTATCCCATCCGGGTGCGCTTTCCCAAGGGCAACCGCGCCTCAGTCGAGGCCGTTCGTGACACTGTTCTTGCGAGCGCCAGTGGGCACACGGCAACACTGGGGTCATTGGCGACGGTCACACAACTTCCCGGACAGACCGAAATCCATCGCGAAAATTTGCTGCGTGTAGTGATGGTCACAGGGCGCACCGAAGGCACCGACCTCGGCAGCGCCATGGATGCAGTACAAAAAGTCGTCATCGGTCTGCACACTCCGCCGGGCATTCGCATCGTCTACGGGGGAACTTACAAGGAAGAGCAGAAGTCTTTCCGAGATCTTATTTTCGTGTTGTTGCTCGCCGTCGTGCTCGTATTCATTGTCCTGCTCTTCGAGTTCCGCACCTTCGCTGCGCCCGTAGCAATTCTTGCCTCTGCATTACTCTCTACCTCAGGTGTCTTCATCGCTCTGCTGATCACGCGCACCACGTTCAACGTCTCGTCGTTCATGGGGATGATTATGGTGGTGGGGATTGTTGCCAAGAACGGAATCCTGCTGCTCGATGCCGACCAGAAGATTCGCGCCACAGGCGCGTCCGCGCAAGATGCCATGCTCCAGGCCAGCCGTCGCCGCCTGCGTCCGATTGTGATGACCGCTCTGGCAACGATCGCGGGCATGCTGCCGCTGGCTTTCGCGCTGGGTGCAGGCTCGCAGATGCTCCAGCCACTGGCCATCGCTGTGATTGGCGGCATACTGATTTCAATGGTGCTCTCGCTGATCATCACTCCCGCGGTGCACTTCTACCTCAGCCATAAAGAACTCGCTGGGCAAATCTAGCTGGCGGAATCTGGTCGCCTCAGCGACAATTAGCTTAGGCAAACGGAACTCGGATGCGCGGCATAAAATTAGTTTTCATCTTCGCCAGCGTGATTGTGGCCGCAGCGCTCGTGCTGCCTTCGTTCAGCGTTGCATTCACAACACCACGACCGATGCCGCGTGATTGCCACGGTCACAGCCCGACTCGAAGCGCGCCTCACAGTTGCTGTTCTCCACACCAGCTGCTGCCGACCCCCGTCCGCACAGTTTCTCCCCGGCCCTTAAAAGCGGAAACCGTCCTCTCACTCGATCGACTGCCTGAGGTAGAACACCCAGTACTGGCAGTTGTGCCAGGCGAAACTCACTCGCCCCCGCACATTTCTTCCATTCTTCGCATCTGATTGTCGCGCATTCCTTTGCCTTGGCTGCGCATCCTTCGTGCGCGGAAGCCGCGCATTCCAACGATTTACTCTCGCGATGTACGAGGAACGAATGCCAAGAACTCTGTACGTGCTCGCTCTACTCCTTTGTCTTGTCGCATCGCCTCAGGCTGTTGCTCAAATGACGGGAATGCAAATGCCTGAAGCTGGTCATCAGCACGCCCATCAGGAGATCGAGGGCGTGAGTCACAAAAATGATGCGCCTGCTTTCATCGAATCCATCACCCATCACGGCACCTCTGGCACGAGCGCCGAGCCGAACTCCACTCCCATACCGATGCTTATGACAATGCGCGGCAAGTGGATGTTGATGTTCCACGGTGAAGCCTTTCTGAATGCGCTGCAGCAGAGCGGCCCGCGCGGCGCTGACAAACTCTATTCAACCAATTGGTTCATGCCGATGGCACAACGCGAACTTGGGCCAGGAACGTTGACCGCAAGAGTCATGCTGAGTTTCGAGCCCGGGACGGTCACCAAACGTTATTATCCGGAACTGTTTCAGCAGGGCGAAACGGCTTTTGGCAAGCCTATCGTGGATGGTCAACATCCGCATGACTTCGTTATGGAACTTGCCGCCCTGTATGACGTCAAAGTCGGCAAGAGCGCTTTAGTATCTTTCTATCTCGCTCCGGTCGGGGATCCTGCCATGGGCCCGCCCGCGTATCCTCATCGCGCCTCCGCCTCCGAAAATCCAGTCGCGCCACTCGGTCATCATTTGCAGGATTCAACCCACATCGCAGCCGATGTCATCACCACAGGACTTACATACGGGATTGCGCGATTCGAGGCATCGGGTTTTCACGGTCGCGAGCCGGATGAATACCGCTGGGATATTGACTCCGGCAAGATTGATTCCTGGTCAGTTCGAGCAACCGTAAATCCAGCACAAAACTGGAGTGCTCAGTACTCATTCGCGCATCTCGCCAGCCCGGAGGCACTGCACCCATTGGAAGACGTTGAGCGCATGACCGCATCCATCATGTTCAACCGTCGGTTTACACGAGGGAACTGGTCCAGCACTCTGATTTGGGGACGAAATCGCACATCTGATGGGCTGGTCTGGAACGGTTATTTGGCAGAATCGACTTTACGTTTTGGTGTATGTAACTACGCCTGGGGAAGAATTGAAAATGTGGATCGCACCAATGAGTTGCTAGTGCGCAACCAGCCAGAGCCGCCAAGCTTTCAGGAAACCGTGATCGGGAGGGTCCAGGCCTACACCGGTGGTTATGGTCGGGATATTAAAGTACTGCCGCATCTCTTGACAGCCTTTGGCGCACAGATCACGATGTATGTAACACCCGACTCCCTGAAGACAGAATACGGGAGTCATCCCCTGGGCGCGCTGGTGTTCTTGCGAATTCGTCCCCTGGCAAGAAGCCACTGATATTGCACTTCGATTCTGTAGCGCTGACGGGACCGTTTTTGCAGCCCTTTTGTGAAAGTGAATTACAATACGCCCAGCGGAGTTTCCAGCCAGTGACGCCTTCCTCAACAGGGGCAAAACCCAAACCGGTCCTGGACGAGGGTGGGTTTCAGCAGTTGCTGGCGGCAGCCTACGTTTTACAGCAACACAACGATAGCCTCCACGCTAAAGATCCCAGGCTGGACGCTGCCTGGATATTCTCCCAAATCTCCGAAATTGAAAATCTGGTGCGCCAGGGCGGGTTGAGCCTTGCGGATGCGGCGAAGCTGGTTGGCGAGCGGCTTTGCAGTATGACGGGCGCGGTGAGCGCAAGCGTTTGTCTTTTGCATGATGGCCGCGCCAATTGCGTAAGTGAGAGCGGCGTTGGCGCGCAAACCGTGGGACGCTCGCTTGCTGTCGCCACGCCAGCGGCCTTAGAACGTTTAAGAAATGGGCGGCAGTTTCAATCTCTGGATGCGCAATCCGACAGCCGTCTTGATGCCGTTAGGTGTAGCGAGATGGGAGTGCGCTCGCTGCTGGCGGTTCCGATTCAAAAGTCAGACGAAACCAGAGGGCTGATTGAAGTCCGCTGGGGGCTCGCCAACGCAATCCACGAATGTGACGTGCGCACCTGTCGCTTGATGGCGAATCTTCTCGCCGAGGCGCTCGAGCGCAGCGATTCTGTCACCGAGTCGACGCCTGTGCCTAGGAAGACGCTCATTGAGCCTGAAACTGACAACACCGCGCCGCCTGCCTCGGGCAGCGATATGCCGTCCGGAATTCCTGGCACGCAAGAAGCCGAAGGTTTATCCGATCTGGCCGCGCACTGTCGGGTTTGCGGACGGACGTTTTACGCTGACGAAACGTTCTGCGGCCGTTGCAGTATGCCGCGAGTAGCGGCATCGGCCAACGGCGACGGATTGCAAAGCAAGTGGGCATCAATGTGGTTCATGCAGCAGGCACAAGAGGCACGGCCAGAGCGGCGGGCTGGCAAGTTCTGGCCTTCCGAGCCGCGGTTGCCTTGGCCTTCGACCACTTCCAGTGCGAGGCCAGAGGAGTTACCCATCCAGAAGAAGTCTGAAGCGCCCGCTGTTCCGCCCTATTCGGCGCCACCCGCAAAGCCCGCGCCTCCATTTCCGACTCGGACCCAGCCGTCGCCTTCTGAGGCTGCGAGTTCAGCTCAGACAGTTGACTATTCTGTTCCTGAGCCTGGCCTGCGAATTCTGGAAGACGAGCCGGCAGGTGACTCAGGCCCCGAGGTTTCGAAAGCGTTCTTTTCCCGGTTGCGTCCGTTACTCTCCATTCGCATCAAGATCAGCCGAAGGACGATCGCGCTGGCCATCTGCTCGACAGTGGCGATTCTGTTCGTTGCAAGTTGGCTTTCCTGGCCGGCACAATCCTCGTCGCATCTGTCCTGGTTCGAGTCGCTGATGGTAGATTTCGGATTAGCAGAAGTTCAGGCACGACGACCCGCTCCCGTGTTTGCGGGAAGCCCGAATGTGCGCGTCTGGGAGGATGTGCACACGGCTCTCTACTACTGCCCCGATTCCGATCTCTACGGAAAAACTCCCGGCGGGCGCTTCAGCACTCAACGATCTGCACAGGAAGATCAGTTCGAGCCAGCCACGCGCGTAGCCTGTCACTAGAACTTTTGTGGTTTTAACAACAGAGACCACCGAGTACCAAAAAAAAACAAAAACACGTTTCAACACCGGGGGAGCGGGTGATGAAACGTGTCTGTAAGGGGAGTTTTAGTGCACTTGCACAAGCTGCTCGTGCCGGCGAGCTTCATACCATAACGCGAGTTCTACGCGGTTCCAGAGCCCCAGCTTGTCGTAGATGGTGCGGAGATAGTTTTTGATGACATGCTCGGTGGTTCCGATTTCGTTTGCAACTTCTTTGTTTTTAAGTCCTTGGGCGACGAGCTCAATGACTCGCTGTTCCCGCTCATTTGGATGGGTTCTGCCGCTGTCGATTCGGAACATAGCTGCCTCCTGTATAAAAGTGTGGCCAATTTGACCCGTTTGACTCCGCCATTTATTCCAAAGCGCGTGAACAGCCGGTTGAAATGAGCCTTCACCGTCCGGCGCGCCATATTTAGTTGCTTGGAGATTTCATCGTTGTCGCAGCCTTGTAGGAGCAGTTCCACGACCTGCCGCTCCCGTGGCCGTAAGATTTTATCTTCCACAACTTCACCTCATTCTGCTTGCAGACTTTCACCCCGACGCCAAGCGAACTGGCACTAAAAAGTACAACCTTCGGTGCTTATGGGTGTCTTTCTATGCACCCGCTTTGCCATGAGCGACCGAATTCTGCGGAAAAAGTCATAATCTGAAGCGATTCAGCTTGACAACCTTCGCCTCTTCTTAGTCACTTCTCGGATGCTGAAAAGACTACTTAACCACTCGCCATTCCCAATTTTTCCACATTGTAAGTACAACAAAACGCAAGTTGAGCACCTTTGCTTTGTCCATGATTAGGCCCTTCACCCCGCAGGTTCCCACCCTGGTGTCTACATAAGAATCCCAGTGATCTGTTACCAGAAAGACCTGAGCCTGTGGAATCTTAGGTTCCTTAGGAAGAACACCTTAGGTCAAATTTGCTTTCTTCCTTGGAACTTCAGGAACTAATTACACTTCCGTGCCATAGACAAGTTGCACACCCTAGTCAGTGAAACGTAAGGGTAAGGGAACAATTCCGTAGCTCTCGTAAGGCACCGAGCAGAAGAATTCCCGATGGTAGCATTGCAGTTCGTGGTGCCAATCGCCACATATTGTGACGTTGCCGTTCCTGTCCCTCTGGACCAATTGTTCACCTACAGAGTAGATGACGGCGCATCGCCAGTCCCCGGAAGCCGAGTCCTGGTTCCATTCCGACAACGCAGAATGATTGGCATCGTGACCGAGTTGCACGATCGTCCTCCGGCTTTCACGGCCAAGGCAGTAATTGAGTCGTTGGACGACATCGGCGCGCCAGCGGTTACCGAGGAACTCCTTCGTCTCGGCCGCTGGATCAGCGAATACTACCTTGCCCCGATCGGAGAGGTGTTCCGCACCATGCTTCCGCTAAGCGCTGAGTTCCGGCGCGAAATGGTTTATCGCATCGCAGATGAAGGGCAAATGGCGCTACACCAGGCGGGTTTCGGCGGCTTCTCGCTTCGTTCGAAGCGAGCCATTGAAGACCAGGACATCGAGTGCAGAGTCCTCGATTATCTTGCGGAGCGAGAGACTGCGGCGGAGATGCGCCTGCGCTCCGCAACCCGGGCTTCACGGGCAATTCTCGCGGGCATGGTACGAAAAAAATGGATCTCGCGCGAGGACGTCTCTCACCGCACCAATGCGGCGCGTACCCAGCGCATAGCAATGCTGAGAAGCGCTGAGGGAAAACTGAATCCGAATCAGCGTCTTTTGGTTGAAACTCTGGCGTCAGCGGGCGGGAGCATTACCGTCGAGGCGCTGCGTGAACTCGATGCGCCACGAAGCACGCTTTCGAGGTTGGTCGAGCGCGGGCTGGTTGAGATCATCGAACAGCCCTTGGATTTCGAGCGGCCGGTGCTTCGTGGCCGCGGCCTCCGTGCCGATCTTGACTTCAACTCTCCGCAACAGGCCGCACTGCAGAAAATTCGCAGTGCCGTGAATACGCAAACCTATGCCGGAATTCTGCTTCACGGAGTTACTGGATCGGGTAAGACCGCGGTGTATCTTGCCGCCATGAAGTCCGTTCTGGATGCGGGACGTTCCGCGATTCTGCTGGTTCCCGAGATCGGGTTGACCCCGGCAGTTGCCGCCGACGTTCACGATGTTTTCGGAGACGAAGTGGCCATTCTGCATTCGGGGCTCTCCAATAAAGAGCGCGCCGAACATTGGCATCGCATTCGGCGCGGCGAGGCACGCGCCATAGTCGGAACACGTTCAGCCGTTTTTGCGCCGGTTTCAAGTCTCGCGTTGGTCATCGTGGATGAAGAGCAGGATTCTTCTTACAAGCAGGAGGAAACTCCCCGCTACCACGCGCGCGACGTGGCGGTCATGCGGGCGAAGTTTAACGATGCTGTGGTCGTCCTGGGATCGGCGACTCCATCACTCGAGTCCTATTTCAATGCAAAGAAGAATCGCTACGCTCTGCTCGAAATGCCGGACCGCGTCGAAAAGCGTCCGCTGCCGGCAGTCGAACTCGTGGACATGCGACAGGAATTCCAGGAGACCGGTCACGAGCAGGTGGTCTCGCGAAAGCTGATCGAGGAGATTCGCCTGCGGCTCGAGCGTAAAGAGCAAGCAATGGTGCTGCTCAATCGTCGTGGATACTCGCCTGTGGTCTTGTGTCGTGCATGTGGCAAAACGCTTGAATGTCGCAACTGTGCCATTGCACTCACTCACCACAAGAGCAAGCGTCGCATGGAGTGCCACTACTGTGGATTCATGGCTTCGGTGCCGAAGCACTGCGCCGAGTGCGGGAGTGAGTACGTGTATTTTCTTGGCACCGGATCTGAAAAGCTGGAAGAATTGCTGCACGGATTCTTTCCCCAAGCGAGAATTGCCCGACTCGATCGCGATACCGTTCGCAGCCATGCAGATTTCGAGCGCGTGCTGAGCGCCTTGAGTGCCGGCGAACTGGATCTGCTCGTGGGCACACAGATGATTGCCAAGGGGCACGATGTTCACGGTGTCACTCTAGTTGGCGTGGTTGGTGCTGATATGGCGCTTGGTTTGCCCGATTTCCGCGCCGCCGAGCGGACTTTTCAATTGCTAACACAAGTGGCAGGGCGCGCTGGACGAGGAGACGTCCCCGGCAAAGTCATCCTGCAGACCTATTTCTCCGATCACTATGCCGTGCAGTACGCTGCGGCGCACGACTTTGTGGGTTTCTACGAAAAAGAGCTGCGCTTCCGCAGCTGGATGCACTACCCACCGTATAGTTCGCTAGCGAATGTAATGATTCGCAGCGACAAGCTGGATGACGTGCTCAAGTGGTCAGGCGTTGTGGGCCGCTGGTTTGAAAAGGCGCGGCACGAAGGCGTGCGCGTGCTCGGGCCAGCAGCCGCTCCGATTGAACGGCTCAAACGAGATTACCGGTACCATTTCATCCTGAAATCTCAAAGCCGGCAAAACCTGAACGCCCTATTGCGCGCAATGCTCGGGGAAGCAGCCAAGGAAAGTATTCCGCGCACGAACGTGATCGTGGATGTGGATGCGATCTGGCTGATGTGACTGCAATTCAAAGTCACCCACTCACCAAAGTTTTTCCGCATTTTGATCGCCTCCGTCCTAAAATATTGCGACACGGTACATCCAGCCATGGCAACTGCGGTTACCCCGATCCTCGACCAGCAACCCCCCCAATTTGGCCAGGCCGCCGGGCCTTGCGCCATGGTCTTATTTGGAGCGTCCGGAGATCTCACCAAGAGAAAACTCGTTCCCGCGCTTTTCAATCTGGCCAAGGCTTCATTGCTTCCAAAGAATTTCGCGATCTTGGGAGTCGCGGTTGACCAGTTCAGCGAAGAACAATTTCGCAGTCAGGTAACGTCGTTTCTTCCTGCCAAGGATCGCGGCAGTCAGACCTGGGAATGGTTCGAGCAGCGGCTTTATTACTACTGTGGAGATTTTGCCAATCCCGCAACGTTCGCGAACATCGGCTCGCGACTCGGTCAGATCGACGAGCAATACAAGACCGAAGGGAACTACCTCTTCTATCTCGCGACTTCACCGAAATTCTTTGGCGCGATTGTCGAGAGGATGGGCAGTGCTGGGCTATCGCACCAGGAGAATGGGCGCTGGCGGCGTGTCATCATCGAAAAGCCCTTCGGTACCGATTACGATTCTGCACGCGCTCTGAATCAGCAGATCAAGGCGGTTCTGAACGAGAATCAGATCTATCGCATCGACCATTACCTCGGCAAGGAGACGGTGCAGAACATTCTGGTCTTCCGCTTTGATAACTCGATCTTTGAGCCGATTTGGAACCGCCGCTACATTGATCACGTGCAGATCACGAATGCGGAGACGGTAGGCGTTGAGCAGCGCGGCGGATATTTCGACGGCGCGGGAACGTTGCGCGATATGGTCCCAAATCACGTGATGCAGCTTCTCACGTTGACCGCAATGGAGTCGCCGGTTTCCTTTCAAGCCGACGCCGTCCGCAACGAGCAGGCGAAAGTGCTGCATGCTATGCAGCCTCTTGTTTCAGAAGATGTGTTGACCTCCAGCGTGCGCGGACAATATGGCGAGGGCGTCATAAGCGAACAGCGAGTGCCAGCCTACCGCAGTGAGCCGGGGGTCGCGCCGGAATCGCGTACAGAAACATTTGTCGCGCTCAAGCTCAACATTGACAACTGGCGCTGGGCCGGCGTTCCCTTCTATCTGCGAACAGGAAAGAGGCTGGCAAAGCGGCACACGGAAATCACCATCCAGTTCAGAAAGACACCGTTTGAGCTGTTTCGCAACGCGCCAGGACACAAACACGCCAACCAGCTTATTCTCCAAATTCAGCCGGTGGAAGGGATCTCTTTGAGCTTCGGCGCGAAAATCCCCGGCCCGATTTTGCGCGTCGGGTCGGTTGATATGAGCTTCGAATACTCTAAATATTTCGGCGCAGATGCCTACACTGGCTATGAGGTGCTGCTGTACGACTGCATGATCGGAGATGCCACACTATTTCAGCGGGCTGACATGGTCGAGGCCGGCTGGAGCGTAGTCGATCCGGTACTCGATGTGTGGAAGGCGTTGCCGCCGCGTAAGTTTCCCAACTATGCTGCGGGCAGTTGGGGACCGAAAGAATCCGACGATCTGTTGCAACGTGACGGGCGGGAGTGGAGGACAATCGAATGATTCTCGCAGGCGACATTGGCGCGACGCGTACTCGCATGGCCGCATTTCAAGCCGAAGGCAACAAGCTGGAGCTGGTGGTCGAAAAAACTTACAAGAGCCAGGAGCACAGCGGTATTGCGGAAATCATCAGTGCGTTTGTCAAGACGGAAGGCATTCCTGTTCACAACGCGTGTTTCGGAGTGGCGGGACCGGTCCGCTCCGGACGCAGCAAAATATCCAATCTTCCATGGACGATTGACTCGCGCGAGCTCGCTGTTCAGTTGAGACTCAACTCGGTTGGGTTGATCAACGATCTTGAGGCCTATGCCTACGGAATCGACGCTTTGGAGTCAAAAGACTTTGTGACGTTGAGCGAAGGAACCGGTGATGATGCAGAGGGCAACCGTGTGGTCATCGCCGCCCGTACCGGATTGGGAGTAGCCGGCCTTTACTGGGACGGTTTTCGCCATCATCCATTCCCTTGTGAAGGTGGTCATTCCGATTTCGCACCCAAGAGCGATCTCGAAGCGGAGCTCGCACACTATTTGCGTAGCAAGCATGACCACGTGAGTTGCGAACGAATTCTCTCCGGCCCCGGGCTCAAGAACATTTATGAGTTTCTCCGCGACACAGGAAAAGCCGAAGAGCCTGAATGGCTGAAGCAGCAGATGAACCAGGCTCCTGATCAGCCGGCTCTCATCTCTCAGCTGGCGCTACAGAAAAAGGCTGCAATCTGCGACCAGGCGCTGGATATTTTCGTGGGTGTCTATGGATCGGAAACGGGAAATTGCGCTCTTAACTTTCTCGCAACCGGTGGTGTCTTCGTCGGCGGCAACATCGCTGCGAAGATCGCCCCCCGTATGCAAGAACCTGTGTTCATGAACTCGTTTCTGAACAAAGGCCGCATGCGTTCTCTGCTGGCCGACGTCCCTATCAAGATCGTTCTCAATGACAACTGCGGCATCACCGGCGCCGCCAGATACACTTTGATCCAGAAAGCATTCAAGAGTCCAACCCGCGCATCAGCGTAACCTGTTGACGATTGCGCTGCTCGCCCGTCTAACTCCGATTGACCAGGCACAACACCGAATACCTGTCGCTTCCAGGAGACCTTCATGCGCACTTGCACTATCCTTTTGTTCGTTGGCTTCTCTCTCTCGTTGTTCGCACCATCAGAACAGCATGGAATCCAGGTCGGAGACCTCGATCGAAATGCCGATCCCTGTACTGACTTCTTCCAATACTCGAATGGAACCTGGCGAGCGCAGAATCCGATCCCGGACTACATGGACCGCTGGAGCCGGCGATGGGTGATTCTGGATGACGTTTCCGCCCGTACCAATTGGCCTCACGGTAGCGTGGGGCAACTCGTGGGCGACTATTACGGCTCGTGCATGAATGAAGCGAACGTCAACAAGGCGGGGATCACCCCTGCTCTGCCGATGGTCCGTGACATTGATGCCATGAAAAACACCAAAGATCTGCAGCCCATCGTCTACCGCTTGCATGAGCTTGGCATCTTTGTGCCATTCGGTCTGGTATCGCAGCCCGACAATCATAATCCGCAACAGACCATCGCCAATGTTTTTGCTAGCGGACTTGGCCTGCCTGACCGCGACTACTATTTCAAACCCGAGCCGCGTTTCCAGGAAGCACGCGAAAAGTATCTCCTGCATGTGGAAAATATGTTCAAGCGGGCCGGCTACGATGACGCCAATGCAAAGGCAGGGGCGAAAACTGTGTTTGAACTCGAGAAGGAGCTGGCCGAGAATTCGCTGGATAACGTTGCCCTGCGTGATCCGCAGCCGACCGACCACAAGACGTCATTTGCTGACCTGAAGAAGATGACTCCGTCGTTCGATTGGGAACATATTTTTCGTCTGCGAGAATCGCTCAGCTGACCTCAATGTTTCCGAGCCCAAGTTTATGGCCGAGGTTGACCGGCAGCTGCGCGAGACTGCGATGTCTGACTGGAAGACCTATCTGAAGTGGCAGTTCTTGCATGGCCAGGCGGATTTCCTTTCTGACCCATTCGTGAAAGCAAATTTTGCTTTCTATGGCGAGTACTTGAGGGGCGCAAAAGAATTAAAACCACGCTGGAAGCGCTGTGCCGAATCTACCGACCAGTTGCTGGGCGCGGCGCTTGGGCAGAAATATGTCGAAAAGTACTTTCCCGCGGACGCCAAAGCGCACGCTAAGGAAATGGTGAACAACATTCTCGCCGCGATGCGCGACACTATCGAGGGCCTGGAATGGATGGGGCCCGACACCAAGAAGAAAGCCCTCGAAAAGCTTTCGACTTTCAATCCCAAGATTGGCTATCCGGATAAGTGGAAGGACTACAGCAGCATTCAACTCAGCCGCGAATCTTTTTGGAACTCAGCCGCGAATCTTTTTGGAACAATGAAATCGCTGCTGCCCGATGGAATATAGTGACTGATACCTGGGCGCTCATCGGCAAATTCACCGATCGCGGCCGCTGGGGCATGACGCCGCCCACTTCGAATGCTTACTACAACCCGCTGCTGAACGAGATTGTGTTTCCGGCGGGTATCGTTCAGCCGCCCGCTTTCGATGTGAATGCAGTGGATGCCGTCAACTACGGATCAATTGGTATCGGAATCGGGCATGAAATCAGCCATGGTTTTGACGACCAAGGCGCGCAGTTTGACGCCCAGGGCCGCCTGAACAATTGGTAGACTCCGGATGATTTGAAGCGCTTTCAGGAGCGCACGGCGTGTGTTGCACACCAATTCGATAACTACTTTATCGAGCCGGAAATTCATCACAACGGCAAGCTGGTGTTAGGCGAAAGCATCGGCGATCTTGCCGGAGCCAAAATCGTACCTAGCGTTTCAAAAAGCCAAGCAGCAGCACCCACAACCCACGCTTGAGGGATTTACCCCTGACCAGCAATTTTTCATCGCTTGGGGACAGTGGCGCGGCGATGAGATTCGTCCGGCAAGGCAGCGTCGCATGGTGCAGGGCGATCCTCATTTAATCGCCAAATATCGGGTGATTGGGCCGCTCTCAAATTTGTCATCGTTCGCAAATGCGTTCAGCTGCAAGCAGGGTTCGGAGATGGTACGGCCGGCGGCGGAAAAGTGCGAGGTGTGGTGAGCCTGTGGTCAAAGTACT
>Ga0075425_100003343_pt1 | contig 16315 bp, 13 predicted proteins | sample SoiMethybrSBSTD4_FD_75300 | JGI IMG/M metagenome (GOLD analysis project Ga0075425, IMG submission 75300) | Bulk soil microbial communities from a Populus tree surrounding site in Tennessee, USA - Soil MetaG P. TD hybrid SBSTD4 | ecosystem: Environmental > Terrestrial > Soil > Tree plantation... | reverse complement strand
GACCGCAAGGAGGCAGGCGCCCAAGGTATGACTCATGATTGGGGTGAAGTCGTAACAAGGTAGCCGTAGGAGAACCTGCGGCTGGATCACCTCCTTTCTAAAGATAGAGCTAGCTCAGCCTGCTATGGTGTGCAGGCAATGCTAGCCAACGCAGCCGAAGCTCTCACGGGCTTCAATGCTGCAATCGTTCGAAGCTCTTCAACTACGGTTGAAGAGCGTTACTCGCTACCCGCTTTTGGCTCCGGCTGAGAGCGCGGCGAACGGATTCTGGCAAATTGTATTGGTTGTCTTAGAGCGATATTCCGAAAACGACGAAAGGCTCCGATGAAAATCGGGGCCTTTTTGTTTTTTGCTGCGGCCGCTTGCGCGAGTCGGTTGAGTCTCTTATCGTGGTTGCGTACGCCCGCCCTGCAAAACTGCTCGCCGGGATTGCTGTCCGCCCTCCCTCCCGTTGTGAAACCAAGGAGAAACGAAACATGAACTACAAAAACGCCTGCATCATCGGACTGCCCGCGGTGTGCCTTGTCCTCGCGGGAGTGGTCGTCGCCCAGCATTCCAATATCGATCCTGCGCAGCACCCCAGCTTGGCGGAGGCCCAGCAGCACATTCAGGAAGCGAGTAAAAAGATCCACGAAGCGCATGAGCGGGACAAGAGCGATTTGGGCGGCCACGCCGAGAAGGCCATTCAGCTGCTGGATCAGGCCAGCATGGAAGTGAAATCAGCGTCCGAGCTCGAACACACTTCTCACAAATAAGCCCGCGCAAAGTGTCGCCCAGCCCCACGCTTTTTCTCCTCAAATCATTCCTCTCGTTAGTTCCTTGGGGAATTCCGACGTCCTGATGGCTTGCTAAGCTTCCGCAGCTTGTCCTATCGTGGCTTGCACAATTCCGTGTCTGAAGTTGTCTTTCAGACGGACCTGGATTGCGATCTCATTCGCACGAGACACAAGGAGAATCACGCATGAAGCGGAAAAGCGTCTATCTGGCAGCCGCACTTATTGGGTGCCTGGCACTCATCGGAGTAACGTTCGCGCAGCGTCCGGAAACCAACATCGATCCGGCCCGCCATCCGAACCTCGCCGAGGCGCAGCACCACATCCTGCAGGCATTTGAAAAGATCGATGAAGCGCAACGCGCCAACAAAGACCAGCTCGGCGCACACGCCGAGAAGGCCAAGGCGCTGCTCGATCAGGCCAGCCGCGAATTGAAGGAAGCGGCCGAGTACGCGAATCACCACCACTGATCGTTCGCAACCCAAATAAAATCGGAAGGCCTCGCAGAATCGAGCGGTTCGCGAGGCCTTTTTTATTTCCGCTCTCTTCCAGCCGTCATCCAGCCACCGGATTGGGACCGGCCAACATGCCTCCGTCGAGGACGACTTCGTGGCCGGTCATAAACGAGGATTTGTCGGAGCACATCCAGAGGACAGCTTCGGCGATGTCCATGGGTTTACCGAAACGGCCAATCGGATGCATCGCCAGCAGCCGCTTGTTGGAATCGAGGTCGCCAAAGGCGCGTTCCGCCATCGCGGTCACGATGACCGCGGGGCAGACGGTGTTTACGCGGATGCCGTGCGCCGCGCCCTCGAGCGCCGCAGTGCGCGATAAACCAATCACCGCATGCTTGCTCGCGACGTAAGCGGAAGAGCCCGCATTGCCCATCAAGCCGGCGACCGAGGACATGTTCACGATAGCGCCGCCGCCACCCTGCTTCAGTATCTGTTGCATTTCGTATTTCAGGCAGAGCCAGACGCCCTTGACGTTGATGGCGGAGACCTCGTCAAAAATCTCTTCGGGCAGGTCAACGATGGGCATCCACTTGCCTTCGATGCCGGCGTTGTTGAAGGCGACGTCGAGGCGGCCAAACTTTTCCACGGTTTTTTGCACGAACATTTTCACATCGGCGGTTTTGCAGACGTCGCCCTGCAGGAAGATGGCTTCGCCCCCTGCGTCGCGAGCGAACTTGACGGTTTCATTGCCCTCTTCTTTACGGCGCCCGGTCACGACAACCTTGGCACCGTGCTGGGCGAATAGGATGGCAGTGTCGCGCCCAATACCGGACGTGCCTCCCGTAATCAATGCGACTTTGCCGGCTAAATCCTGGTGGGAATTGGTGGACATGAATATTCTCTCCGTTTGCGGATGCCGATTGCGGCAAACGCGAGTTTGATTGCGCCGCGTCTTGCCTGGATGCGTTTCTGGGCTTGCTAGCGTCAGGCCGTCTTTTTGCGAAAAAGACGATAAATGGCCAACAGCAGCACTGCGCCGACCACCGACATGACAAAACCGGCTTTGTCGCCTTCGTGATACCAACCTATCCGACTGCCGAGGTACGTGGCTACGAGGGAGCCGGCGATTCCGAGCAGCATGGTCACGATAATTCCGCCGGGGTCTTTACCAGGCATGACCAGCTTGGCGACGGCCCCCGCAAGCAGGCCGATGAGGCCTTCCCAAATCCAGTGCATAAACGAACCTCCAAAGAAATTCGGTTGTAGGTTTCAGGAATTGACCGGCGCGATTGCATCCTGTTTCTAATCGCAAAGGGCTGGAATGTAAAGAAATCTTTCTCGCGCCAACCGGCGTCTGGCGTGTCAAGATCGGCCGCATCGGCTGCTATCCTAGAAGTACAAATTTTTGGAGAATTCAGACTTGCCGCCTATCCTCAGCGCTCAATCGCTATCCAAACGCTACGGCGTGGCTCCTCTGTTTCAGAACATTTCGTTTACAGTCTCCGAGGGAGAGCGCATCGGGCTGATCGGCCCCAACGGGTCCGGAAAGTCGACGTTGCTCGAGATTCTCGCTGGCCGCGTGAAGCCGGACGTAGGCGATGTTGCAATGCGCAAGCGCAACAGGCTGACGTCGGTGCTCCAGGTGTCTGAATTTGCGCCGGACGAAACAGTGCGTTCCGTCGTCGAACGGGCTATGAAAGAAGTCGGCGTGGCGGAACCCGAACGCGCCGGTCGTTTCGCGGAGGTATTTGGCCGGGCCGGCTTTGAAGATCCCGAGGTTTTCGCTTCTTCCCTCTCGGGAGGCTGGCGCAAGCGACTGGCGATCGCGGCGGGGCTGGTGCAGCATCCCGATATTCTGCTGCTGGACGAGCCGACCAATCATCTTGATTTGGCGGGAATCGAGTGGCTCGAGTCGGTGCTGCAGGATGCGCCCTTTGCGTGCGTGGTGGTCAGCCACGACCGCTACTTCCTCGAAAACGTCACCAACGCGATGGTGGAGATCAGCCGCACCTACGAAGACGGCTTCCTGCGCGTCGAAGGGAACTACAGCAAGTTTCTTGAGGCGAAGGAAAATTATCTTCATGCACAGCAGAAGCGGCAAGATGCACTAGAGAATCGAGTGCACGTCGAGCTGGAGTGGCTGCGGCGTGGACCCAAGGCTCGCACCACCAAAGCCAAGGCGCGCATAGACAAGGCCAACGAGCTGATCGGCGAACTGGCTGAGGTGAGTTCGCGGAGCCGTTCCGCCGCCGTGCGGATTGACTTCACCGCCACCAACCGCCAGACCAAGCAGCTGATTCAACTCGAGGATGTCACCTACCAAATTAGCGATCGCACTCTCTTCGAAGACGTGCGGCTCAGCATCACTTCCGGCATGCGAGTTGGCTTGGTTGGCCCGAACGGCAGCGGCAAGAGTACGCTGCTCCGGCTGCTGCTGGGCGAGATGGAGCCGGCCAGCGGCGCAATTCGAAAAGCGGACCATCTTCGAATCGTCTATTTCGATCAGAACCGGCGGCTTGATCCCGATGTCCTGTTAAGACGGGCACTCGCGCCGGATAGCGATTCAGTCATCTACCAGAATCGCGCGATTCACGTGGCGTCGTGGGCTGCGCGATTTCTATTCACGGGAGAGGACCTGAACCGTCCTGTCGGCCGCCTTTCGGGCGGGGAACGCGCGCGCGTGCTGATTGCGCAGCTGATGCTTCAGCCCGCCGATGTGCTCTTGCTCGATGAGCCCACGAATGACCTGGATATCCCAACGCTCGAAATCCTCGAGGAAAACCTACTCGAATTCCCGGGCGCCATAGTTCTGGTCACGCACGATCGATTCCTGCTGGATCGAGTTTCGACCGTTGTATTCGGACTCGACGGGTTTGGCGGCGCAGAGCGTTTTGCCGACTACTCGCAGTGGGAAGAATGGCGCGATCAACGGGAAGCCGCGCGGAAGGCACAAAGTCGCTTAGCGCCGGCCAGGTCGAAAAACGGCTCGCACCCTGCGCAAGGAGCGACAAACCTTCCGGGGAAGTCTTCTAAGAAAAAACTCACGTACAAAGAGGCTCGCGAGCTTGAATTGATGGAGCAGAACATTGCCGCAGCGGAAACGGCTTTGGCGGAAAAGGTCGCCGCCTTAAACAATCCCGAGATTGCTACCGACGGCGCGAAACTCCACGCGGCCAGCCTAGACTTGGAACAAGCGCAAAAGGCGGTGGACACGCTCTATTCCCGCTGGGCCGAACTTGAGGCCAAGTTGGCGTGAAGGCGATTAGAGCGATCGCCCGGCGGCTGCTGCAGATGCCCAAGCCCATTGGAAATTGAAACCGCCGAGGTGCCCGGTGACATCCACGGCTTCGCCGATGAAAAACAGGCCGGGGACCTTGCGGCTTTCCATCGTTTTGCTGCACAGCCCGTCGGTATCCACGCCGCCTGCAGTTACTTCGGCTTTTTCGTACCCTTCGGTGTCTACCGGCGTCACGCTCCAGGCGTGAACCGACCTCTCGAATTTTTCGAGCGCCACGTTGGTTAGCGCCTTTGGAGGATTTCGTTCGAGCCATCGTTCGGCAAAGCGTTTGGGCAGGACTCCCTGAAAAGCGTTATGAACCGCAGCTAAGTTTCGGGCTTTTGCCGATCGAACCGACGACTTGACTTCGCGGTCGGGCGCCAGGTCCAGCGTGACGGGTTTGCCTCGCTCCCAATACGAAGGAGCTTGCAAGATCGCGGGGCCGCTCAGACCTCGATGGGTGATTAACATCTTTTCACGGAACGATGTTCCGTTCGTGCTGGCGACGACTTCTGCGGAAACGCCGGCGAGGTCGCAGTACGCCTTCTGATCTGTTCGCCCGAGCACCAGCGGCACGAGAGCTGGCCGCGTTGGCCGAATCCTCAAACCAAACTGGCGCGCGAGCCGGTAACCGAGGTCGGTCGCGCCCATCTTGGGAATGGACAGTCCGCCGCTGGCCACCACCAAAACTCCGGCGCAGAACTCTTCGTCGCCGGTTCGCACCATGAACTCCGTGCCTTTGGTCACCTCCCTGACCGACTGGCTGGTGAACACCTGCACCGCGCCCGCTCGACATTCGGCGTCAAGCAGGCCGGTAATGTCCTGCGCCGAGCGGTCGCAAAAGAGCTGCCCGAGGGTTTTTTCGTGGTAGGGAATCTTGTGCTTTTCGACAAGCGCAATGAAGTCCGACGGGGTGAATCGCGCCAGAGCCGACTTGGCAAAATGTGGATTGGCCGAGAGGAAGTTTTCCGGCTCGCAGTGGATGTTGGTGAAGTTGCAGCGGCCCCCGCCCGAGATCAGGATCTTCTTGCCGGGCTTGTCGGACCGTTCCAGAACAGCGACCCTTCGGCCGCGTTTGCCCGCTTCGGCGGCGCAAAACAGGCCCGCCGCGCCCGCTCCTAGAACAATCACGTCAAATCGCCGGCTCATATCGAACCGCTATTGTCTCAGGTTTCGCTAAGGAGGATTCAGCCGCAATAGGGAAGAGCTTTAACAAGGAAACGGAACGGGAAGGAAGGGAATTGGCGGGAAAACAGTTAGGAGGAGACTACGTCGGGGCCGCGGAACGTCCGCGCCGCGACCGAAAGTCAGCTTAGTGCGTGCACTTGGGAAACAGCGTCACCAGCACCATCAGATCCGACAAGGTAAACAGCCACTGATCGGCTTGCGCACCGGCCGCTTCCGCAGCGCGCGCGATGAAGCCCAGATGGCGGCTCTTGGCGAAGTTGTGAATGTGGTCTACGCAAATCCCAGTCAGGCTGGCGACTTCCGAGTCGGTGAAGATTTTCTGGCTCGACTTTACGGTAACCATGGTCTTGCTCCTGGACCGCGCTTCACTGCCTCTTTCATCTCTACTGGTTTAACACCAGCATTCGATGCTAGTTGCAATTTAAACGCTGCCATTTTTCTGAGCAATAGTCGTTCCGTTCTCTTCGGCGCAAAACTCCAGGGCTAGTACTTCTCCCGTAGGCGCTCGAAATCGCCTCTATTTTCGGGCCTTACTGGGGCCCGAGGCAGGTACTAGGCGCAGAAAACTACAGAGTTTCTGGTGCGGCTAGAAATTCGCTAACTCGTCTACTTCAGCGAACTTGCTACACCTTTTCGTAGATTTTGCCCAATTTCCCACATTTGTTTGCTGTGACGGATTTGGTGCGCGGCAATGAATTCAAACCAAGCGTAAAAATTTAGACGGCCTAGAAACGGATGTCTCCAGTAATAGCTGCTCAGGTCGCGGTGCTGTGTCTCCTGTAGGAACGCCAGTGTCCTTTCGCGTACACCTGCAAACCGGGCGAGCATCGTTTCTTTCTCGCAAAGTTCCGTTGATGGCGTCACGATGGCTGGCACTTTGCGCTTGATCACGCGCGATTCAACCAAAGCGAGCGGAAAGTGCAGCCGCTTAAAGAAAGGTACGGGCAAGGGGTTTTTCCGGATGAGCCTATCGGCATAGCCTCGGACGCCGCGCTCGACGTCGCTGAGGTGGGCTACCAGTTCGCCAGCTGACCAGCGACCTGCCTTGGCTTGCTCAAGCCATTGCGGTCTGGCGATCACGTCGGCGGCTCGCAGGAACTCCGCCTGGGCGCGGGTCAGTTTTTCAAGGATCGGTTGGAGGTTGCTCACGCGGCTTGTCGTGAGTCTATCAGGAACGGCACGAGTATCTGGAGAGATGCGCCGCCAGCTTAAGTAAGGGCAGGTGTCAAGGACAGATTGGCGAGGTCGGCAAGTGCAGCCGCGGCGCAGGGTATGAAAAACATCGCAAGCAGCAGACAAATCGGGCGAAACGACATGACCGTTTGACGAAGGGCTGTCCCTCCAGTTAGGTCGGCGGACCGAACCCTAGTTGACGGCCGGGTGCGTCTACCGGTTCGGCATTGCGCTCGGCCGCGATGTCGCGCCGTTCGACGAGCAAGAACGAACTTGACCAAAAATTGCGACCGCCCGGTTTTGCTACTGTGAGGTGGCCAGGTTAAAGGTGAGAGCCGCCGGCCTGTTCGAAGGCGTGGGCAAGTTGGAGAATGCGGGATTCCCCGAAGGCCGGCCCAAAAAGCTGCAGACCAACCGGCAGAGAGCCGCAAATTTTGCCGCATGGCACGGAGATGCCGGGCACGCCAGCCAGCGATCCGGTCACCGTGTAAATATCGGCTAGGTACATCTGCAGCGGGTCGTCAGTTTTTTCGCCGAGCTTGAATGCCGGAATCGGCGAAGTCGGCGTCACAATGACGTCCACTTTTTGAAAGGCATCGCGGAAGTCCTGCGCGATCAACGCCCGCACCTTCTGGCCCTTCAGGTAGTAGGCGTCATAGTAGCCGGCCGACAAGACGTAGGTGCCGAGCACGATACGGCGTTTCACTTCGGGGCCGAAGCCCGCGCCACGCGTCTTGCGATACATGCCGAGCAGCGTAGGCTCATCTACGCGCAGACCATAACGAACGCCGTCATAGCGAGCAAGGTTCGAACTGGCCTCGGCGGTCGCGATGATGTAATAGGTCGCGATGGCATAATCGGTGTGTGGCATGCGAATGTCCACCGGCTCGCAGCCGAGATTTTTCAGTAGCTCGATTCCTTTTTCCACCTTGTCGCGGACGCCAGAATCCATTCCCTCAGCGAAGTAGTCGCGCGGTATGCCGATGCGCATGCCTTTCACCGCTTTGCTGATTTCGTCTTTGTAAACCGGAACCGGAGCAGTGGTGGAAGTCGAATCGTTCGCGTCGCGGCCGGCAATCGTCTGCAATACTGCGGCAACATCTTTCACACTGTTGGCGAACGGGCCAATTCTGTCTAGCGATGAAGCAAAAGCGATCAGCCCATAGCGCGAAACGCGGCCATAGCTACCCATCATTGCCGGAATGCCGCAGAGGGCGCCAGGCTGGCGAATGGAACCGCCCGTATCGGTGCCGAGCGAAGCTACGGCCAGCCCGGCAGCGACTACAGCGGCCGAGCCACCGCTGGAACCGCCAGGTACGCGATCGAGCGCGACCGGGTTCTTCACAGCTCCGTAAGCCGAGTTCTCGTTCGAACTGCCCATGGCGAATTCGTCGCAATTCGTTTTGCCCAGGATCACGGCGCCGGCTGCTTCCAGCCGCGTGACGGCCGTGGCGTCGTACGGAGGGATGTAGTTTTGCAGGATCTTGGACCCGCAGGTGGTGACGGTGCCGCGCGTGCTGATGACGTCTTTAATGGCGATGGGTACGCCGCCCAGCACGGGCAGGGGTCTGCCTTCGGCAACCAGCGCGTCAATTTTGTCGGCTTGCGCGTAGGCGCGTTCCGACGAAAGCGCCAGGTAGGCGTTCAGTTCGCGGTTGCGAGCGTCGATGCGCCTATAAAACTCCGCCGTTAGCTCGCGCGCAGAGACCTTTTTCGTCGCAACGGCTTCTTTGACGCCATCAATGGTCCAAGTCGTGGTCATAAAATATGATTCGCGAAAAGTACCAGCCTTGAAGGACAGCGATTAGGAAACCGTCCGCCCTCGAAAGGCTGCCGTTCTAACGTACCGGCAAGGCCAGCGCTGCAAAATCTATCGTTCGATCACCTTGGGCACGCGGAAGAAGGGGGGCTCGGGATCGGGAGCCTGCTGCAAAATTTCTGCCGCTATCCCGCAGGGAAAAGCTGTATCTTCACGCAGCGTGGCATCTGCGGTCTGGTCATCGGTCAACACTTGCGCCATGGGCTCCACGTTGGCAGTATCCAGCTCGTTCAGCTTGCCGATGTATTCCAGGATTTCGTCAATTTGCGCGCGGTAGGTCTCGAGCTCGGTCTCGCTCAAGTCGAGATACGCCAGCTCCGCCACCCGCACCACATCTTCCCGGGAAATTTTCATCTTGGCGATTTTAGCATACGTAGCAGGAGGCCGAAGGAGACCTGGACCAGTGGAGCGAGGGGCCGGGCTGACCCTTGATGCCGGCGAGATGGAGTTCGACACGTGGAACTAACGGCGCGTTGGGAGAAGACCATCCCATTTGGGATCAACGGAATAATGGGTCCGATCCTGCCATCGTCCACGCGCGACTCCATTGAGGTCCCAGACGACTTTGCCGTCGCGCAGGGTCAGTTCGCAAACCAGTTTTTGCGATCCGTCCATGCGACCGCCGAGACTGTCGACAAATCCGAATTTCCCCGTTTCCAGACGCAGCACGGCGACGTCGGCGCCGGCGCCTACGGCCAACGTACCCAGCTCGTCGTGATGAACCTCTTTCGAGGCGCGCGAAGTGGAGCGGTCAACGACATCAGGTAATGACATGCCGAGATTCAAGAACTTCGACATGACGTTGGTCATGTCTTTCATGCCCGCGTTCATGCTGCCGATGTGCAGATCAGTCGAAATCGAATTTGGCAAGAACCCTTGCTGCACCGCAGGAACTGCCTGGTTGAAGACGAAACTCCCGCCGCCATGGCCGACATCAAAAATCACGCCGCGCTTTTGTGCCGCAAATAAATAGGAATTCACATGCCCCGTGGAGTCGAGCATCGGAATGAAATCGATATACATGTGAGTGGAAATATCGCCGGGGCGCAGCTTCTTGGAAACCAGATCCGGGTACGGTCGCTCGGGCCGAAAGTTTCCAAAGTCCACCATAATGGGCAGCGATGCGAGCCTACCCGCCTCGAGCGCGCGGTCCACGGAAGTCCATTCAGGCCCCTCGAAATGCGCAGTTTTAAAGCCAACAATAATGCCTGGAAATTTCTTCGCCATTTCCGCCGCCGCATTCGGATCCATTTGGGTAGTGTCCTGTTCGACTTTGCCGCCCATTCCGGCACCGACAATATTCAGGAACGCCAGGACACGAGTTTTGGAACGGTCGATGATGCGGTCTTTAAAGTCAGGAAAATTGCGCCAGCCCGAGCTGCCAGCGTCGGCAACGGTCGTCACGCAACTGCGAAACGTAAAGCCATCGGGATAGACGCTATTATCGCCATCATAAGCACCACGAAGGCCGGTTCCCGCATAGACATGAGTATGAATATCAACCAAGCCGGGCGTGACGATCAGCCCGGTGACGTCAATGACCTTGTCCGTCTTCGAAGCGTCAATATTTTTTTCGATCGCGGCAATCTGGTGGTCCAAAATTCCGACGTCCATTACCGCATCGATGCTGTTCCGAGGATCAATTACCCGCCCGCCTTTTAGCAAAACGTCGAAGTGTTGTTGTGCGGATAAGGCGCACGGAAAGAAGAGCAACGCGAAAACCTGGAGAAATCTCAAGCGCACGGCAAAAGCCGCCTTTCTGGACTTGGATCTTTGGCAAACGCAAGCCGAGGACACGAAACGGGCGCAGACTGTAACATCCAACTTGCACCAACCTTTAGGTCAAATGTCCTAAACGAAATGCGAGACTCGGGCGCAAGGTTTCAGGCACCGTCGGATGCTATGATAGGCAAATCCTTCAGATCACCCGAGACTGCGGCCAGGCTGCAGGGTTGCGCTTGGTGTGGGCAAAGATTGATTCTCAACATCAGACCCAACGCGATCCATAGATACTGCGGAACGGTTCTTGTGTTTTTGGCCCTTGCCCCGGTAATAACCGCTGCGCAGGCCAGACCCTCCTTGATCTCCCTCTCCGAATATCAAAAGCAGGAATGGCACGTCGAAGACGGTTTACCGCAAGGAAACGTCAGGGCCGTAACTCAGGCTCCCAATCGTTCCTTGATGATCGGCACATCCGACGGCATCGCCAGCTTTGATGGAATTCGCTTTACTCCAGTTCCTTTGCACTCGTCCAACGGGCCCAAGAACGAACCTGTTAATGCGCTCTTGTATAGCCGCTCGGGAGATTTGTGGATCGGCACCGATGACCGCGGAGTTGTGCTGCAGCGCGGCCTGGAAGTCATGGCCCTGAGCGAAGACAGTGGATTTCACGGAGAGCGGATCCGCGCGCTGCACGAAGACCGGCAAGGCAATATTTGGGTTGCAACGCAAAACGGAATCGAGAAAATCCACAACGGAAAAATTGAGGCGCTGTATTCCATGGGCCTGGTTTCCGGCGATCTCACGGCACCTTTCGCAGAAGACGGCAACGGAAGGCTGTTTATCGTGACGTCGAAAGGCGTATTTCTCTGGGACGGCACTCAAGCGACTAGTTTTTCTCTACCGGGATCGCGGCTGGGTTCGGCCACTGCGGCTTACGGCGACGATAAGGGCACAGTTTGGCTGGGAATGACGCGCGGCATTCTGAAGTTGACGCTTTCTGCGACTGGGGACTACGCCAGGCAGGAAATTCCGGCTGACCGCGGGATGGTTACAGCGCTGGCGGAAGACCGCGAAGGAAATCTCTGGGTGGGCACGAAAGGCAGAGGGATCTACCGCATTTCTCCTTCCGGCAAAACCGACGCCTGGACCACCAGCAATGGTCTTGCTGACGACACCATCCACGCTTTTTATACCGATGATGAAGGTAATTTATGGATGGGCATGTTGGGCGGCGGTATCACGCGTTGGCGGAAAGGCCCGCTGCTTCCTTTTGGTCCGCCGGAGGGATTTGTCCCCAGCTTTGCCGCAAATGTGCTCGGCGACAGCCGTGGCGATCTTTGGTTGGGCAGCTGGGGAAACGGGCTGTGGCGAATTCATGGCGGCGAACTAAGGAAGGAACATTTGCCCGCGATGCCGGCGACTGCCCACATTCGAGCGCTTACCGAAGACCAGCGAGGGAATGTGTGGATCGGAACGTGGTTCAACGGAATTTATCGTTTCGACGGAAAAAATTTTGTACGGTTTTTGACCGGCAACGAGTCTCTAGGCGACGCGGTAAGTGCGCTTTGTGGGGATCATCGTGGCAATCTATGGGTCGGTACGTACAAAGGATTAATCCGCTATTCCCACGGAATTCCGGCCAAGAAGGACGAAGAACTGTTCTTGCCGGGTAAGCTCGTCACCTCCATCCGAGAGGATCAGGACGGTTCCCTGGTGGTGGGTACATTCGAGGGTTTGTATCGTGTACGAGATGCCGGCCTCGAAGCCATCACGTCAAAAGACGGCCTCTCGAACGCTTTTATCTTATCTGTCTCCGCCGATCGCGCAGGTGGCATGTGGATTGGAACGAAAGCCGGGGGTGTGGATTTTCTGCAAGGCTCGACGGCGGTGCACGTGGGTGCGGCGGCCGGAATTCCTGAACAGCCCGTTTTCGCGGTACTTGATGACAACGAGGGTGACCTGTGGTTCAGCACAAGCCGCGGACTGCTGAAGGTGCGGCGCGAGCAAGTGATGGCCGTCTTGCAAGGAAAACAAAAGTCCGTCGAGTCCGTGTTGCTAGGAAAAAATGACGGAATGCGCAGCAGCGAGTGCGTTGGACCGTCGCAACCACCGGCCAGCAGAATGCCCGACGGTTCGCTGTGGTTCGCCACGGCCAAAGGCTTCGTTCATACAGCTCCGGCAAATGAGTTTCCTGCGCTTCCGCCCCTCGAGCCTCGCATCACCGACGTGGTCGTTGGCAAGACTCCCCTTCCCTCGCGCGAGATTGTAGTGCTTCGATCCGGATTGCGGGACTTCCAAATCTCTTATGACGCGATCCGCCTTTCCAATCCCGTACAGGTCCAATTTCGGTACAAGCTGGACGGCTATGATCGCGATTGGATCGTCGCGGGAGCGCGTGACGTCCACTACCAGAATTTGCCCGCCGGCAGCTATAAATTTCTGGTTACTGCGCGGGACGCCGGTCAGCCTTGGACCGAAAAGACCGCCGTACTGGCTGTGGTTCAACGGCCTTTTTTCTATCAGACTGTCTGGTTCTATCTGGGCGCATTCGCCGGCGTTCTTGGCGTGGCGTTTGCTTTGATGCGGTGGCGCGAATTTCAGCTCAAAGGACGGCTGCGGCTCGTGGTGGAAGAAAGAAACCGGATTGCCCGCGAGTGGCACGATACATTGATGGCAGGACTCGCGGCCATCTCCTGGCAGCTCGAAGCTACGGGCGATCAGTTCGAACGAAAAGAAAAAGAGGCATCCGAGTCTTTGGAACTGGCGCGCAACATGGTTCGTCATTGCCAAGCCGAAGGGCGCAGGATTATTTGGGACCTTCACGATGCGGAATCCTCCGTCGGCACGTTGTCCGAAGCGCTTTCCAAGGCCTTGGGAGGCGTCCAGCGAAAATCTACCGCCGACATGAAGCTCTCGGTGCGCGGGACGGAAGCCGCGCTGTCGCCGGTCATGGTTCATCATTTGGTATGCATTTGTCAGGAAGCTGTATCGAACGCGCTGCGCCATGGATCGCCGACGCGGATTCAAGTGGCGCTGGAATACAGCGGCTCCTTCATGAGCCTTGCAGTCAGCGATGACGGCAAAGGTTTCCGGCATGACGGCCTGGCCGCGCCCGGTCACTTCGGTCTTTCCGTTATGGAAGAGCGCGCGCGCAAGATCGGCGGGGAGCTTCACGTTCAATCGGCGATTGGTTCCGGCACGCAGATCCTGGTGCAGGTTCCGGTTTCAGAGACGGCATGCTCATGAGCACAAAAATCAAAGTGCTGCTAGTGGAAGACCATTATATGGCGCGGGTTGCGCTGCGCTCGATTCTCAGCGACAAAACCGATGTTTCCATCGTTGCGGAAACCGACAACGGCCAGGAAGCCGTACAGCTTTACGCGAAACTGCGGCCGGATGTGACTGTAATGGATCTCGGACTGCCGGGAACCGATGGTTTTGAAGCCATCACAGCGATCCGTCAGTTAAATCGCACCGCAAAAATTGTGGTACTGACGAACTACGACGGCAGCGAAGACGTGTACCGAGCTCTCCGCAACGGGGCTATGGCCTACTTGACCAAGGATGTCAGCGGGCAGGAACTAGTGCACGCGATTGTCACCACGCATCAGGGCAATCGCTATTTGCCGCGCGCCATGCGCGATCGCTTAGCCGAGCGCATACCTTGCTCCGAACTGACGCCGCGCGAGGAACAAGTGCTGAAGCTGATCTCGGCTGGCTGCAGCAACCAGGAAATCGCAACCAAGCTCACCATTGCGGAGAAAACTGTCCGCATTCACGTCAGCAGCGTGCTGGAAAAACTGGGTGCGCGCGACCGGACGCAAGCCGCCATCTACGCGATTCAGCGCGGCTTTGTTCACCTTGAATAGCACTTAGGCTTCCGGAAACTAAGAAGCGCGGCGAAGTGGCCTGCGGACCTTTCGGCAGACTTTGCGTTCTTTCTGACTTTTCAATTCAGCGAAATTCCAAATACCCGCCTGTTTCACGACTAGGACAATTGTCCTAGTCGTGCGTGGGGCAAGTGGCCGATGACATCTCGGTTTCTTAATGTTCGACTCTACGCAAGCGAGTGGTGGGGTTGTGCCGACAAGACACGCGAATTTCTCAAAACTAAGCCGGTTTTTACACGAGCTTTGGAGGTCGAAGTGAAAAAGGGACGGGTGTTCTCTTTTCTTATGCGGTTGCTCTCAGTGTGTCTTTTCCTTTGTTTTTCACTATCCGCGCAGGTTGCCAATAACACGACTCTCGTCGGCACTGTCACGGATGCGAACGGCGCCGCAGTCGCCGAAGCTAACGTGACCGCTGTAAACGTCGCAACAAACGACACCTACACCGGGACGACAAACGAGGAAGGAAGCTACACGATCAGCTTCATTCGCGAGGGCGTTTATTCGCTCAGCGTCGAGCACGCCGGTTTCACCAAGCTCACCCAAAAAGGGATCCTCGTTGAGATCAATAAGACCGTTCGCACCGACTTTTCGCTCAGGGTCGGCGCTGTGACCGAATCCGTCGTGGTGGATTCGGTAATCCCTCCAATTGCGACGGACGATGCATCTCTAACAGAGACCATCAGCTCCCACTCGGTGGTTGACTTGCCCTTGAATGGCCGCGACGCCCTCAAACTCGCCGCGACGACTTCCAACGTAATTGTGGGTCCAAAGTCCAATCCGACCGGTGTTCCGCCGGGTGAAGACTTTATCGGGGCAGGACAACGCGAGATTACCAATAGTTTGACGCTCGACGGCATCACCATCATGAACAACCTCATCACCGTTACGCATGTGGTCCCGAGCGTAGATTCCATTCAGGAAGTGCAGGTACAGAACGGAAACTATTCCGCACAGTACGGCAGCTATATGGGCGTTCACGTCAACTTGTCATCGAAGTCCGGTACCAATTCGATTCACGGCGCCCTGTACGAATTCCTGCGCAACGACAAGTTTGATGCGCACCCTTTCTTTGACAGTCCTGGAGCGGCTAAGAGGCCGCTTCGCTTCAATCAGTTCGGCGTGGAAGTCGATGGGCCCGTCTACATTCCTAAGCTTTATGACGGCCGGAACAAGACGTTTTTTACAGCCTCGTATGAAGGCTTGCGCCAAAAGAGAAGCCAGACTCAGCTCGGAACTACCATTACCCAAGCTATGCGTGGCGGCGACTTTTCGGCGGTCAGCGCGCAGATCGTAAATCCGTTCACGGGCGTGCCATACGCAGGTAATCAGGTTCCCACGGCCGATTTTTCTCCGATTGCGGTTTCCCTACTCCAGTACTATCCCCTGCCGAATGTCGCCGGTAGCAGCACTTACTCCTCAGCAGTGCCTGTCAACGTCACGACCAATCAAACTCTAGAACGAATCGACCAGAACGTCGGCGAAAAGATCCGCATCTTCGTTCGCTACGATTGGCAGAACACCACCATCGTCGGAGGTACCGTTACCCCCACCAGCGGCACCTACGGCCCTGCCAACAACCGGAATATCGCCATCGGCTATACGCAGATCATTACTGCGAACCTCGTCAACGATTTCCGTCTTGGACGGAACCATCTGATGACCAACGCTCTGAACTACTGGGCGGTAAACGGTCTCAACGACGCGGGTACTCAGCTCGGTATTCCCGGTTTCGATGGAGATACGCAATTCAGTAATCCAGGTATTCCTGATATCACCGTGAATGGTTTCATGGGACTCGGAAACGCGGGCAGCAATTGGTATCAGGACGACACCACATGGCACGGCTATGACCAGATCAGCTATCGCCGAGGATCTCACAACATCATGGCCGGTGTTGAATTCCGCAAGCTGACCACAGGACGCGCAGCCGCCAATAGCCCTCGAGGAATCTTCACCTTTACAGGACAACGAAGCGGAAACCCTGCGGCGGATTTTCTCTTCGGCGCGCCACAGACCGA
>Ga0075425_100003340_pt1 | contig 16319 bp, 14 predicted proteins | sample SoiMethybrSBSTD4_FD_75300 | JGI IMG/M metagenome (GOLD analysis project Ga0075425, IMG submission 75300) | Bulk soil microbial communities from a Populus tree surrounding site in Tennessee, USA - Soil MetaG P. TD hybrid SBSTD4 | ecosystem: Environmental > Terrestrial > Soil > Tree plantation... | reverse complement strand
AGACCGAGGATCCGGTGGCGCGCGCCGTGACCCAGCACACCCTCGTGGAGACGCTGGAGACCACGCTCCGGCTGCTGCACCCTTTCATGCCGTTCATCTCCGAGGACATCTGGCAGCGGCTGCCCCAGGACCGCGGCGCCCGCGCGCCGGGCGATCGCTCCATCATGGTCGCGCCGTTTCCCAAGGCGGGACGGAAGGCCCGCGATTTCGACGCGGAGCAGGCCATCGCGCCCGTCATCGAGGTGGTGAGCGCCATCCGCACGGCGCGGAGCGAGAGCCGCGTGTCACCCGCCGCGGAGGTCGAGGTCACCGTCCGACCCTCCGCGGAGACGGCGAGCGTCCTCGAGTCGTCCCGGCCCCTCATTGGCGCTCTCGCCCGCGCGCGGGTCACCGTGAGCGCGGAGGCAACGCGGCCGCCCCAGTCTGCCCACGTCGTCGCCGGCGGCACCGATGTCTTCGTGCACCTCCAGGGCGTGGTCGACCTCGGCGCGGAGCGGGCTCGGCTCGGCAAGGAGATCGAGCGGGCGCGCAAGGAGATCGCTTTCCTCGAGGGCAAGCTCGGCCGCCCCGACTTCGCGGAGCGCGCACCCGCCGAGGTGGTGGCGCGCGAGCGCGGCCGCCTCGAGGAGCAGCAGCAGATCCTCGCCAAGCTCACCGCGAGCCTCACGGCGCTCCAGTGAGCCTGGCCGAAGCTCCGCGCCGGCTCGGCCACCGCATTCACGCGTTGGGCATCGTGGATTCCACGCAGACGGAGGCGGTGCGCCTCGCCGCGGCGGGAGCCGCCGAGGGCACGGTGGTGACGGCGACCCATCAGACTTCCGGGCGCGGGCGGCGCGGCCGCCGCTGGGTGGACGCCGAGGGGGAGAGCCTGCTCATGTCCGTGGTCCTCCGGCCGCCCGTGTCACCGGCCCGCGCGCCCCAGCTCTCGCTGGTGGGGGCCGTCGCGGTGGCCGATGCGCTGCGAGCGTGCGCGAGGCTGCGCGCCGCCATCCGCTGGCCCAACGACGTGATGGTGGGCGAGCGGAAGATCTGCGGCATGCTGCCGGAGGCGGCCACGCCGCTGCCGGGCGTGCTCGATCACGTCGTCCTCGGCATCGGGCTGAACGTCAACCAGTTGGAGTTCCCTGAAGCGCTGCGCGATCTCGCTACCTCCATCCGCGTCGAGACGGGACGGGTGAGCGACGTCGGCGAGATCCTCGAAGGCGTGCTCTCCGCCCTCGATCGGTGGTACGGACGGTTTCTCGCCGCGGGTCTGGACGGGATCCGCGAGGCGTGGCTCGAGCGGGCCCAGAGCATCGGCCGCCGCGCGCGGGCGGCGGACGGACGGGAAGGGTTGGCGGTGGACCTCGGGCGGGACGGCGCGCTCGTGCTCCGCACGGACGGCGGAGAGACGCTGCGGGTGGTGGCGGGCGACGTGACCATGGAGGCGAGCCATGCTGCTGGTCATTGAGGTCGGCAACACCAACACCAAGGTCGGCGTGTTCAACGGCTCGCGGCTCCTCGTCTCGTGGCGGCTCACCACGCGGCGGGAGCAGACGGCCGACGAGTACGGCGTCTTCATCCAGACCCTCCTCGCCACGCGCGGGATCGAGCAGCAGCGCATGACCGGTGTGGCCATCTCCAACGTCGTCCCTCCCGTGCAGCAGGCGCTGGAGTCGATGTCGGAGGCCTACTTCGGCATTCCTGCGTTTTCCGTGGAGCCCGGGCACCGCGACGCCATCCCCCTCGTCGTCGACGCGCCCAACGAGGTGGGCGCCGACCGCGTGTGCGACATCGTGGGCGGCGTCACCCTGTACGGCAAGCCGCTCATCGTGGTCAACCTCGGCACCGCCACCACCTTCGACTGCGTCAACGCGCGCGGCGAGTTCGTGGGCGGCGCCATCGCGCCCGGCATGATCACCGCGTCGGAGGCGCTGATCTCCCGGGCTGCGCGTTTGTACCGCGTCGAGCTCCTCCAGCCGAAGGAGGCCATCGGGCGGAACACCGTCACCAACATCCAGTCCGGCGTCGTGTACGGATGGGCGGGGCTCGTGGACGGCGTGGTGGAGCGCATGCGCTCGGAGATGGGCGCGCAGGTGAAGGTGGTGGCCACGGGCGGGCTCGCCGAGCGGATGCGCGGGATCTCTCGCTGCATCGACGTCGTCGATCCCGATCTCACCATCCAGGGACTGCGCATCATCTGGGAGCTCGCGCATCCCACGAACGTGCGGTGACCGCGAAGCGGGTTGACACCTGGTGAGCCCGCCCGTATACTCCCCCTAAATACGGTAGGGCGGAGCCGGCGGTTCTCTATATACAGGGTCCGAGGGGCAGGGGAGGCCCAGCCGGGCCTGGAGAGGACAACAGCGCATGGGCATGTGGGTGGGGCGCGGGCGCAAGGCCCGGGCGGCGTACGGTTTCGACGACATCGCGCTGGTTCCAGGAGCGGTCACCATCAATCCCAACGAGGTCGACATCTCGTGGGAGCTCTGTGGTCACCGCTTTCAAATCCCCATCATCGCCGCGGCCATGGACGGCGTGGTCAGCCCCAAGCTCGCCATCGAGATGGGGCGACTGGGCGGGCTCGCCGTGCTCAACCTGGAAGGCATCTTCTCCCGCTACGACAATCCTGACGAGGTCCTCGACCGCATCACCTCCGCCAGCCTCGAGGAAGCGACCAAGATCATCCAGGGCATCTACGGCGAGCCCATCAAGGAAGAGCTGATCCACAAGCGCATCTCCGAGATCAAGAAGGGCGGGGGGCCCGTGATGGTCTCCGCCATTCCCCAGCGCGCGGAGCGCTTCGCCAAGATCGCGGAGGAAGCCGGCGCGGACTTCTTCGTGGTGCAGTCCACCGTCACCACCGCGCGCCACGTGGCCACGGAGTACACGCCGGTGGATCTGCGCGAGCTCAAGAAGCACCTCTCCATCCCCCTCATCGTCGGCAACACCGTGACCTACGAGGCCTGCCTCGAGCTGATGGAGTGCGGCGTCGACGCCATGCTCATCGGCGTCGGCCCCGGCGCCGCCTGCACGAGCCGCGAGGTCTTGGGCCTCGGCGTGCCGCAGGTCACGGCTACCGCGGACTCCGCCGCCGCGCGTGACTTCTACTACAAGCGGACCGGTCGATACGTGCCCATCATCACGGACGGCGGCATGACCACGGGTGGCGACATCTGCAAGGCCTTCGCCTCGGGCGCGGACGCCGTCATGATCGGCTCCGCCTTCGCGCGCGCCCAGGAGGCGCCGGGGCGCGGCTATCACTGGGGTATGGCCACGCCGCACTCGAACCTCCCGCGCGGCACGCGCATCCGCGTGGGGGTCTCCGGCTCGCTCGAGCAGATCCTCTTCGGCCCCGCCTTCACCGAGGACGGCACCCTGAACCTGGTGGGCGCGATCCGCACCTGCATGGGCTCGGTAGGAGCGCAGAACATCAAGGAACTGCAGCAGACGGAGCTGATCATCGCCCCGTCCATCAAGACCGAAGGCAAGGTGTTCCAGCGCGCCCAGAAGCTGGGCTCGCCACGCTAGGCCGAGCGCGCATGCACTGCCAGACCGTCTGCGGCACGCAGAGGGTCTGCTCCGGGTCCGCATGAACAAGATCTGCGTCCTGGATTTCGGCGCCCAGTACAGTCAGCTCATCGCCCGCCGCATCCGCGAGATGTCCGTGTACTCCGAGATCGTCCCGTGCACGGAGTCTCTCGAGAAGATCCTCGCCCAGGGCTACCGGGGCATCGTGCTCTCCGGCGGGCCCTCCAGCGTCTACGACGAGGGCGCGCCGCTGCCCGATCGCCGGCTGTTCGAGGCGGGCATCCCCGTGCTCGGCATCTGCTACGGCATGCAGGCTATGGGCTATCTCCTGGGCGGCGAGGTGGTGCCCGCGGAGCGGCGCGAGTACGGCCCCGCCGACTTCCTGATCGCGAGGCGGGACGGGCTCCTCGCCGAGGTCACGCCGGAGCGGGACGGCCACATCCGTGTGTGGATGAGCCACGGCGACACCGTGATGAAGCCACCGCCGGGCTTCGCCGCCCTGGGCTCCACGGAGAACTGCCCGGTAGCCGCCATGGCCGATCCCGTTCGGAAGCTCTTCGGGGTCCAGTTCCATCCCGAAGTGGCCCACACCGCGCAGGGCAAGACGGTGCTCCGGAACTTCCTCGAGGCCTGCGGCGCCACGGGCGACTGGTCGATGAAGTCCTTCATCGACACCGAGGTCGCGGCCGTCCGGAAGATGGTGGGTTCCGACCGCGTCCTCTGCGCCCTCTCGGGCGGGGTCGATTCCTCGGTGGTGGCCGTGCTCCTCCACAAGGCCATCGGCGATCAGCTCACCTGCCTGTTCGTCGACAATGGCCTCCTCCGGAAGGGTGAGGCCGAGGCGGTGGTGGCGACCTTCCGCGATGCCTTCAAGATCAACCTGATCCATGTAGACGCAAGTAAGCGGTTTCTCGATCGTCTCCACGAGGTGGCGGATCCGGAGACCAAGCGCAAGCGGATCGGCAACGAGTTCATTGCCGTGTTCGAAGAGGAGGCGCGGAAGCTCGGGGAGATCCCGTGGCTCGCCCAAGGGACGCTCTACCCGGACGTGATCGAGTCCGTGTCCTTCAAGGGGCCGTCCGCAGTGATCAAGACGCACCACAACGTCGGCGGCCTGCCTCCGGACATGAAGTTCAAGCTCATCGAGCCCCTGCGGGAGCTCTTCAAGGACGAGGTGAGAGAAGTGGGCGCGCTCCTGGGGCTGCCCGGGGAGATCATCTGGCGTCAGCCCTTCCCCGGGCCGGGCCTCGCCATTCGCGTGCTCGGGGAGGTGAGCGCGGAGCGCCTCGACGTCCTGCGCGAGGCCGACGCCATCGTGCAGGAAGAGGTCCGCCGCGCCGGCCTCGAGCGCGACATCTGGCAGTCGTTCGCGGTGCTCCTGCCCGTGCGCTCGGTCGGAGTCATGGGCGATTTTCGCACCTACGCCCAGGTGGTGGCCCTGCGTGCCGTGACGAGCCAGGACGCCATGACGGCGGACTGGGCGCGGCTGCCCTATGACCTCCTGGGACGGATCTCCTCGCGGATCATCAACGAGGTCAAGGGAGTGAACCGCGTGGTCTACGACATCTCTCCCAAGCCCCCCAGCACCATCGAATGGGAGTAGCCGGCGCCGGGAAGGACGGCGCCCCGCGCGCCGACTTCGTTCACCTCCACGTCCACTCCGAGTACAGCCTCCTCGACGGCGCCGCCCAGCTCGAGAAGATCGAGCGCGTGGAGGGACAGGCCAAGAAGGAGAAGGACGTTGGCCTCATCGCGCGGGCCGCCGAGCTGGGCTTTCCCGCCCTCGCCCTCACCGACCATGGCAACCTCTTCGGGGCCATCGACTTCTACGCGGCGTGCAAGAAGGCGGGCATCAAGCCCATCGTGGGCTCGGAGCTCTACGTGGCGCCGGGCAGCCGCTTCGAGCGTTCCGGGCAGGACGGCGGCTACGAGGGCGCGAGCCACGCCACCGTGCTCGTCAGGAACGAGGTGGGCTACCGCAACCTGATCAAGCTCGTCTCCAAGGCCTATCTCGAGGGCTTCTACTACAAGCCGCGCGTGGACCGCGAGCTCCTCGCCCAGCACGCGGACGGCCTCCTCGTCCTCTCCGGCTGCCTCAACTCCGAGGTGAGCCGCCAGCTCTCGGCGGGCGAGGACGCCAAGGCCAAGGGCACCGCGGGCTGGTACCAGGAGGTCTTCGGCAAGGACTTCTACTTCATGGAGGTCCAGTCGCACGGCATCGAGGAGCAGGGGCGGGTGACCGAGGGCACCGTGCGCATCGCCCGCCAGCTCGGAGCGCCGCTCTGCGGCACCAATGACTCGCACTACGTCGACGCGAGCCACGCCAAGGCCCATGAGACGCTGCTCTGCATCCAGACTGGCGCCACCATGAGCGATCCCGGCCGCTGGCGCTTCTCGACGGAGGAGTTCTACCTCAAGTCGGCCGACGAGATGCGCTCGGTCTTCAAGGACCTGCCCGAGGCCTATCGCAACACGCTGGCCGTGGCGGAGCGCTGCGAGCTCGAGCTCGGCTTCGGGCAGTTCCACCTGCCCAAGTACGACGTACCCGCCGGCCACACCCTCGACTCCTATCTCGAGCATCTGGCCTTCGAGGGGCTCAAGCGGCGATACGGCGGCTCGCCCGCCGACCTCGTGGTGGAGCGGCTCCGCTACGAGCTCTCCATCGCCACCAAGATGGGCTTCTCCGGCTACTTCCTCGTGGTGTGGGACTTCATCGCCTTCGCCCGTCGCCAGGGTATCGCGGTGGGCCCCGGCCGCGGCTCCTCCGCGGGCTCGCTCGTCGCCTACTGCCTCGGCATCACCAACGTCGATCCCGTCGGTTACGGGCTCCTCTTCGAGCGATTCTTGAACCCCGAGCGGATCTCCATGCCGGACATGGACATCGACTTCGCCGACGACCGTCGCGACGAGGTCATCCGCTACGTGGCCGACCGCTACGGGGCGGACCGGGTGGCCCACATCATCACCTTCGGGACCATGGGCGCCAAGGCGGTGATTCGCGACGTGGCGCGGGTCATGGGCTTCTCCTTCGGGGAGGCGGATCGCATCGCCAAGCTCGTGCCGGGCTTCCCCCTCAATATCACCCTCGACGAAGCGCTCGAAAAGTCGCCGCCACTCGCCGAGCAGGTGAAGCGCGATCCGCGCGTGGGCGAGATGTGGGGCGTGGCGCGCGCCCTCGAGGGCTGCACCCGGCACGCCTCCGTGCACGCCTCGGCGGTGGTCATCTCCGACGAGCCGCTCATGGAGCGGGTGCCGCTCTACAAGGATCCCAAGCGCCCCGAGCTGATCACGGGCTTCGCCATGGGACCGATCGAGAAGCTCGGTCTCCTCAAAATGGACTTCCTCGGCCTGCGCACCCTCACCGTGCTCGTGGACGCGGCGCGGCTGGTGAAGGAATCGAAGGGCCTGCCGCTCGATCCTGACGACCTGCCCCTCGACGACGCCAAGGCCTATCAGCTCCTCGCGGAGGCGCGCACCTTCGGGGTGTTCCAGCTGGAGTCGGCGGGCATGCGCGACGCCCTCCGAAGCCTCAAGCCCACGCGCATCCAGGACATCATCGCCATGGTCGCCCTCTACCGTCCCGGGCCCATGGAGCTCATCCCCGAGTTCGTCAACCGCAAGCACGGCCGGGCCCCGATCACGTACGAGCATCCGCTCATGGAGCGCCATCTCCAGGAGACGTACGGGATCATGATCTACCAGGAGCAGGTGATGGGGCTGGCCGCCGAGCTCGCCGGGTTCACCCTCGGCGAGGCCGACACCCTGCGCAAGGCCATGGGGAAGAAGGACCGCGAGCTCATGGCCGCCCAGAAGGCGAAGTTCCTCGTGGGCTGCCGGGCCAATCAGATCGACGGGAAGAAGGCCGAGCGCATCTGGGACCTCATCGAGAAGTTCGCGGGCTACGGCTTCAACAAGTCGCACGCCGCCTGCTACGGGGTGGTCGCCTATCAGACCGCGTACTTCAAGGCGAACCACCCGGTGGAGTTCATGGCCGCGCTTCTCACGTCGGAAATGGAGAAGACCGACAAGATCGTGCAGTACATGGAGGAGTGCCGGAGCATGGGCCTCCGCGTGGAGCCGCCGGACGTCAACGTGTCGGGAGCGCGCTTCACCGTGGCGGACCAGGTCATCCACTTCGGCCTGGCCGCCATCAAGAACGTGGGCGCCTCCGCCATCGAGTCCATGGTCAAGGCCCGCGCCCAGGACGGCCCCTTTGCCTCCCTCGCCGACTTCTGCGCGCGCGTCGATCTCCGCCTCGTCAATCGACGCGTGGTGGAGAGCCTCATCAAGGCGGGGGCCTTCGACTCGCTGCGCGTCACCCGCGCCGGCCTCCTCTCCGGCCTCGACCAGGCCATGGAGGCGGGGCAGCGGAGCCAGCGCGACCGCGAGGAGGGGCAGGCCTCGCTCTTCGATGGCCCCGCCGGGCCCAAGGCAGCGGCTTCGGCCGCTCCCGCGCGGGACGCGAGCGCGCAGGTGCCGGAGTGGCCGCGGGAGGAGTTGCTCGCGGCGGAGAAGGAAGTGCTCGGCTTCTATCTCACCGGGCATCCGCTCGACGAGTACCGCGATCTCGCCCAGCGCATGCGCACGGTCTCCGGGGCGGAGCTCGCCGGGCGGCCCGTCGCCTCTCCCGTGCGTCTTCTCGGTCTGGTGAGCGGCCTCACCGAGAACGCGACCAAGAGCGGCAACCGCATGGCCTTCGCCACCCTCGAGCTGGTGGACGGCTCCGTGCCCCTCACCGTGTTCCCCGAGCCTTACCGCGCGTGCTCCGTGGCTCTCCGGCACCGCGGGCCCGTGGTCGTGCGGGGGCGCGTCGACGACAGCGACAAGGGACGCGTGGTGCTGGTCGAGGAGGTCAAGCCGCTGGACGACGCGATGATCGCGGCGGCGCGCGCCGCGGAGAATGGCGAGACGGGAAACGGCCGCGCTCGCAACGGATCGGAGCCTGTCGCGGGGAGCTCCACCGCTCATACCTGCCGGGTGCGGGTGCGCCCGGGCGCCGGCTCCCCCGACGAGATGCTCGCCTCCGTGCGACGCATCTGCGAGTCGCACCCCGGCTCTACCCCGCTCTTCGTGCACGTGCTCCTCGCCGATCAGGAAGTGGTGGTGCGCGCGAAGGGGCTGTCCGTGGCCGCCGCTCCGGAGCTGGTGGCCAAGGTTGAGAGCCTGCTCGGGCCCGGCAGTATACTCGTCGAGTATGCTGGACGACCTTGACTTCGAACGCCCGCTCGTCGAGATCGAACAGCGCCTGAGCGAGCTGCGCGCCTCGGCCAATCCGCCGGCCGCGCGCGAGGAGATCGGCAAGCTCGAGGAGCGCCTCCGCCGGCTCCAGCACAAGGTCTACGGCAGCCTCACGCCCTGGCAGCGGGCGCAGATCGCTCGGCATCCGAAGCGGCCGCACACCCTCGACTTCATCCGACTGCTCCTCGAGGAGTTCGTGGAGCTCCACGGCGACCGCGTCTATGGCGACGACAAGGCCATCGTGGGCGGTCTCGCGCGCTTCGAGGGCGAACCCGTGGTGGTGATCGGGCATCAGAAGGGCCGCGACACGCGCGAGAACATCACGCGCAACTTCGGCATGCCGCACCCCGAGGGGTATCGCAAGGCGCTCCGCCTCATGGAGCTCGGGGCCAAGTTCGGCAAGCCCATCGTGACCTTCATCGACACCCCGGGCGCCTATCCGGGACTCGGCGCCGAGGAGCGCGGGCAGGGGGAGGCCATCGCGCGCAACCTGCGCGAGATGGCGGGCCTCGGCACGCCGATCGTGTGTGTGGTCACGGGTGAGGGCGGAAGCGGGGGCGCCCTCGCCATCGGCGTGGGCAACCGCGTGCTCATGCTGGAGCACGCGATCTACTCCGTCATCTCGCCCGAGGGATGCGCGGCCATCCTGTGGGGCGACGCGTCCAAGGCGCAGGAGGCGGCGGAGCTCATGCGGGTGACCGCACCCGATCTGCTCAAGCTTGGCGTCATCGACGGCGTGGTGCCCGAGCCGCTCGGGGGAGCGCACCGCAACTGGGAGGAGACGGCCGAGAATCTCCGCGTCGCCCTTCGGAAGGCCCTCGACGAGCTCCGCCCGCGGAGCTCCGAGACGCTGGTCGCCGACCGTTTCGAGAAGTTCCGCAAGATCGGCGTGTTCGCGGAAAGCGTCTGAGCGTGTCCGAAGTTTGACAGGCTCCGAGGCCGATGCTAACGTAACTACCGATCTTTTATGCCGAAACTCCATCTGATCACCTACGGCTGCCAGATGAACGAGTACGACTCGGAGCGCGTCGCTGGTCTGCTCAAGCACGAGCGCTACGAGCTCACGGAAGTGGCAGAGGACGCCGATCTGATACTCCTCAACACCTGCGCCATCCGCGAGAAGGCCGAGGACAAGGTCCTGTCGAGGCTCGGGCAGCTCAAGCACCTCAAGCGCGCGCGCCCCGAGCTCATGATCGGCGTCATGGGCTGCATGGCGCAGCTCTGGAAGGGCCGGATCCAGGAGCGCGCGCCGCACGTCGATCTGGTCTTCGGCTCCGCCGCCGTCTCGCGCGTTGGTGAGCTCATCGATCGCGCACGGGCCACGGGCGCTCCCGTGCTCGAGACGGGCGAGGCGCCCCTCGTCAAGCTCACCGCGCGTCCCGAGCAGCCCGGGCAGCTCAAGGCCTTCGTCACGGTGATGGAGGGCTGCGAGAAGCACTGCACGTTCTGCGTCGTGCCGGTGACCCGTGGTCGCGAGCGGAGCCATCCCCCCGCGGCCATCGTCGCCGAGGTCCGCGAGCTGGCCGCGGCCGGCGTGCGCGAGGTGACGCTCCTCGGCCAGACCGTGAATGCCTACGGGCGCGATCTCACCCCACCCACCGATCTGGCCGCCCTCCTCGAGCAGGTCAACGAGGTCGAGGGCATCGAGCGCATCCGCTTCACCACCTCCAACCCCTACAACCTCACCTCGCGCCTCATCCGCGCCATCCGCGACGTGCCCAAGGTGGTCGAATACCTGCACCTGCCGCTCCAGTCGGGCTCTGATCGCGTGCTCGAGCGGATGAACCGTGGCTACACGCGCGCCCGCTACCTCGAGCTCATCGACGAGCTGGTGGAGACGGTGCCCGACCTCGCGCTGTCCACCGACCTCATCGTGGGCTTTCCCGGCGAGACGGAGGCGGACTTCGAGGAGACGGTGACGGCGGTGGAGGGCGTGCGCTACGACAACGTGTTCGCCTTCCGCTACTCGCGCCGCCCCGGCACGCCCGCCGCCGAGATGGTCGAGCAGGTGCCCGACGAGGTCAAGGCGCGCCGCAATAGCCGGATTCTCGAGGTGGCGGAGCGAGTGGGCGCGGAGCGGCGGTGCGCTCTCGAGGGCCGCGTGATGCCGGTGCTCGTGGACGGCCGCTCCCGCAAGGATCCCCAGGAGGTTACGGGACGCACCCGCTGCAATCGCGTGGTCAACTTCGACGCTCACGGCCGCGAGCTCATGGGCCGGACCGTGCAGGTGCTCGTCACCAGGGCGCTCCCTCACAGCCTGCGCGGCGAGCTGGCTGGCGCGGGGGAGCGCGTGCTCGCCGCCCGCGCGGTCTAGGGAGGGGGAAGCCCATGTGGCTCGAGATGAAGGTCAAGGGATTGGCGCTCGACCCTCTCTCCAACATGCCGATCATCATCCTCCGCGACGAGGAGGAGAAGCGCTCGCTGCCCATCTGGGTCGGCCTCTTCGAGGCCAACGCCATCGCCCTCGAGCTCGAGAAGATTCCCACCCCGCGCCCCATGACCCACGACCTCATCAAGAACATCCTCGAGTCCATCGACGCCCGCGTGGTCAAGGTCGAGGTCAACGACCTCCGCGAGAACACCTTCTTCGCGGTGATCCATCTCCAGCTGGGCCAGGCGGAGATCGCGGTGGACTCGCGCCCCTCCGATGCCATTGCCCTGGCCCTGCGCGTGGCCGCCCCCATCTTCGTGGACGAGGAGGTGGTGGCCAAGGCCAAGAACGTGGAGGTGGCCAAGGAGCAGGAGCTCTCCGGCAGCAAGGCCGACGACCAGGCCAAGATCAAGGAGTGGCTCGATTCCATCAAGCCCGGGGACTTCGGCAAGATCGAGCGCGGCCGCGATCCCAGCGCCCCGGATGACTAGCGGATGCGCGTTGGCCTCTTCACCAACAACTACCTGCCGTTCCGCGGAGGCGTCACCACCGCGGTAGAGACGCTGCGCCAGGGCCTGGAGGCTGACGGCCATCGCGTGTGGGTCTTCGCGCCGGCCTGGCGCGGGCCGCAGCCGGCCGATCCCGCCTACGTCTTTCGCTATCCTTCCGTGCCCGCGCCGACCTATCCCGGCTTCGCGGTGCCGCTGCCCTTCTCGCGCCGCTTGCGCCGTGCCGCCTGCGCCCTGGAGCTCGACGTCTTCCACGCCCAGCACCCGTTCCTCCTGGGCGTCACCGCGCGTCGCGTCGCCCGCGCGCAGGGCCGGCCGCTGGTGTTCACGTACCACACGCGCTACGAGAAGTACGCGCACTATGTTCCGCTTCCCGAGCGCCTGGTCGCGGGAGCCGCCGTGCGCCTCGCCTCCCGCTTCGCGGACTCCGCGGACCTGGTGATAGCGCCCTCCGCCCGCATCGCCGACGGCCTCGGCCAGGCCAGCGTGCGCGCGCCCATCGCCGTGGTGCCCACCGGCGTGCCCCTCGATCTCTTCCGCCCGGGAGACCGCGGTGCGGCGCGGCGCGCGCTCGGGCTTTCCGACGAGACGCCACTCTGCCTCTACGTGGGCCGCCTCGACCGGGAGAAGAGCGTGGAGCGCGTGCTGGAGGCCTTTGGCTTCATCGCCGACGCCGTGTCCGGGGCCCGGCTCCTCCTCGTCGGGCAGGGGAGTCACGAGGCCGCGCTCAAGCGGCTCGCCGCGGGCGGCCCTGCCCGCGCGGCCATCGCCTTCCCCGGCTCGGTGGCACGCGAGGCGCTGCCGGACTACTACCGCGCGGCCGACCTCTTCCTCTTCTCCTCCGAGACGGAGACGCAGGGGCTCGTGCTGGCCGAGGCGCACGCCTGCGGGCTGCCCGCAGTGGCGGTGCGCGCCTCCGGTGTGGACGAGGTCGTGCGCGACGGCGAGACGGGCATCCTCACGAAGAGCGATGCCCAGGATCTGGCCGATGCGGCCATCGGACTTCTCCTCGATGCGCCCCGCCGGCGCACCATGGGCCGGGCCGCGCGCGAGCTCGCCGAGCGCGACTTCTCGGCCGCGCGCCAGGTCGAGGTCATGGCCGGCCTCTATCGCGACCTCCGTCGCTCCGCGCCGTGAGCCCGACGGCGACCGCGACGTTCCTCCGGGCGACGTTCCAGCCCGAGTGGGCGCCCGAGGCGGGCGATCCAGGCCGCCGCGGCTTCCTCACCGCCGATCCCCGCGTGCACACGCTCTTGCGCGTGCTCGTATCCTATCCCGAGGTGCGCTTCATCCTCCCCGACCGGGTGGGGCTCGAGCTGAGCGCGGATGCCCGTCTCATCGACACCCTCCTGCGCTTCCTCGGCCGGCAGAGCTGGCTCGTCACGAGCGTCACCGTCGGAGGCTAGCCGGCCCGTGATCTGGAATCGCGAGATAGAGACGGCCTCTCGCGAGCAGCTTCGCGCGCTCCAGGGTGAGCGCCTCCAGCGGGCCTGCGCGTGGGCGGCGGAGCGCGTGCCGTTCTACCGGACGGCCTTCGCCACGGCCGGCGTCGATCCGGAGCGGATCAAGAGCCTGGACGATCTCCGGCGCCTGCCCTTCACGGTCAAAGCCGATCTGCGCGAGCACTATCCCTGGGGTCTCTTCGCGGTGCCGCAGCGCGAGCTCGCGCGCGTCCACGCCTCCTCGGGGACCAAGGGCAAGCCCACCGTGGTCGGGTACACGCAGGGTGATCTCGCCATCTGGCGCGAGGTGATGGCCCGCTCCCTCGCCGCGGCGGGCGCGGAGCCGGGCGATCTCCTCCAGATCGCCTACGGCTACGGCCTCTTCACGGGCGGGCTCGGCTTCCACGACGGAGCCGAGCACATGGGCCTCACCGTGGTGCCGGTGTCCTCCGGCAACACTCTCCGGCAGATCCTGCTCCTCCAGGACTTCCGTCCCCAGGGCCTCGCCTGCACGCCGTCGTTCGCACTCCACATCGGCGAGTCCATGCGCGAGCAGGGGCTGGATCCGGGAAGCGCTGGGGTGCGCTACGGTCTCTTCGGCGCCGAGCCATGGACGGAGGCCATGCGCGGGCAGCTCGAGCGCCTGTGGGGCATCGCCGCGGTGGACTTCTATGGCCTCAGCGAGATCATCGGCCCCGGGGTCGCGGGCGAGTGCGTGCAGGCCCGCCGCGGGCTGCACATCGCCGAGGATCACTTCCTCCCCGAGGTGATCGATCCCGGCACGGGGGAGCCGCTGCCTGCGGGCGCGGAGGGTGAGCTCGTGCTGACCTGTCTCACCAAGGCGGCGCTGCCGCTCTTGCGCTACCGCACGGGGGACATCACCGCCCTCGATCCTGCCCCCTGCGCGTGCGGGCGCACCTCGGTGCGCATGACGCGCATCAAGGGCCGGAGCGACGACATGCTCGTGATCAAGGGCGTCAACGTCTATCCCTCCCAGCTCGAGGCCGCGCTCTTGACGGTGCCCGGGCTCGCCCCGCACTATCAACTCATGGTGGATCGTCGCCAGGGCTTCCCGAGCATCGCGGTGGAGGTCGAGCCCACCCCCGAGACCGTGCAGGGGTGGGGGAGCTTCGCGGCAGGCGGCCCCGCCCGGGCCGCGCTCGCCGCGCGGATCGGGGAGCTCCTGCGCGCCCACCTGAGCCTCAACCCGGAGATCGTCATCGTGCCGCCCAAGACCATTCCGCGCAGCGAGGGCAAGGCGGTACGGGTCGTGGAAAGGAGCCTCTCATGAGCCAGCCAGTGACGGAAGCGGATCTCCTTGCCCGGATCGAGCGCGGTGAGCGCATCGAGTCCGCCGAGGAGATGACGGACGAGTACCGCGAGAACCTGATCCACCTCATGACCATGCAGGCCGACTCGGAGCTGGCCGGTGGCTATGGCTACGTGCCGTGGATCATGAAAGCCCCCGGCGTCGACGAGAAACACGTAGTGGCGCAGATCGTGAAGGACGAGCATCGCCACGCCTCCGTCATGTACGGCCTCCTCGCCGACCTCGGAGTGGACGTGGAGGCCCACGTGCGCGCCCACGACGAGGCTTTCGCCATGCGCATCGAGGCCACCGCGGACATCGGCACCGCGCGCATCACCGCCGACAAGCGGGTGAACATCTTCTACTACCCCATCGACACCTGGGCGGACTTCATCTTCTTCAACTTTTGCATGGACCGGGGGGCCGGCCACCAGCTCGAGGACGTCCGGCAGTGCTCCTACGGCCCGTGGGCGCGGGCCATCGAGGGCATCTTCAAGGAGGAGAAGTTCCACATCCGCCACGGCGAGTTCTGGGTCAAGAAGCTCGCCGAGGATACGAAGACGCACGACGAGGCCCAGACCACCCTCGAGAAGTGGTACATCCGCACCATGAACATCTTCGGCCGCCCGGGCTCGGCGCGGAACGCCGTGTACCGGCGCTACAAGCTCAAGCTTCGCGACAACGACGAGGTCCGCCAGGCCTTCGCCGACGAGGTGAAGGAGAAGGCGGAGGCCGTGGGCCTGCATCTCCCCGAGTGGAAGCCCGTGTGGGACCGCCTGCCCGAGGAAGCGCAGATCCCAGGGTAGGGGCATGCGCCTCGCCCTAGCCGCCGTCCTGCTCCCCGTCCTTCTCGCCGGCGCCGTCGGCGCGAGCGGGCAGACGGGCCGCCAGGTCAAGGTCGTCCTCGAGTTCGAGCAGCGCGGCCAGGAGGCGCGGCAGGGCGCCCAGGGTCGGGGCGCGGTGGTGATCCAGGACGGCAAGGCGCGCGGCCGCGGCGGAGTGGCCGTCGAGGACACCACCACCCGCACCACGCGCACCAGCGGTGTCTTCACCGTGGTCCAGGACGGCGGTACGGGGTCCATGCTCGTGGCGAGCGAGGTGCCGTATACGGTGGCCGCCTGGTTCCGGGACTACGCGACGGGGCAGGGCTACCTCGTGCAGGGCACGGCCTGGCAGCGCGTGGGCACCGTGCTCGTGGTCAGCCCGACCATCCTGCCCGGCGGCCAGATCCGGGTGCGCCTCGTGCCCCAGGTCAGCTACTTCACGGCGGACAGCGCCGGCACCGTCGAGTTCAACGAGGCGGCCACCGAGGTGATCGTGCCCAACGGACGCGCCATGCGGATCGGCGGCGGCACGCGCGGCATCAACCAGGTCACGCGGCAGATCCTGGGCTATCACCAGGAACAGGCCTCGAGCGAGTCGAGCTTCATCCTCACCGCCACTATCCTGTAAGCGAGGCCTCCGGCGAGCCGATACCGGGTGAGCTGGCGGCCCGGCTCCAGGACGATCGGTGGGCCCGGGCCCTCGGTGACGAATACCTCGAACTCCGCCGCGGCCACTGCCGGCTCGCCCTCATGCTTCGCCAGCACATGGTCAACGTCCAGGGGCTGCCCCACGGCGAAGTCATCTTCTCCATCGCCGACATCACCTTCGACGCTGCGTGCAGCTCCCACGGAGAGCTCGCCCTGGCGCTCCACATGTCGATCGCCTACCCGGCGGCGGCGCCCGCGGATGGGCGTCTCGACGCCGAGGCGCGTGAGGTGAAGCAGGGCAGGCGGGCCGGGTTCTTCGACGTGACGGTGACCGATGAAGCGGGCACGCTCGGGGCCCAGGTTCACGCCATCGCCCATCGGACCGGCCGTCTAGTGTGGTTGACATAATCCTTCTTATCAGACATTCGACTTACTCGACGACGGACCGTCACCAATCTGGCCATTTAC
>Ga0075425_100003339_pt1 | contig 16319 bp, 13 predicted proteins | sample SoiMethybrSBSTD4_FD_75300 | JGI IMG/M metagenome (GOLD analysis project Ga0075425, IMG submission 75300) | Bulk soil microbial communities from a Populus tree surrounding site in Tennessee, USA - Soil MetaG P. TD hybrid SBSTD4 | ecosystem: Environmental > Terrestrial > Soil > Tree plantation... | reverse complement strand
GTGGAAACGGCGGAGAACAACTTTTACGTGAGAGTGCAAGGCACCGTGGCGGACATGGAAAAGACGTTTCATGTGAGCATCCACAACTACTCGTACCAGGGACAGACCTATCGTTCGAACAGCAGCGATCCGTCGCTGGACAAAAGCTCCGGCGGGCACATTGCGGCGGTGACCGGGCTGGACGATTTCGGCTTTGTGCCCGCGTACAAGTTGCCTACGAATCCGCAAGGAAAACCGATGCCGATGCGACCGGTGACGGTGACGCCGCAAGGCGTATTTTTTGAAGGGCAATGCTTCCGTGGCGTGCAGACGCAGACGTTCACGAACGCCGGAGCAAATACGACGGCGGCGTACACGGGGAATCGCTATGGAGCGGACATCGGCAACACGCAGCTAGGACATCTGGCGCCGTGCGGTTACCAGCCGCTGGAAGTGGATATCGCGTACGGAATGATTCCGCTGTTCGCGGCCGGTTTGGACGGGTCCGGCGAGACGATCGTGATCGTGGACGCATACGGTTCGCCGACGATCGCCTCCGACGCAGACGCTTTCTCGCAGATTTACGGACTGCCGCGCATCACATCGGAGAATTTTACGATCGTGAAGGCGCCGGGGCTGGTCAACAGCCCGAAGGGTGCAGCTCGGAACTGGAACATCGAAACGACGCTGGACGTGGAGTGGGCTCACGCGGTTGCGCCGGGCGCGAAAATCGCGCTGGTCACCGCTACGGATCATGGCTCGCTGGCCGAGGCGATGAACTTGGCAGTAGTTCACCACCTGGGCAACACTATCTCGAATAGCTGGTCGGGGATTGAGGCCTTGGGCAATCCAGCTCATTTCAACCGCTTTGAGCGGATTCTGCAGCAAGCAGCGGCGCAAGGAATTGACGTGAACTTTGCTACAGGCGATGCCGGCGACGAGACTTCGCGAGTTGGGTTCGTGAGCGTGGACTATCCGGCGAGTTCGCCATTTGCAACCGGAGTCGGCGGCACGAGCCTGGCGCTGAATCCAGATCATTCCATCGCATTCCAGACTGGCTGGGGAAATAACGCGACGCTAATCGCGGCGCCAATCGGCGCGAACACTCTTCCCGTGGTTCCGCCAGTGAATTTTGGTTTCCAGGGCGGCGCGGGCGGCGGTTCGAGCGTCATTTTTGCGAAGCCGTCGTTTCAGAGCGGGATCGCCGGAACGACGCGACAAGTGCCGGACGTTTCCATGCTGGCCGATCCGTTCACGGGGACAGAAATTATCATCACGCTGGATAACCAGTTGTTGGTTGGAGTGGTGGGAGGAACCAGCCTGGCGACTCCGATGTTTTCGGGCGTGATGGCGATCGCAGCGCAGAAAAACGGGCACGTGGGACTTGGGCAGGCGGCCCCGCTTCTCTACAATTTGCCTTCGGGTGCGGTGAGCGACGTGGCGCCGTTCAATTCGCCAAACAATGTGACGGGAACCATCACGGTGAATGGAACACCTACAAGCCTGAGCGCGGAACAATTGGCGGCGCCGCTGGAGAACACAACGAGTTTTTTCAGCGCGCTGTTGAACAATCCGAGTGACGCGGCATGGTATGTGCTGACTTTTGGGACTGATTCATCGTTAACCGTAACTCTGGGATGGGACAACGTTACCGGCGTAGGAACGCCGAACGGTGCGGCATTTGTAAATGCACTGGTGCCGTAAAGTGGCTCACCCGAAAAACCGTTGGGACAACTTAACTGAGAAGCGCGGGCCTAAGTTGTCCGCGCTTTTTCTTTGGTGATGACCTCGCGATCATTCGTCGACGAGGTGGCAGGAATGGGTTTTGATGACGAGCCAGACGGAGTGCCCCGCTGCCAGCTCGAGAGCGCGCTGAGCGCCCCGCGTGATGTGCACCAGAAACATGGCACCAGCATTTACGCGGCAAATGACGGTTGGGCCATTGATTTCAAGTGAATCGATTACACCAGCTAGGATATTGCGCGCACTGAGGCCTTCGGGTTTGCGGGTGGCCAGAAGAATGTCGCCGGCACGGATGGCGACACGAATGCGAGTGCCAACGGTTGCGTATCCGAGCGGGACTTCGATGTCGGTTTCGGTGCCGGCAAGGCGAGCGCGCATCACACCGTCAGATTCGCGAACGTCCTGCACCAACGCGGAAAGATGATTTTCGAATCCGGCGGCATAGGCCAGGCGTTTTTTCCGGGGGGCGTCGAGTACGGTGTGCGGCGCACCTTCGGCGACGATGAGGCCGCGGTCGAGAGCGAGCACCCGCTCGCCGAGGGCGTCCACTTCATCGCGCTGGTGGGTGACGTAGAGGATGGGAATCTGCCGTGCCCGGTTCCAGGCACGCAGGTCGTCGACGATCGAGGAGCGGAGTTCGGCGTCCAGGCCCTTGAGCGGCTCATCAAGCAGGACGGCGCGCGGCGAAGGAGCGAGCGCCCGCGCCAAGGCCACACGCTGAGCTTCGCCGCCGGAAATTTGCGAGGCCTTGCGATGGGCCAGGCGGTCAACACGAAATGCTTCGAGCAGATTTTGAACGGCGTTGTCGCGTGCTTCCTCATGAAGATTGTGTAAGCCAAACGCCACGTTTTCTTCGACTGTCAGGTGAGGAAAAAGAGCAGGCGCCTGAAATAAATACGCGAGACGGCGGCGCTGGGGAGGAAGAAAGATTTGAGCGTCGGAGTCCTGCAACAAGTCAATGTCTAGCGCGATGCGTGCGACGGACGGTATCAACAGACCCGCGACACAGTCCAGCAGAGTGGACTTCCCGGCACCGGACGGGCCAAACAGGATGGTGAACCCGGGATCGAGTTGAAAATCCACGGACAATTCGAACGAATCTGAGGCTGCGCCAGGGCGCTTGTAGCGCAGGCGAACATCGAAGCGCGAGCCGGACGTGCAAGAGGCGGCGGTCACTTGGTTGGCCATGGTGACCACACGCGGCGGTTAACGGCGAAGATGGTGGAGAGAACGGCGAAGGAAATGAGGAGCAACGCGATGGCCATGTGGTTCGCCGCGGCGTAGTCCAGCGATTGCACGCGATCGTAGATGTCGATGGAGACGGTTCGCGTGATGCCGGGAATGTTGCCGCCCACCATCAGGACTACGCCGAATTCGCCGAGGGTGTGCGCGAAACTGAGAACCACGGCCGTGATGATGCCGGGAACGGACAACGGGAGCAGGATTTGTCGAAAGACGCGCCAGCGGCCGGCGCCAAGAACCGCAGCGGCGTCGAGCAATCGCTGGTCGATACTTTCGAATGCAAGGACTAGTGGCTGAACGGCGAACGGCAAACTATAGAGAATGGAAGCGAGGACCAGGCCTGTAAACGTGAAGGCCAGAGTGTGCCCGAACCACGCCGTCCAGAGCTTGCCCAGCGGTCCGTCGGCACCCATGGCCAGCAGCAAATAGAAACCGAGAACCGTTGGCGGCAATACCAAAGGAAGCGCAACGACACTTTCCACGAGGAATTTGCCGCGCCATTTGGTTTGAGAAAGCCAGTACGCCAGCGGCATGCCGAGCAGCAGCAAACTCACCGCGACGCAACCCGCCAAACGTATGGACAACCAGAGCGCTTCCACGAGATTTACCTTCGGTGATGCTCGATGCCACCGACCTAATGCGCTTGCGAAGCTAGGAAACCGTATCGCTGCAACGTGGCACGGCCGGGTCCCAGCGTTACGAAAGTCAGAAACTCCCGCGCGGCCAGCTGATTTTTGGCGGCCTTAAGTATCACGGCGCTTTGCTCGATCGCGGGATAGAGCTCGGCGGGAATCTCCCACCACTTGCCGTTGCGCATCGCGGGAGAAAGAGCGAGCGAGTAGGCGACAATTCCAGCTTGCGCATTTCCCGATTGCACGAATTGGGCGGCTTGCGAAATATTTTCGCCGAGTACCAGTTTGTCCTTGAGCTGGTCGTACAGCCCGGCGGCGCGCAGGGAGGCGACCGCAGCGCGTCCGTAGGGAGCGTGAGCCGGATTCGCGATCGCGATCTTCTCAACACTGGAATCCGACAGGCACTTCCAGGTTTCGCGACGCGGATCACAAGGAGAGTTGGGTGACGTCCACAGAGCGATTCTGCCCAGGCCGTAAACGATTCGGGTGTTTGGTAACACGAGGCCCGAGTCCTCGAGTTTCCTGGGATAGTCGCTGTCGGCGGAAAGGAAGAGATCGAAGGGCGCGCCATTCTGAATCTGCGCGAAAAAGTTGCCGCTGGAGCCGAAGACGAGTTCTACATGTGTTCCGGTGGTGGCTTCGAAAGCGGCAGCGACTTCGGGCAGAGCTGTTTGCAGGTCGGCCGCCGCCGCGACGCGAATTTGGCGTTTTTGTGCTCCGCACGGCGCGATGCTGAGCAACATGGCGACGAGCAGTATGAAAGTGGTGCGATTTTTCGCAAGCAGCATGGTCTTGTTCGCCCGCGCAAAACTCAAACGCGCAAGATCATCACTTCGGTAGATTTAATTAATGCCGCGGCTCGTTCGCCCGGCTTGAGGCGCATTTCCTTGGCGGCGTCGGCGGTGATGATGGAAGTGATGTGCTGTTCGCCGATGGCCAAGGTGACTTGCGCGAGCAGGCCGCTATATTTTATCGCCACCACACGGCCAATTAGCTGATTGCGGCCGCTGATTTTGCGGAATGTGCCGCGACGCGAGCCGATTTCGCCGCGCTCGAGTTTTTTGGGGAACAGGCGGTCAATCTCACTTTCCGGAACGCGATGGTGGCCGCCCGGAGTTTTGGCGGTGTGGATCTTGCCGTGATAAATCCATTGCTTCAAAGTGGGATAGCTAATACCCAAAATGTTGGCGGCTTCTCGTGGAGACAGGAGTCTCTGCACAAATCCTCCAAACTGCTGTGCAGTATAATACAGATAGACTTAGCTATAGTATGCGTATCTATACGGTTGAAGAAAAATGCGGCTAGCGCACTTCGGCGGCCGCTTGGTCGAGTCTTTTGATGATCGGCTCGACCCATTCCAAGTGTTCGGGCTTCATCAGCACGGAACGTAAGCACGTAACGGTCTCCCGAGCATTTTCCGGCTCGAGTTCTTTCCAAAAACGAATCGGCAGCTCCGCCACCGCCAAGTGCAGGCCGCTGCGAGCCGCAGCTTCAAAAATTCGGCGTGAGCGGGCGGAAATTTGCGCCAACGAGCCGCCACGCGGGAAGAAGCAAAGAATGTCCAGCTCGGGTTCGAAAGCGGCGACAAATGTTTTGCTTTGCTCAATGGCTTGCCAGAACTTGAGCGCGGCGTCTCTTCCCTTTTCCAGACCTTTCGCGAATCCGCCGCCACGGACCAGCGGCAAGAGTTCTTGCGTGGCCCACAGAGCCGCAGCGGCAGCTCCGGGCCGGGAACATTCCAGGCTGATTTCGCCCAGGTGGAGTTCCGCCGAGCTGAAGTAGGTGTACGGCGAATCGTGTTTGTAGAGGCGACCGACCGCCGGATCGCGGAACAACACGCAACCGCAGCCGTAGGGCTGCAATCCATGCTTGTGCGGATCAATGACAATCGAGTCCGCTTCAGCGATGCGCGCGAAACTGCGGCGCGCGTTCTTCGCCAAATTGTCGGCCAGGACAAAATAGCCGCCGTAAGCAGCGTCGGCATGCAATCTGAAGCCGAATTCCTCGCGCAATTGCAAAATGTCCGAGAGAGGATCGACAGAGCCCGTGGCAGTGGTTCCCATGGTTGCGACGACTGTGCCGACGCCGCCACGCGCCAATCGCCGTCGCAAAGGATCGACGTCCATCCGTCCAAATGCATCGCAGGGGATTTTCTCGAAGGCGAGTTGCAGCACGCTGGAAATTCGCGAATGAGTGTAATGCGCCTGTTCGCTGGCCAAAATCGCCTTACCGGGATTGAGTTGGCCCGCGACCCACAGAGCCTCGAGGTTGGCCATGGTGCCGCCACCACACAAGTGGCCGAGAAATTCCTTCCAGCCGAACATCGCTGCAATCTCAGCGACAGCCTCTTTTTCCAATGCAGAAGTTGCGCGTCCGCCATCCAGCGCGTGATTGTTCGGATTGATGAACATCGCCAGAGAGTAGGCCAGTCGCGCGATCGGATGAGGAGGCTTCAACATCTGGCCGGCGTACAGCGGATGAAAATACGGATAGTTGTCGTGAAGTTTGTCGGCGAGTTTGAGCAATACTTCTTCGCTTCGCTCGTGTTTGGTGAAGGCGGGGTCGAAACGGGGAAGTTGCGAGAAGCCCGCATCGAGCTTGTTCAGCGCGCGGGCCAGAATTTCGAGCGAATCGCGGTCAAGCGCCATAGGCTGCCGATTTTACTGGAGAATATGCCGGGGGCGAAAATCCGGCAGGATTGTTCCGAGGTTCGCTTACTGCAGCACTTTGTCCAGTTGCCCTGCCGTCTTCAACAAATCGAGTTGCGCCTGTTGCCGCTGGAACGTCGCATCCAGCAGTGCCATCCATTTTTCGTTTTCATTTAGTCGCGATTTCTCCACGTCGCGCAAGCTGACTTTTCCTTCTTCAAATCGCGCCTGCAGTTGCTGCAAGTCTTGCTGGGCGAGCTGGAGTTCCAGGCGCGCGACTTCCTTGCCAGCGTCCGTCTCACGGACGCGACGTGTTTTTCGGCGGACGTCGGCGCTGACCTGGTTCTGCTTATTAGCCAGCGCAGTTTTCGATGCTTCCAGGTTGGTCTTGGCCAATGCGACGTTGGCTTTCACGCTGGCGCTGAAAATCGGTACTTGCGCCTGCACGCCGGCGTTGTAGTTGTTGCGCTGGAAGTGATTGAAGAATTGGTCGTAGTTGTTGAACTGCGCCAGGAGACTGTAGATGCTCACGAACTCCAGCGTCGGCCAGTATCCGCGTTTCTCGCCGGTCAGGCGAAATTCCTTGGCGCGGACGTCGGACTGCGCCAGCCGGAGGTCCGTGTTGTCCTGCATGGCCAGCGCGACCAGGTTTGCGCCTTCCTGCTCGGCGGCTCCCGGCAATTCTTCCGGCGTCACTGCGATGGGCTGTTCTGGAGCGAGTCCGCACTGACTGCGCAAAAATATTTCCAGTTCGTCTTGCCGGCCTTGCAATTGCAGCAGCCGCTGGGCCACCTGCGCTTTGGTCAACTGCGCTCGCGTCACTTCAACGGGTAGTTCGAATCCCTCGCCGGCGCGCTGCTGGACCACGCCCAGAATTTTGTCGGCGCTGTCCTGCTCTTTGCTCAACAGTTCGGTCGAGTGGCGAACCTTCACGAGTTCTAGGTACGCCGAGGCAGTGCGAACGATTACGGAATTGCGCACATCTTCCAGGACAATTTTCTGGGCTTGCGCTTGTTCGACTTGCTCCTTGCCTTGCCCGCGCAAAGGCTCGTTGAAAACCTGCTCAGTGTACGTGATATTGAAGACCGAAGGCGCGCGGCCGCCAGGAGTTTCCGGAATGCCGTAGGTGTAGCCCGCGCCGGAACCGGCGTATAGATTCGGCAGGAACTGCGCCTTATTAATCATGGCGGCGCGGTCGGCGATGCTGGCCTGAATCTTGGCGACTTGAATGTCCTTGCTGTTTTGCAGCGCGAGTTCGATCGCACGCTTCAGCGTGAGCGCGATGGGCTGCGGCGATTCCTGCGCGAAAGCGGAAAGACAGATTACGAACCCGAGTGCCGCCGTGGTCAAACACCGAACGATTGCGCGCATGTCGTTGCTCCTCACGTGACGGTGGATTTCCCCGCCCCAGCGGCCTTAAACCACCGCTAGAAAATTCATTCGTATCGCAGCGATTCGATCGGCTGCAAACGCGCGGCTTGGTCGGCCGGCAAATATCCGAAGAAAAGCCCGGTGGAACAGGAAACGACGAACGCGATGACGACACTCAATCCCGAGATCGGAACGCGCAGATTGCTGGGCAGGAAGAATTGCGCCGTCACCGGAATCGCCAGTCCGATCAGAATACCGATGATGGCGCCGCCACCGCTGATCAGGAATGCCTCAATCAAAAATTGGTACATGATTTCGCGGCGGGCCGCGCCGATTGCCTTGCGGATGCCGATTTCTCGGGTGCGCTCTTTTACGGTCACCAGCATGATGTTCATGATGCCGATGCCGCTAATCAGCAGAGCGATGAACGCGATCACGATCAGCACGATGGTCAACGCCAGAGAAATCTTGCGCGCGGCATCCAGGATTGCCGTCAGGGTTTGTACGTCGTATTCGGCGTCGGGGGGATGGCGGCTCTTGAGGATTTGCGCTACCTGTCGCTGAACCGACGGCACGTCTTCGGCGCTGGCGGCCTGAGCGTCCAATACGCGGATCACGTCGACGCCGGTGTAATACTTCATCAGACCAAAGGGAATGATGACCGATTCCGCTTGAATGTCGGATAAGCCGAAGGTTTCGACGCGCTCGATAAAGACTCCGATTACCGAAAAAGTCAGTTCGCCCATGCGGACAGTGCGGCCCAGGGGATTCTCCTGGCCGAACAGCCGCGCTGCAAGCTGCCGTGTAATCAGACAGACTTTGTCACGCCGTTCCATGTCTGTTGCATCGAAATATCTGCCGCGCAAAATAAGCAGCCGCCGGATTTCCTGATAGCCCTGCGTCACGCCGATCAAGTTCACGGAGCGCTCGACGCCTTTGGCGATCACCGACATGGGTAACTCGCGAACTCCGGCGACTTGCACAACCTGCGGAACGAAAGTGCGAATCGCTTCCATGTCGTCGAGCGTCAATTCATGGCTGAGCGGCTGCGCCTTGTCAGGGGTCTTGATCATTTCCACCCACACCAGATTGGAGCCAACGCTTTCAATCTGTTGGAGGACAAATTTCTTGCTGGTGAGGGCCACCGTGACGACCAAGACGATGGAGGCGCTACCGATAATGACACCGAGCGAAGTGAGCACGGCGCGCAGCTTGTTGGAGCGCAGCGCGTCGAGCGCAACGGTGAACGTCTCGTGGAGATCCATCATAAAAAAATGATCAAGTAATCCATCGCGCAGATTCAGTCGTGTTGCAGCCGCTTCAATGCTTCATTGGCAAAACGATTCTTGGGTTCGAGATTGAGCGCTTCCTGATATTCCTTTTTCGCCGATACGGCGTCATTCTGATTTTCCTGGATGCGCCCGATCCAATAATGGGCCATAGCTTTCGACGGGTAATTGTTGCGTTTGGGCGCGCGAGCAATATATTCGCGGAAGAGTTTCGCGGACTCAGCAGGTTTTTCCTTTTGCAGGGTATTGGCCACCGCACGGTAGAAGTCTCCGCGCGGGTCGGCTCGGTCGGCCCGCGCGCCTTCCTGGACCACCACCGACAGGCGATCGGCCTGGTTACGCTTCATGTAGTGGTCGCCGACGTCGTAAATCAGGTCCGCCGATCTGGGATGGAGCGCCAATGCTTTTTGAAATTCAGCGTCTGCGGCTTCGTAATCTTTCTTCTGACGGCGGCAGTTTCCGCTGGCGTAGAGACCCTCGGCTGCGTCCAATTCCTCGAGCTTCTGAATCTCCGGCCGCGCTTTGTCTTCGCCGCCGCCGGCGATGCCCGGAGCGCTGCAATCGAATTCGATCATGGCCTGCATGGCGGAAAAATTGTGCGGGTCTAGTTGCACCGCCGTTTCAAACTCTTTGCGTGATTTCTTGGCCAGGGCGAGGGCTTTCCACCACCCTGAGCGACCGGCCTTTTCACCGTACGCACGCCCAAGCAGCTCGTGGTACGTGGAGCTCTTCGGCTCCAGCGCAGTAGATTTTTCTGCGGCGGAAATCGCGCGGTCGAATTCATCACTTTCAAAGTATGAGCGCGCCAGCAGATGCTGCACGGCGGCGTCGTTGGGAGCGGCCGCCGCGGCGCGGTCCAAAACCTGGATGGCCCGCGAATAGTCGCCCGAAGAAAACGCGGCACGCGCCTCCTCAGGAACGTCGGAGGCCGCAGCGGCTCGGTAAACTCCGAGCAGCAAAATCACACATGCAACAAAATGGACCCGCCTATTGGCCATCCTGGTGTCCCTGGATGTAAGCACTCTCGGTATTTACGATTTTCACGCGCATGCCGTCCTGTAGATCGATGTCGCCGGGCAGAGCAATCAAGTCTTTGGCGTCCAACCCGCCGACCACTTCATAATGGTTGGCGTCGGAAATGCCAATCTGGATTTCGCGTTTTTCCAGCACTATTTTGCCGACTCCATTCTTCACCACAAAAACGTAGCGCCTGCCGTTTTCCGACGCCACTGTACCGCGCGGCACCACCAGCACGTTGTTACGCTCCTTAGAATTGATGCGCACGCCGACGTTAACGTTGGGCAGGAGTTCCAGCTTGTCGTTGTTTACGGAGCACAGCAGCTCGCCCACGCTGCGGGTACCGCGCGGAACAACTTGTCTGGGAACAACTTCGCTCTGGCCCTGCCACGAACGGTTGGGCAGAGCGTCCCAGGTAATGCGCACAGGCTGGTTGGGCTCCAGCGCTCCGATTTCCGGTTCGTCCACAAAGGCACGCACTCGCACTTTGTGCAAATCGGCCATTTCCGCAAGCAGATCGCCGGCTTTCACAAAGTCGCCCTGCCGTGCCGGGGAAGAATATAGCGTGCCGTCAATGGGAGCGGTGATGTGGCCATCACGCACTTTTCCCTCGAGCGCGGCCACTTCGCTTTGCGCTTGCTGAACCTGCAGGCTGCTAACGCCGGAATTCAGGTGAACGCTGCGATCGAATTCCTGCTTGCCGGCGGTCAGGCGAGTAACTTCCGCTTGTGCTTTGGCCAGTTCGACTTCGTTTGCGGCAAGTTCATCCTTCGTTGCGGCCTGCTGCGCCAGAAGCCGTTGCAATGCGTCGTGGCTGCGCTGCAACCGGTCGCGTTCGGCGACTGCTTTTGCCAGATCGCCCGTCACACGAGCCGCTTCGTCGGCGCGGCCACCGGAGTTCGCCGCGCGAAAATCATCCTGGGCTTTCAGGAGCCGGGCGCGAGCCTGGGCCAGGGACGCAGCCGCGTCTTTCACATTCAATTCCAGCAAAAGCTGGCCCCTTTTTACCTGCTGCCCTTCCAGCACGTAAACGTGGTCGACAAAAGTATCCAGCTGCGCCCGCATAACATAAGGAGAAATCGGCTCCACTTTGCCGTTGCTGCTGACGGAGGAAACGATATTCTCGCGCGTCGGGTAGGTAGCGGAGAGCTTGGCAACCGGCTGCCGCCCGCTCAACAAAACCAAAACATAGGCCAGGATGCCGGCTGCCAGAAGAAACAGCAGGATTCGATTGCGCAGTCTACGATCCATGTTTTGTTGTCGCTACTCCTCGTTGCGGCACACCGACAGAGCGGCCAAAACTGGCGCGCCTCGATGCATGATGCAATGTCCGTGGTCAGGCTTCCACTACCGGCAGGCGCGGATAGTCCATTTTAGCAAGAGCCAAGCGCCTTACACCATCGAAACGCGAGTTGCATCGCGCTCGGTGCCTACAATTCCTGACGCGCAAACATGTGCTAACAGTGGAAAATGGCGGAGTGCGGTACTCTTCTTGGGCTGCCAGGAGCGCAAGACCAGACGCTGTAAGGGGGCGAAGCCGTGATCGAAGCGGTTAACCTAAGCAAGACGTTCCAAGACAAGAAGCGCGGAGAGGTAAAGGCCGTGGATGAGGTGAGTTTCGTCTGCCGGCCGGGCGAAATCTACGGATTGCTTGGCGCGAATGGGGCGGGCAAAACCACCACGCTGCGCATGCTCGCCACGATCTTGGAACCGACGGATGGGACGGCGCGGCTCTGCGGCCACGATATCGTGGAGCATCCGGAACGCGTGCGGCAACATTGCGGGTTCCTCTCGACGGCGACGGCCCTGTATCCGCGGCTGACGGCGCAAGAAATGGTCGAGTACTTTGGGCGCCTGAACGGGCTGGACGAGGCCACTCTCAAGAAGAGAATTGATCAGATTTTTCAGCGGCTGGACATGAACAGCTTTCGCGACCGGCGCTGCGACAAGCTTTCTACCGGCATGAAGCAGAAAACTTCCATCGCCCGGACCCTGGTGCACGATCCACCAGTTATGATCTTCGACGAGCCGACGCTGGGGCTGGACATCATGACCGCACGGACCATTATCGAATTCATCCACGAATGCCGCGACCGGGGAAAAACGGTGATTTTCTCCACGCACGTCATGCGCGAAGTGGAAAAGCTTTGCGACATCATCGGAATTATCCAGAACGGCAAGCTGCTGGCCGAAGGCACCATCGAACAGCTGCGCCAACGGCACGGCACAAACGACATGGAAGAGATCTTCGTAAGGATTGTTACGCCGCACTACCAGGAGGCGGTCTGATATGGGCTTGCGCAATATCGGCATCGTCTACCGCAAGGAATTGACCGAGGCGTTGCGTGACCGCCGCACTTTAATTACAACGTTTCTGGTACCGCTGCTGCTGATTCCCGTCCTCGGCGCTGGGTTCACGGGCGTGATGTCCGCCGTGATCGGCAATGCAAAAAGGGAAAAACCGAAAATCATGATCATCGGCGGCGAGGATTCGCCAGGCGTCGTAGAAGCGCTGCGCAAGAATCCAAAGATCAACGTCGTGCCAACCAGCAAGGATTGGAAAGACCTGGTGGTCGAAAAGAAAATCCGCGCCGCGGTTGAAATTCCTCCCGATTTTCAAGCCGACCTGTCGAAAGGTCAGGCGAGAACGGTGAAGATCAATGTTTACGGCGGCGAGTTGAAGTCCGAATTTGCGGCGGCGAATATCGAGAGCTTGCTGAAGGAGTATCGCGACGGTGTGGCGACGGAACGCCTCACCGCGAACCATCTGCCGGCCGAGTTGCTGAAACCTTTCGAGGTGAAGCGGCAAAATATCGCGCCCCCGGAAAAGGAGGCCGGAGCAATCCTCGGCGGAATCATCGCCTACATGCTGATCCTTATGTGCCTGAATGGGGCGATGCATCCAGCCATTGATTTGACGGCCGGCGAAAAAGAGCGCGGCACCATGGAGACGATTCTCTCGAGCCCGGTTTCGCGCACGCACCTGGTTCTGGGAAAATTCCTGTTGGTAATGACCGCCTCGCTGATCACCGCGGTGCTGTTGATGTTTTCCGTAAGCGTCTCTTCGGCGGCCCTAGAAAAGTCGGGCGCGTTGAATCAAATGGTGGATGAAGGCGAACCAGTCCCGCAACTGTCGCTCGGGCCAGCGGCGGTCGCCTCGGTGATCATCATGGCCGTTCCGCTGTCGGTACTTTTCTCAGCAGGACTTTTCACCATCGCGTTGTTCGCCAAGAGCCACAAGGAAGCGCAGAGTTATATTGCTCCACTGATGTTCCTGGTGGTGATTCCGGCAGTGTCGGCGATGCTGCCCGGCGTGGAGCTTACGCCCAAACTCGCGATCGTACCGCTTCTGAACGTAAGCCTCCTGTGCAAGGAACTGGTGACCGGTGAATACCACTGGAACTTCATTATTCTGATTTTTCTTTCCACCTGCGTATACGCAGCGGGCGCGCTGTACTTGGCCGTCAAAATGTTCCAGCGCGAGTCAGTGCTGTTTCGCTCCTAGCCCGTTCACTTTCCTAGAAACATTGGACGTAGCCAATTCGTATCCATTACATGGCCCGCCTGATACGCTTTGCCATCATTCTGGTGTTCTTTCCTGCATTGCTTTCTGCTGTCGCTGGCTGGTATGGCGCCGCCGGCTTTTTGCATCCTGAAAAACGGGCGCTGACACCCGACATGAAGCGCGATGCGGACGTAACGTTTGCGCAGATTGGCGCGCACTGCGAAGAATTCGACGTGCGAGCGCCAGACGGCGCGATGTTGCGCGGCTGGAAAGTACGCGCAGCAAAACCCAACGGCTCGTGGATATTGGTATTTCACGGAGTCGCTGACAATCGCTACGGAATGGTTGAGCACGCGCGGATGCTGCTGCAAGCGGGCTACGGCGTGGTGATGATGGATGCGCGGGCCCACGGCGCCAGCGGCGGCGCGATGGCGAGTTACGGCTGGCTGGAACGCAGAGACACGTCGGCGGCGATCGATGCTCTGGAACCAGCCGAACATCCCGCACATGTATTTGCCTTAGGTAATTCGATGGGCGCGGGAATCGCGCTGCAATCCGCCGGAGCGGATGCGCGCATCGAGGCCGTGGCGGCCGAGGCACCCTTCGCCGATTTGCCGGAGGCCGCATACGACTACGCGGGCTTGCAGCGTTGGCCTACGCTAGGCAAAACCCTATTCGCACCGGGAGCGTGGACCGTGGTGTACCGCGGTGAACAGCTGGCTGGCTTGCCCGCGAACGAAGTTTCTTCCGTCAAAGCGGTGCGCGACCGCGCTTTTCCGCTGCTGCTGATTTGCGATGGAGCAGATGTGGTTCTTCCGTGCCGCCATTCCGAAAGAATCCTGCGAGCGGCAAAGGGTCCAAAGGAGCTATGGCGAGTGCCGGGAGCGCTGCACACCGGCGCGATAGGAGCCGAACCGGCGGAGTTTCGCCGCCGGGTTATTACGTTCTTTGACAGCGAACGACTCAAGCCGAGCGAGCCTGCTCCGCCCGCGCTTGGCAAGCCTGACTGAGCCGCCGCACCGTTTCGCCCATGCGTACGGCAAGAGCCGCGATGGTTTCCAGTCGCTTGAGGTCGCCGTCTGAAAATTGCGTGGATCTTTGCCGGCGCATTTCCGCAAGAAGGAGTTCCGCATTTCCGAGAATTCCGGTTAGCGGATTATTGAGCCCGTGGTGCAGGACTTCTCCGAACGTGTCGCGGTAGGAAAAAAACGTAAAATCCGCTTTGAAACTCCCGTTTGGGGCACTTTTCCATTCTTGTACTCGCGTCACTGCCGTTCTCCGTCCAGCGACAGAACCCCCTCCTGTCTTGAAGCTACGACAAAGCCCTCTCGGCCTGCCGCAAAAACGCTACTCACCATTCCCTTCTCGGCCTCGGAATCAACGGTTCGCCAGGTAGTTAGTCCGCCGACCGATTCATACAAACCGCCATTGCTCATCGCCAGCAAACAGCGTGTACCGGAAATGGCCGGAACCGCTGAGCCGATCGCGGGTAACCCGTTCGAAAGCAATCGCCACGCTCCGGAGTTCCGTGCGAAAATCCCATTCTGCGTTCCTAACAACCATACCTCGTGGCCGGCAACTTCTCTCTCCAGCACCCACAAGAGCCCACTCCCAGTCGTGGACGTCTCCATTTGCTTCCAGTCATTGCCGCCATCGTCTTGCCACAAAGCGCCTCCCGCAACCGCAAGCAACATTCCCGTCGAAGTTGAAGAAAGATAGGTCACCGAAGCCGGCAAAATCCTGGTTGTAACTCGACGAAATTCCAGGGCGCCACTCATCAATTGCCACAGACCATTCTCCGTCCCTACGAAGGTTTCCCCATGAGCCACCACCAGCGATCGCACGCGAGGCGCCACGACGCGGCCCACGAGACGGTGTAGCGATTCCCGCCTTTTTGGCCTCGGCGGCTCTTCGCGAAATACCAGCGGCCGCCAGACTTGCTTGGGCGCGTCAAACCGCGCCAAGCCACCCTCGCCGAACGAAACCCACCACCCACTCGGGGTCGAGTAAATCTTTTCCACCTTTTTCGGTGGCGCCGAGCCGCCAAAGTCACGCCATGTCTTGCCTCCATCGTCGCTTTGTAGAAGCTTGTTGCCGTAGCCCTCCGCCCGGATCAAGACGGATTCCCGGTCAAGCGCAGCGGCGGCAATCACCCGGTGCGAAAATCCCTCATTCGAATCCGCGAAGGTATACCGGCCATCGTCGCTTCGCAAAATCCCCTGTGCGCTCGTCCCCACCAGGACGCCTTTCCCTTTGGGGCCAGGCAGAACCACCACGGCACTCGCGTCAGTGTCGCGTGCGGTGATTCGCTTCCAAGTTTCGCCAGAGTCGGAAGTCGTCCATAGCCCTTCTGTAGTTGCTGCGAACAACGTCCGGTAGTCTGTGGGATCCTGCACAATCTGCTGCGTGCGGCGGCTCGAATAAGGCACACCTTGCAGCTTGGTCCACGTCGCGCCTCCGTCTTCGCTACGGTAAATGCCGGAGCACGCACTGGAAAAGATGCGCCGCGGATTCGCAGTATCAATCCGCAGGCTCATAATGTCGGAATCATCAATCATGCCTGCGCTGATGGAATTCCACGTTTTGCCGCCGTCCGTCGTCTTCCACGGCAAATGATACGTCCCAACATAAATCGTCCGGGCATCGCGAGGATCGATCGCCAGCGAATCCACATTCAGGAGTTCAGCATCGTCTACTTGGGTAATCTGCTGCCAGTTCTGGCCATCGTCCGCCGAACGAAAAACGCCCGTGCGCGTTCCGGCAACCCAGACTTTCGGATCGGACACCGACTGCTCCAGCGCACGCACGGCTTCCTCTCCCAGTCCTACTAGCCTCCAGCTTTTCCCGGCGTCATCACTTTCAAAAACTCCGCCCTTGGCCACCTCTCGAAACC
>Ga0075425_100003338_pt1 | contig 16321 bp, 18 predicted proteins | sample SoiMethybrSBSTD4_FD_75300 | JGI IMG/M metagenome (GOLD analysis project Ga0075425, IMG submission 75300) | Bulk soil microbial communities from a Populus tree surrounding site in Tennessee, USA - Soil MetaG P. TD hybrid SBSTD4 | ecosystem: Environmental > Terrestrial > Soil > Tree plantation... | reverse complement strand
TCGAGCACCGGACCTTCGACGGCCGCATCCAGCTGGTCGAGTACAAGCCCCGCGTGCTCGAGCACCCGCCGCTCGGCGCCCCTGCGTGACCCACGGGCCCCACGCGAGAGATGGCAAGGGTCAGGTGCGGGCAAGACTGGGCAGGGCCGCATTCTCAGAAGAGCGCCAGCGACCAGCCTCGGATGTGTTTCCCAAGCTGAGAAGGAGCAGCCGATCGAGCAGCCTACGGGCCGATCAGTGACGGACCTGCTCGCGTCGCCGCGGATTGCAGCAAGCGCAGCAGCGATACGGCGGACCTCACGCTCGCGACTCGTAATGCGTAGGGCTGGAGTCTTCGCTTCGCTGCGGGCGGCCGCGTCGAGGGGCCCGCGGTCACACGGCCCTCAATGGCTCGGCGGTGCCTACTTTCGTACACGGAAGCGGAGCATCGTCACGGGACCTGACTGCTTATTGCTGAACGGTTCCAGATCGATCCTGCCGAGCCCCGAGGTCGAGAAGCGCACGCCGTCGCCAAGCAACACTGGCAGGACATACACCAGGACCTCGTCGACGAGCCCTCGCTGCAGGCACTGGCTGGCCAGCTCGGCCCCTAGGATCTCCAGGTTCTTCCCACCCGCGGCAGCGCGTGCCGTGGCGACGGCCTCCGCGACATCGCAGGTGAGAAAGGTGACCCCTTGCTCCGGCTCGGCCGGTGGCTGGTGCGTCAGGACGAACACCGGCCCCCCGTCGTAATCGGTGTCCTCGTCGGACATCCGCTTGCCGACCTCGTAGGTACCGCGGCCGACGAGCATGGCACCAGTGGCCTGCATGACCTCAGGAAACGGGTCCTCTTTGAAGAACTCGAGGATCCATCCCATCGCGTTGTCAGGGCCAGCGATGAAGCCGTCCAGCGACATCGCCCTGTTCACCACGACCTTGCCCAGGCCAGCCTCGGTGTCGCTCATAGCGGTGACGACCCGACGCAAGTCACGAAGTCATCGGCGTCGATGAAGCAATCAGGCGGACCGTCGTTCACAAGGCTGGATCGTAGTCCGGAATCCTGGGGCTAAAGCCCGGGCGCTGATCTCAGTTGCTGATCAACTCATGATGTCGGGTCGGGCTGCTTGTCGATCTGCTTGTCAACGAGCCCACGGAGCGAGCGACACTACCGGACGACCGTGGACCCCTCTGTCGGTCACCCACAGCTGAACAGAGTTCACCGGGCCCACCTGATCAGGTAGCGGTCAGGCAGAGTTGCGGTGACATATGAGTATCCCATCGGATGCTCTCCTGAGATGAGTATCGAACACCTTCTCGTGCGGGCCCGCCAGGCGGCTGGCCTTTCTCAAGCGTCGCTGGCGAAGCTGGCTGGTACGTCGCGGCTGACGTTGTCCGCGTACGAGCATGGTCGCAAGTCGCCGACGCTCGAGACTGCGGCTCGGATTATCGGCGAAGCAGGCTTCGAACTTTCCCTCTCACCGCGAATCGAGTTCCACAAGGCAGCTGTTGACCGGGGCCGGCGGATCCTCGTCCCGAACAGGCTGCCGCGTCTGCCGCTTGAGGATGCGTTCGCTGTCATCGAGCTGCCGCTGCATCTGAACTGGTCCGATCGAGGCCGACGGTTCGATTTGCGTGACCGCCGGCAGCGGGCTCGCCTCTACGAGCTGGTACTGCGCGAGGGCGGTCCATTGGACGTAATCACCTACCTCGACGGTGCCTTGCTGATCGACTTGTGGAAAGAGCTAGTGCTGCCCGTCGCGGTCCGTGCTGCGTGGAACGCGGTGGTGAACAGCCAGGGCAAGAAGCGGGCGGCGTGATGGATGAGGTGGAACTCACCACCTTCCAAGTCGAAGTCGCGCATGCCATCTTCGAGCTGGAGGCGTCGGAGGGCTACGTCGTGGCTGGCGGGGCCGCACTGATCGCGTCGGAGCTGATTAGCCGGCCTACTAAAGATCCGGACCTGTTCACATCGGCTCCTGTCATGTCATTCCACGACAGCCCGACGTTTTGTCGTCTCGTCGTGACTGACCGGGACGACGAAGTCCTGGTAGATCTCGCCGTCGACTCGCCGCCCCACTTGGCTCCGACGATGACGTTGCTTGGTCCGACACTGGCTCCCCTGGAGCTGGCTGGGCGCAAGTTGCTCGCGCGATCGGGCAGAGGCCCGCGACTTCGCCGACGTCTATGTCCTTGCCGAGCGCTTCGGACAGGATGCGCTCTTTAACGAAGCAAGCGCCGCGGATCCTGGATTCAACAAGCAGCTCCTGGCCCAGATGATGAGGACGCTCGACCGGTTTTCCAACGACGAGATCCCGGCTTTAGCTGGATTTGTGCCTGAGATACGGCTGTTCTTCGCCCGTTGGGCCGCAGAGCTCAGCCGTGACTGACTCCGACAGCCTGCCCAGCCCTACCTCGATCGACTTCCTCGGTGCTCAGACGAATCGAGCCTTCCTGGGATCAAACGTCCACCAAGAAGTCGGGGGAGCTCACCGTGTGTCCCAAGATGATCTACCGCGATTTGTCAGGCGAGAGTCACTTAACTTTCGCCGATGCGAAGGGTCCACTTGATCAACTAGTTGACAGCAACGCTGACAGCAACCCAATCGGAGATCAGCCCGTCCACCAAGATCATCACGCACGATCCCCCGCCTGAAAATGACTACGGTGGACCATCGCGGACACCTCGGATGGACCTACGGATCAGAAGGTTGGGGGTTCGAATCCCTCCGGGTGCGCCAGCGTTTTCCCTTGTAAAAGCCTACTTTTGACACGAGCCTCCGCCGACCGCACCTGTGGTGACTTGCCCCACGGTTTGTCGCGCTACCCAGGCCGGTATACAGCTCGACATGGACGATCGATATCACCCGGTGGCCATGAGTGAGACCGGCCGCACAGAAGCGTTCAGCGACGGTGTCCTCGCCATCGCCGTGACCCTGCTGGTGCTGGACCTGCACGTACCGCCGCTCAACCTGCTGCATGAGCCGCTCGCGGTCGCATTAGCGCACGAATGGCCGGCATATGCCGCCTATGTCACCAGCTTTCTCATCATCGGCATCATCTGGGTCAACCATCACGCCGTGTTTGAGCTAGTCGGATTGGTGGACCGAAGCGTACTGTTCCTCAACCTGGTGCTGCTGATGTCGGTAGTGGCCATTCCGTTCGCTACGGCGTTGTTGTCGGAGTATTTGCTCGCCGGTAATGGCAATGCCCGCACCGCCGCGCTGGTGTACTCGGCGGTCATGCTCGCGATGTCGTTCGGATTCGCGGCGCTTTACACCTATGTCGCGCTTCATCCGGTGCTGCTCGCCGACGGCGTGGACCCCGACGCGGTGCGCGGATCCATCGTGCGGTTCAGTGCTATCGGTACTGGGCTATATGTCCTGACGCTAGGCATTGCCCTGGTTAGCGCGCCGGCCTGCCTGGTTGCCCACTTTGTGATCGCGATCTACTACTGCTTCCAGCAGATCCGCCCCGGCTCACCTGCGTCCTGATTCCAGCGCTGGACCGTACCCAAGTGGAGGCGAGATACCGACCACGCCGGAACGATCCGGCACCAACAGCAGTCATGACGGTGCCTCGCTCAACGCGTTGGCAGAGGTGATGGGAGATGGTCTGAAGCCTTTGACGGTGAGGTAGACACCGAGCGAAAACTCAAATACGGCGACCGGCAGTGCGAGGAGCGCGGACCAGGACACCTGTCCCCAGAGGTTCAGCAACGTCCCGAGGGTGCTAACGAGGAGCAAGGGCGCTCCGATGAGTGCGATCACCGGTAGGGCCCGCGGCACCAGGCGTGACTGGTAGAGCAGCACGCCAAGCAACACCTCGTTAGCGATCGGCATAAGGCTTTGTGAGAGCAGGAAGATCCGGCCATACAAGATGGCCAGCGTCTGGCCGGTGATCAACGCGGCGTTCCCGGCTCCGGCCTGCTTCAAGCTGATGATGGCCAGCAGGCAGGCGACGCCGGCGAGGATACCGGCGGATTCCAGGACTCGGGAGCCGGCGAAGCCCAGCGCGGCCGCTTCATTCTGCCTCTTGAGCACCGGATACAGCGTGGCGGTAACAATCCCGGCGAGGGTCACGATGATCTCCAGGATCCCGCCGAGGAGGCCGGCAGTGTCCGGCCCTGGGCCGAGGATGTACGTCGGATTGTTCCGCACCTGTTGTACAGAAAGAGGGTCGGGATGGAGAAGAAGGTGAGCAGGTAGAACACCCGCGCCACGAGAGCCGTCTTTCTAAGTGGACTCATCTGGAATTCCCTTCTTGCTTGGACCGCGGGCGTCGACCTGGACGCTGACGACCTCGATTCCCCTAGAGCACCACGGCAGCGAAGAGCGGCACAATCAGGCAGGTTGCGACTGCGGTAAGACACATAGCCAACCCGGAAAAGGCACCCGCCAGAGCGTCATCGTGGAGCATGCGAGCCGTTCCGATTCCATGGGAGACCGCTCCAATAGCAAGGCCTTGCGTCCTGGGATCATGAATGCGGATCAGGCGCAGCGCACTGGGACCCGCGACGGCACCGAGGATGCCGGCGATGATCGCAAACACGGCTGCCAACTCTGGAATACCTCCAAGGCGGTCAGCCAATGCGATCGAGACTGGTGTTGTGGCGGCCTTGGGCGCCATGGTGCGCGAGAGCTCGTCGCCGCCGCCAAGCCACTTGACGACAAGAATGCCCGAACCGACGCTGACGACGGCACCGACAATCAAGCCAGTCAGCATGGGAAGCAGGAAGTCCTTCAACCTGCGGTACTGGCGGTGCAACGGGACGGCTAATGCGACGGTGGCCGGCCCGAGGAGGAATGTGATCAGGCTGGTTGCCGAGTAGTAGTCGGCATATGGGACGCGCAATAACTCAATGGAGATGGAACATACGACGATGGCCACGAGCGTCGGCTGGGCAAGCGGGTGTTGGGTTCGGCTACGCAGCCACCGACCCAACTCGTAGGCAGCAACAGTGACAAACAGCCACAGGAGCGGTGACGTTCGCAGCCAGTCCCACGTCTCTTCGACTCTCACTCGATTGGCTCCGGAGTTGCGCCGCCCGGATCGGTGCGCCGCCACGAGAGGGCGGTGACCACACCGGCCACGGTAACCAGACCCAGCAGCCACGAAACGAGCAGTCCTGCTGTAATCGGCAGTGCGTGGTCACGGACTGTTCGCAGGTAGACAACGATGCCGACTCCGGCGGGGACGAAGAACAGCTGCAGGTGGTCGAGCAGATAATGCCCAACCCTGACGACTGGGCTGTCATCGCTAGCGCGCCGCCAGCGCAGTATGACGAAGAGAAGCACCATCCCGACGATCGAGCCGGGAACCGGAGCGTCGAAGAGCCGCACAAGGACCTCGCCGACAAGTAGTGATCCCAGTAGCCAGAGAAGTCCAATGATCACGAGCTATGTCCTCCTGGGCGATATGGATGCCATCAGGTGGCTCGGTTTGAAGCCAATCATCCGGCGACCGAGGGCAGGATCCCGCCGGCCGGCCGGTCGCGCCTGACAGCTGCGGCGCCGGAATCGACTTCGAAGGCAGCGCTAGCCGTCTCGAGACGGCAGAACAGGGTTGAATCGGGCGCTCAAGCACCTCTTAGCCATCACCAGACGGCAAACGTGAGGTTCGGGACGCCAGAGCGGTGGCCGCACCTAGACCAATAGCTGCCGACCTGTTCCGAGCGGCGGCAAGTTCATCCAGTCGACGGCCCCGCGCTCGGAATTCGGCTTGCGGCCTTCAGCGGTCACGACGCTCACTACGCGAAGAACAGCCGCAGCGCCGCGGCGATGGTTTCAAACCCGCAGAAATAGGTCAATAAGGCCAGCCGCGAACGGAATCGGGAAGCCTGCACGGCAGCGCCCACCCAGCGCGACATTGTCCGCGGCGAACCTCTCGATCCACGCGGCCCAAACGCCGATAGCCGATCCTCGTGCCGTCAGCGGACACGACTGACCCTGTCATAACGACCTCTGGTTCGTCTCTCATGATGGAGCGCCTCGGCTCAGTTCGATCGCCCCAGTTCTCTCACCGCCGCCCGGAACACGGCCGGTAGCGCCGCGGCGGCAGGAACGATGGCCCGCCGTGCCGACGCTGGGCGCGTTGTCTGAACAAGGGCGTGCGTCATCGCGGCATACCGCCAGCTGGCCTGCCGCCAGGCGCGCTCGTACGCGTGCGGCCGATCGGCTCCAACCGCTGACACCGCCGCCCGTGCTTGCGCTATCCCGAGCGAGATCCCCTCGCCGGTCAGCGCATCGACATAACCTCCGGCATCGCCAATCAGCAGCACCCTGCCGGCAACTCGGCGGGCAACTCGCTGCCTAAGTGGGCCAGCTCCACGGACTCGGGTGGCGGCGGAGGCATTGGCAAGCCGATCTCGCAGCCGCGGGAACTCATTGAGCTGCTCCTCGAACGCCAGCCGGCGCGCGCTGAGTACCGCAACCCCAACCAGATCTGGCCCGACTGGGGTGACGTACGCCTCTCCGTAGTTCCCCCAGTGCACCTCCACATAACTGCTCCATGGCTGTAAGCAGTAGTGCCGGCGCTGACCGAAGCGCTGTAGTCCACGGGCGTACACCTGGAGACCAAGCGCGCGGCGGGTCGGCGAGTGGAGGCCATCAGCTGCCAGAAGGTAGCGGCCATGGAGGTCAGGTCCAGGCGTCTGGCCTGGCCCTTGCGTTCGGACGCGCACCGCTTCCGACGACTGCAGTACCTCGAATGCCGCCAAGGGGAAGATTTTCACCCCGGCGGCAGTCGCGGCCGATCGCAATGCTGTGTGGAGCTCGGTCCGGCGGACGCCTCGGCCGCGCCCAGCGCTGAAGTCAGCCTCGGCGTGCCGCCCGTCACTGACGTAGCGGATGCCCACCAGATCCCAGCCAATGGGATTGACCCCAAGGGCGGCCAACGCACGTACGCCGCCGGGCATGAGACCTTCGCCGCAGGCCTTGTCGACCGCGCCTTGGCGGGGCTCGAGTACGACAACCGACAAGCTGCTGCGCACGGCGTACATGGCAGCCGCAAGGCCCACCGGACCGCCGCCCACCACGACCACGTCACTGGCCCCTCTCATCGCGACGTCGCTCGCCTCACCGCAACGCCGCTTCCTTGCCAGCGACAGTGGCCAGCGCCTCCTCTTCGACCTGGATCCGCCTAGCGAGCAGAGCTGCGTTGAGGAAGGTGAACCCAAGAGCTGTGATCCAAGCCGAGTGCACGAGCGGCAGGGCCAGGCCTTCGAGCACCACGGCCACATAGTTCGGATGGCGCAGCACGCGATACGGGCCGCGGGTGACGAGCGGCAGTCCCGGCACGACAATGACGCGGGTGTTCCACTGCCGTCCCAGCGAGGCGATGCACCACCAGCGCAGGCTCTGCGAGGCAATGACTATGGCCAGCGCCGACCAGCCCAGAATCGGCAGGAAGGGGCGGTTTAGCAGCCACACCTCAGCGACCGCGCCCACCAGGAGAGCAGTGTGCAGCATCACCATCACAGGGAAGTGCCCGCGGCCGAACTCCTTACCCCCACGTGAGAACGACCACGAAGCATGCCGTTTTGACAGGGTCAGCTCCGCGAGCCGTTCGACGCCGACGGCTAGCACGAGTGCTGTGAATAGGAGTTGAGAATTCATGCCTCAGCCACTGCGGCTGTAGCGGAACCGGCGACAGGATGGCTCACGCGGACACCCTAGGCAAAGATCCCGGTCTCCGCGGCCAGAACGACGAGCGGGTGTTTCATCAAATGGGCCGGCACCCGCTACGCGGAATTATCCGCTACCAATGGCCGATGCCGATAAGACCATCGGCAAGCCGTCGGATTGAAAGGGGACTGGCCCATCCTGCCTACCCTGCCGGGACTGCTTCGGGCCAGCCATCCCGGGCCGACAGTCGCGGTCACCGCGCTTACCGCGCTCTTGGCTCTGGCAGTTGGACATGAATTGCGAACGGGCTTGGTCGTGACGGGAGCCGTTGCGGCAGGACAGCTCACCATCGGTTGGTCGAACGACCTGATCGACGCGGGCCGCGATCAGCAGGTGGGCCGCGCGGATAAACCGGTCGCTCGTGGTGAGGTCTCCGAGGCCTTGGTCCGGCGAGCGATTGCCGTTGCCGCTGGGTGCTGCCTCGTGTTGTCTCTGGCCTCTGGCCTGGCATCCGCAGCTGTACACCTGCTGCTGGTTGTCGGCTCAGGCTGGGCCTACAACGTTGGTCTTAAGCGTGTCGTCTGGTCCTGGGTGCCATACGCGATCGCGTTCGGCGCGCTTCCTGCAGTGATTACTCTTGCCCTTCCTGACCCGCAGTGGCCCCCCGTGTGGATGATGGCCGCCGGTGCGCTGCTTGGCGTGGGCGCGCACCTGCTGAACGCGCTACCGGACCTCGCCGAGGACGCCCAAACCGGCGTACAGGGTTTGCCTCACCGCCTCGGAGGACGCACACTGCGCTGGCTGGCGCCGCTAGTGCTGACGGTCGCCTCCGCGGTCGCCGCATTGCGGAGTGGAACCGGCGCGTGGGTTTGGGCTGCCTTCGGGCTCTGCGTGGTCCTCGCGGCAATAGCGGTGCGGGGGCGCGGCAGGGTACCATTCGCCGCTGCCGTCTGCATCGCGATGGTCGACGTGGTCAGTTTGGTGGTGCAAGGGTCGGCTTGACCCCCGCCGCACCTTGGAGGAGAGCACCGGTGACCGTCAGACCTGGACCGAAGGCTATGGCCACGACATAGTCCCCGACGGCAACAGGACACATCGACGCGATGATCAGCAAGATCGTCGCCGAGGAACAATTCCCATACCGAGCCAGGATGTCGCGGGACCACTTGACCTGAACGTCGCTTAAGGACAAGACCTCCTGCACCTTGTCAATGATTCGCGGACCGCCAGGGTGGATGGCCCAGTGCCGGACATCATCCGGAGAAAGACCGCGGCCGGACAGCAGACGATCGACGAGCATTGGGGCGTTACGGGCGACAACCGCTGGGACTCGCGACGAAAGTGTCATACGGAATCCGTGGTCGGTGATGTCCCATGTCATGTCCGCCGTTGATCCGACATCGGTAAGCGTTTCCACGGCAATGACGTCGAGCCCCTCGCACGCGTTCTGCGACGGGGCCAGCACCAGAGTGGCGCAGGCATCGCCGAAAAGTGCATGTGCAACGGCTTGCTGGGTGTCGTGCGGGGGCGGCTGCACATGCAGCGATGGCAGTTCCGTGCAGACCAGCAGAGCTGGTTGGCGCTGCGCGGTGACGTAGTCCGTCGCCGCCGCAAGCCCAGGAACAGCGGCGTAGCAGCCCATGTGCCCGATCGCAAGCCGTCGAAGTGCCGGGTGCATGCCCAGATCCTTGGCGAGATGGACGTCAAGGCCAGGATTGGCGTATCCGGTGCAGGAAACCGTGGCAAGCAGGCCGACTTCTTCGGGGATGATGGTGGCCGCCATCAGCGCGTTACCGACCGCCTCCTTGGCCAGGGGCAGCGCATCATCGATGAATCGCCGCATCCGTTGAGCCGTACTCCAGCGGGATACGTCGTCGTGAACCGGGCTGGCGGTCAAATGGCGGGTGCGAACCTCAGCGCGGCGCCACACGCGCTCCGCTACGCCGTCATGACTGACGTAGTTTGCGTAGTGGTCACCCCACAGCTTCATTTGGTCGTACGCCGGCGGAGTGGCCTGACCGAAGGCGACGATGCGCGCGCACCCTCGATTCGCTCCGCTCTCCATTTCCGCCTCCATCCATTGGGAGAAGCCATCGGCGCCGACTGGCGTTGGCAACTCTGCGGAGCGCAACACTAGTCTTTGTTGCCGTTGATTTAGGCGGTTCTGGGAGGCGGGGCGACGAGCCCACGGACCTCCTCGACGAGCCCACCGACCCCGTGGGGCTCGATGGCACGCGGCACGCATAGACGGCCCGGGCGTGCCTTTGTAGATTTATCACGAATAAGCGTGACGCCGGTCACACCAACGGCGACGATCCACAAGCACCTCGCCACCGGGGTGGGTCAATGGCATACGCGCCCTGTTCGCCACTCCTCACCATCGGGAGGATCGATGTCCGAGAGCGCAGTCGCAACACAAACAGGGGCCCCACCGCGTAAGCGGGACCGAAGTCACTGGCTGTACATCGCAGTCATCATTGCCGTGCTGGCAGGCATCGCGGTCGGTTTCCTGTGGCCGAGCTTCGGTGTCGCGCTGAGGCCGCTTGGAACGGGGTTCGTGAACCTCGTCAGAATGATGATCTCCCCGGTGATCTTCTGCACAATCGTGCTTGGCGTCGGCTCCATCCGCAAGGCGGCGACCGTGGGCAAGGTTGGCGGACTGGCCCTGGCCTATTTCCTGGTGATGTCGACGATCGCGCTGATCATTGGTCTGGTGGTCGGGAACCTGTTGGAGCCGGGCGCTGGGCTGCATCTGAGCGAGGCGCAGGCGCAGGCCGGCGCCGCTCAGGCTAAGGCCGGCGCGGCGGAAAGCACCACCGACTTTCTGTTGAGCATCATTCCAACCACTCTGTTTTCCGCGCTGACCAGCGGGGTGGTGCTGCAGACGCTGTTCGTCGCGTTGCTCGTCGGCTTCGCCTTGCAGGCCCTCGGGGCTCGCGGAGAGGCGATCCTCCGCGGTGTCAAGCATCTAGAGCGGCTGGTGTTCCGCGTTATGGCCATGATCATGTGGTTGGCGCCGATCGGAGCGTTCGGGGCCATCGCTGCCGTAGTGGGCGCGACCGGTTGGAAGGCGCTGGTCGCTTTGGGGCAGGTCATGGCCGGTTTCTACATCACGTGTGCGCTGTTCGTGATCGTGCTTCTGGGCCTGCTGCTGCGAGCCACCACGGGGGTCGGCATTTTTCAGCTTCTGAACTATCTGAAGCGGGAATTCCTACTGATCGTTTCGACCTCCTCCTCAGAGGTCGCGCTTCCCCGGCTGATCGCGAAGATGGAGCACCTGGGCGTCTCACGATCTGTGGTGGGTATCACCGTACCTACCGGGTACTCGTTCAACCTCGACGGCACAGCTATCTACCTGACGATGGCGTCGATCTTCATTGCGGATGCGTTGGACAAGCCCCTGTCGATCAGCGAGCAGATTTCGCTGCTGATCTTTATGATCATCGCTTCCAAGGGTGCCGCCGGGGTGACCGGCGCCGGCCTGGCGGTCCTCGCCGGCGGCCTGCAGGCGCATGAGCCGGAACTCGTCGACGGCGTTGGTCTGGTCGTCGGTATCGACCGGTTCATGTCCGAGGCTCGAGCGTTGACCAACTTCGCCGGAAACGCCGTCGCGACAGTGATTATCGGTAAGTGGGTCGGTGAGTTCAACCAGGCCCAGGCGACCCGTGTGTTCCACAACGAAGATCCCTTCGACGAAACGACGATGCTCGACGATGACGAGACGTCGGCGCCCCCATCATCTGAAGCCGCCTGGGCTGGTAGCTCGGAGGCACAACCCGCCGACGCTGAGGTGGCTGCAGGGCGCGCCGACACGACACCACCACGGGCTTGATCGGTCGGAGTCAGAAGGACTTATAGCCGACAATCTGGACGTCTTGGAGATCGCGAATGAAGAAGCTAGATGCAGCGTACGAGCTCGGCCCGGCGGCCGAGGACTATCCAATGCGGATCCGGGTCCGGGGCCGTTCGGTTTTGACGAACCCGATCCTGAATCGTGGCACGGCGTTTACCCCTGCGGAGCGGCGCGAGCTCGGGCTGGTGGGCCTGCTACCCAGCGGGGTGTCTACATTGGATGGCCAACTGCGGCGGGTGTACGCGCAGTACCAGCGGCAGCCTGACAATCTGGCCAAGAACGTTTTTCTGGCGAACATGCGTGACCGCAATGAGGTCCTGTTCTACCGGCTCCTCACGGAACACCTCGACGAGATGTTGCCGATCGTGTACACGCCGACCGTGGGTGAGGCGATCCAACGCTATAGCCACGAATACCGCCGTCCACGAGGGGTGTTCCTCGATGTCAATCACCCGGAGGATGTGGAGGAATCACTCAGCAACTACGGCCTCAGCGCGGAGGATGTGGACCTGCTGGTCGCAACCGACTCCGAAGGCATCCTCGGCATCGGTGACCAGGGCGTCGGTGGCATCGATATCTCGATAGGCAAACTCGCCGTGTATATCGGCGCTGCGGGTTTGCATCCGCGCCGGGTGATCCCCGTCGTTCTGGACATGGGGACGGACAACCTGGCCCTGCTCAACGACGAGATGTATATCGGCAACCGACATGCGCGAGTACGCGACCAGCGCTACGACGACCTGATCGACGCCTACGTCACCGCGGCGACCAAGCTGTTCCCGCACGCCATGCTGCACTGGGAAGACTTCGGTGCGAGCAATGCCCGCCGAATTCTCAACAAATACGCCGATCAGGCGTGCACGTTCAATGACGACATGCAGGGCACCGCGGCGGTAGTGATGGCTGCGGCGTTCGCCGCCGTCAATGCGGCCGGTAGCCGCATGCGCGATCAGCTCGTGGTCATCCACGGCGCCGGTACTGCAGGGCTGGGAATCGCAGATCTGATGCGTGACGAAATGGTCCGCCAAGGCCTCTCGCGGGAGGAGGCAACCCGCCGTTTCTGGGCGCTGGGCCGGCGCGGTCTATTGACTGACGACCGCACCGAGCATCAGTACGACTTCCAACAGCCTTATGCATGGCCGGCGGCCGAGGCCGCTGAATGGTCGGCGTCGGGCGGCGCGCCAAATCTGGCGGAGGTTGTGGCGCAGGCAAAACCGACCATGCTGATCGGCACGTCGACTCAGGCCGGTGCCTTCAGCGAGCCGATTGTGCGGCAGATGGCGTCCACAGTGAACCGTCCGATCATCATGCCGCTCTCCAATCCGACGTCGAAGGCGGAGGCAGTGCCAGCGGATCTGATCCGGTGGACCGATGGTCGGGCACTGGTCGCGACGGGTAGTCCGTTCGACCCGGTCGAGCACGATGGGGTCACCTACCGCATCGCGCAGGCCAACAATGCGCTGGTGTTCCCCGGCCTTGGGCTCGGTGTGTCCGTGGCGCGGGCAGCCCGAATCACCGAAACCATGATCACTGCCGCGGCGGAGGCGGTGGCGACCCTCTCCGACGCGAGGACGCAGGGCGCGAGTCTGCTGCCGCCCGTGTCCAACCTGCGCACCGTGTCTGCGACGGTCGCGATCGCGGTAGCGTACGCAGCGGAGAAGGAGGGCCTGGCTCAGTCGACGATGGACAATGCAGTACAAGCGGTCCAACAGGCAATGTGGCGACCGCAGTATCCATCGTTCGAAGCCATCTAGGCAGGCGCAGGCCGCGGGCACCCACCGCCGCGGCTACACGACTTGTTCGAGAACGTGCGCCTCTGAAGGGGGGTCGGTGATCTACGCTCGACCCGTTCCCCCTATCTCTGGCCGTCGTTTCTCATCTGAGGACGGCAAAGAGGTGTCGCAACCATCGATCGGATACTCGTTTCCCATCTCCAGACGACTCGCGTGGCTGGCGAACGTCTTGAAAGCTTTGAAGTAGCGACTTGTAGAACCGGACGCCACCGGCGTGAGAAATGCTGCAGATGCGGTTTCACGCATCGGCGAAACTTGTGGCCAGGTCGAGGATGCTTGCGCAGACGAGGTCCCAATCGCCTTCCGCCGTCAGGTCCTTCGTCTGGCCTGCCCCGAGCTCAGTTGGACGTGGAATGAATGCAGTGCCGAGTCCCGCCCGTTGCGCAGATGTGAGATCGCAGTTGTGGGCCGCTGCGAGCATGACCTCGCCTGGATCCAGCCGCAGCATCCAGGCCATGTTCCGGTACGCCTGCAGGGTCGGCTTGTAGGCGCGGGTCGCATCGGAACCGACGATCACCGTCCACGGCAATCTCGCTCGCAGTGCCATCCGCAGCAGTAGGGCTAGGTTGGCGTTCGATAGCGGCCCGACGATCACATGTCGGCCGAGTTCGGTCAAGCCGGCGACGCTGTCCTCCCACGGGTCCAGCCGCTCCCATGCCGCATTGAGTTCGCCGAGTTCGCGGTCGTCGAAGCGGGCCGCATCCAGGCCGAACTCCTCAAGGGCCGCATGAAGGTTTTCCAGATGCAGCTGGTCCAGCGGCACAAAGTCGCGGCTCCCGTCGCGGATCGGCTCCATTGACGGCTCGTACTTTGCCCGCCATGCGTCGGCGAACGCTGCGGCATCCACATCGATTTGGTGACGCTTGGCGAAGGCCGCCACCTCACGTGCTACCCCTGAGCGCCAGTCCACGACTGTTCCGAACGTGTCGAAGAGAACGGCCTTGATCTCGCGCTCAGTAGCTGGCGAGACGTACGTCATTGGTGCGCTATTCGGGGTAAAAGCATGGCAGCCATAGAGCACAATAATGGGCGCAACATTGGAGCCAAGCTGATGGCCATCGGGCTGGGCACGTACGCCTTCTTCTGGCAGTGGCACGACACCGCCGAGAATCCGCTGGCGCTCCCCAGCATGATCGATCGGACAGCTGATCTCGGCGTCAGTCTGTTTCAGGTCTGCGATTACCCCTTGCTGGAGTCTTATGAGCCGGATGATCTGATAGCCCCAATCACGCGAGCCGCCGCAGTGTGCAGCTGGAACTCGGCACCCGCGGCATCCGGCCCGAGGAGCTCCGCCGTTATCTCAAGAGCGCGCGCCGGCTCGAGGCCAGCATGCGGGCCATGCTGATGGGCCACATCCAGCTCGCCCTGGCCAACGGTCTACGGGGGGACAATCCGTTCTCCGACGCCTGCCTGATCGCTATGGACTACGGCCGGACCAAGATCATTAAGGAAGACTGGAAGTCGATCTTCAACGATGACCAGCTCGACCACGTCCTGAAGCAGATGCTCCACCTCGACCACATCAACCGCTAGCGGGAGCCAATCAGGCTTCTGAACGCGAAAGGCAGCTCAACTGGGTTGCCTCGGCTAGCAGAAGATGATCACCACCAAGCTATGGTCGGCCAGGAGTGAGCGGTTGGCCGTGCCAGTGCTCGATTCTCGTCAAGCCCGCAACGTCGAGCCGTGAGAGCCGGCGTGGTTGGTGAACGGGTTTGCCCAGCGGAACGATGCAGGCGACGGCATGCGTCTCAGGGATCCCGAGTAACTGGCGGATCCGCGGTTCTTCCGCCACAGCCATGGTGGTGATCGTTCCGCCAAAACCTTCGTTCCGCGCCGCGAGCAGGATGTTCCATACCAGCGGATACACCGAAGCCCCTCCGACGATGCCGACACGATCGAGCTCCTTGTCGAGCGCAGCCACAACGCGGAGGTCAACGCAGACCACAAGAACGACTCCGGCCTGCAGGAGCGGAGCTGTGAAGCTTTCGGGAGCCTCGGCTGCCGCAATCTCATCATCGGACACCCGGCTTGGATGGATGGTGTTCCAAGGGTTCTCCCCGGCTTGCCGCTGCGCAACGTACTTCTTGGTCGCTGGAATCGTCAGTTCCACCAGCGCCTGTCTGCTGTCCGGATCTCGAATGATCACGATCCGGGTGCCCTGCCGGTTGCCGCCGCTCGGAGCGAACCGCGCGTTGTCGAGGATGGTGTAAAGGATCTCGTCTGGCAACGGATCATTGGTGAAGTGACGCACCGCGGACGTTGTGCGCATGACCTCATAAAGCTCCACGATCCTGCTCCTCTTGATCGATTGCCACGGCGTGCCTCGGCGGCAAAGTCAATCCAATTCTGTAGTCGGCTTCTCGACGAGGCCCAAAGCCTCGTGACCGATGTCGACACCCCGTCGGCAACGTCCCTGACTGGATCGACAAGACGAGTCGTTGGAGGATGACCCCATGTCACACGCACGACGCTTCGACCACGTTGGCATCACCGTCGCGGACCTCGACACCGTGACGGCGTTCTTCGTCGGCCTCGGTCTTGAGGTCGAGGGCCGGACGTTCGTGGAGGGCGACTTTCTGGACACCGTCAGCGGCATCCCCGACTCCCGCACCGAGATCGTCATGCTGCGGCTACCCGACGGAGGTACCGGGCTAGAGCTGGCGAGCTTCGTCCGGCCCGACCACGAACCGGGATCACCGGCTGCGATGGCGAACGAGCTGGGTCTGCGCAACGTGTCGTTCGAAGTCGACGACCTGCAGGCCGCGGTCGATCGGCTGGCTGCGAACGGCTACGGACTGGTCGGAGGGATCGGCGAGTACGAGCACATCTGGCGCATGGCCTACGTGCGCGGACCGGAGGGGATCATCGTTTCCCTGGCCGAGCGCATCGGTTAAAGCGTAGTCCGAGTCATCAGCCCAGCCGGCGCTTCGTGCGGACAAGTTGGTTGAGTCGAGTGCTCCCGAGTGCCACTCTGTCGCTTATGTGGAAGGTGTGCCGACGACGACTCGAACCATCCGGCTACGCCAAATGAAAATGCAACACCGGGCCTTGCACCCGCCGCCCCGCGCGGTCTC